>Ga0316197_10000261_pt1 | contig 37378 bp, 32 predicted proteins | sample OudBiesiAoxic_MG_FD_204939 | JGI IMG/M metagenome (GOLD analysis project Ga0316197, IMG submission 204939) | Coastal sediment microbial communities from Oude Bieten Haven, Netherlands - site A oxic | ecosystem: Environmental > Aquatic > Marine > Coastal > Sediment | place: Netherlands... | reverse complement strand
ATCTGCGCCTGCAGAGCCTCGATCTCGGACTTGAGCTCGTCGGGCACGACATCCTCGAAGTCGTGGTACGGGGCCAGCCCCACACCCTCGTTCTCCAGGGTGCCCACGTAGGTGTCGTTCGAGAAGTCGCCCGACAGCGCCTCCTCGGTAGCCGCGAAGGTCGACGAGTCGATGCGCTTGAGCACGGAAGTGATGAACAGCTCACCGAAGTCCGGGGCAGTCTCGTAGCCGTCGCTGTCGACCCAGATCAGGTTGACGCCGTCGGCCTCCTGAGCGGCGGCAGCGGCGCCGAGGCCGACCGGCCCGGCGACAGGGAGGATGATGTCCGCGCCCTGCTGGATGAAGTTCGCCGTGACCTGCTTGCCCTTGTTCTGGTCCTCGAAGTCGCCGGTGAAGGATCCGTCCTGCTTGTCCTTGTCCCAGCCGAGCACCGCGACGTCGCCACCCTTGTCCTCGTTGTACTTCGCGACGCCGTCGACGAAGCCGTCCATGAAGACGGTGACGGGCGGGATCGGGATGCCGCCGAACGTGGCGACCGTGCCGGTCTCGCTCATGCCTGCCGCCAGGTAGCCGGCCAGGTACGCCGCCTGGGCGGTGTCGAAGAACAGCGGCTTGAGGTTGTCGATCGGCTCCTCGGGGCCCGAGTCGACGATGGCGAACGGCTGGTCCGCGTTGGCCGTTGCCGCCTCGTTGGTGGCGTCGCCCATCAGGAAGCCGACGGTCACGATGATGCCGCAGTCCTCCTGCAGCAGGGAGTTGATGTTCGGCGCATAGTCCGTGTCGGCGGTCGACTCCACGAACTTCGCGCTCACGCCGAGCTGGGCCTCCGCGTCCTGCAGGCCCTGCCAGGCGGAGGCGTTGAACGACCGGTCGTCGATGCCGCCGGCATCGGAGACCATGCACGCCTGGAAGTCGACCTGCTCGGCGGCGGCGTCGTCGGTGCCCGTCGCTTCGGCAGTGGCCTCGGTGTCGTCGTCCGGGGCCGTCCCACAGGCAGCCACGACGAGCGCGGCAGCACCGACAAGGGCTGCCGAACGCAGTGTGATCTTCACAAAGCCTCCAGTAAGTCAGGGGGTTGTCTGCCTGAGCACCGATCTGCCCGGCGGCCCAAGAATACCCGCCGTGATGACCGCGCCTGCGCGGCGTCGTCCTCGGGCCCGCGGAGCAAGTCAGGCGTCGACGTTCGGCCCCAGCAGCACCGACGCGGTGAGCAGGCGCATGGCGATCCCGATGGCGTCCTCGTCCGGGTCGAAGGTTCCCTGGTGAAGGTCCGCGGCAATCTCGTCGCCCGGACGGCGCACACCCAGGCGCGCCAGCGCACCGGGCACGTGCTCGAGGTACCACGCGAAGTCCTCCGCGCCCAGGCTCTGGTCGGTGGGCACCGCGCTCTCGGGGCCGAGCATCGCGGTTGCCGCTTGCCGGAAGAGACTGACCGAGGCGTCGTCGTTGACGACCGGGGGTACCCCGCGGTAGGTGTCGACCTCGGCCGTCACGCCGAACGGGGCGACGAGCTGGGCAGCGAGCTCCGCCGCAAGTGCCGGCGCGGTCTCCCAGGCGGCAGCGTCGAGGCAGCGGATCGTTCCCTCGGCCCAGCCCTCGGCCGGGATGGCGTTGGCGACGTGACCGGCGGTGACCCGGCCCCACACCAGGCTCACCCCCGCGCGCGGGTCGAGGCGTCGGCCGAGGACGGCCGGCAGCTGCGAGACGAGGACCCCGAGGGCGTGGACGACGTCCTGGGTGAGGTGGGGTCGGGCGGTGTGTCCACCCTGCCCGGACAGGCGAACGAGGATGCGGTCGCTGGCCGAGGTGATCGGGCCGACCGTCAGCCCGAGCCTGCCTGTGTCGAGTCGCGGGTCGCAGTGCAGGGCGAGGATGCGGTCCACGCCCTCCAGTCCTCCGGCCTCGATGACGTCATGGGCTCCGCCCGGCATGATCTCCTCGGCAGGTTGGAACACCAGGCGCACCGGGCGGCTGAGCATCCCCTGCTTGGCCAGCTCGGCAAGCACCAGACCGGCACCGAGCACGCCCGCAGTGTGCACGTCGTGACCACAGGCGTGGCAGACCCCCGGCACCTGCGACCGGTAGGCAACCGGCTTCTCGTCGCGCACCGGGAGGGCATCGATGTCGGCCCGGAGCGCGATGAGCTCCGGGCGGGTGGGCCCGGAGGGCACGGGGTCACTGGGCTCGAGGTCGCAGACCACGCCCGACGTCGGCAGCAACCGCGGGCTCAGCCCGGCAGCACGCAGCCGGTTGGCGACGATGCGCGTCGTGCGCACCTCACCGCGCCCGAGCTCGGGATGGGCATGCAGGTCACGGCGCACCTCGACCATGTCGGCCTGGTACTGCTTCGCCAGCCGCTCGACCTCGCCAAGCAGCTCGACCGCCGACACCCCGCAGCACCAACCTCGTCGAAACGTTGCCCGGGTCGTTGCCACACCGCATGTCGGCATGCTCGATCTGCCGGGATTCCGGCCAAGGCTACCGGCCGCCTGCAGGTGGGTTGCCTCACATGAGCGTTTCACCCGGTTCTCGCCGACGACCTCGATCGATACGATGCGCTCATCGGGCGGGGTCGCCTCTGGCCCTGACCGTTCGCTGCCGTGGGAAGGTGATCGCGTGCCAACCGCACCTGCCGGGACGCTCTACCGGGGACGGGAGGGCATGTGGTCGTGGGTCGCCCACCGGGTGACCGGCGTCCTGCTCTTCTTCTTCCTGTACGTGCACGTGCTCGACACCGCTCTGGTCCGGGTGTCACCCGAGGCCTACAACACCGTGATCGAGACCTACAAGAACCCCATCGTGGGGCTGCTCGAGGTCGGCCTGGTGGCTGCCGTGCTCTTCCACGCCTTCAACGGCATCCGCGTCGTGCTCATCGACTTCTGGGCCAAGGGACCGCGCTTGCAGAAGCAGATGCTCTACGGCGTCCTCGGCCTGTGGGTGGTGCTGATGATCCCCTTCACCATCCGCCACCTGAGCATCGTGTTCGGAGAGTGAGACAGACCATGGCCACCGCACAACTGCCTCCCCCGCCCACGCCGGTCCCGACCCGGTCGGGCAAGGTCCGCTCGAGCCGCACCAACTTCGAGCTGTACGGCTGGATCTTCATGCGTGTCTCCGGCGTGCTGCTCGTCGGGCTCGTCATCGGTCACCTGTTCGTCAACCTGATGGTGGGCGAGGGCATCAAGGCCATCGACTTCGGCTTCGTCGCCAACAAATGGGCGAGCCCCTTCTGGCAGGTCTACGACCTGCTCATGCTGTGGCTGGCGATGATCCACGGCACCAACGGGCTACGGACCGTGATCAACGACTACGCCGAGCGCGACCAGACCCGCTTCTGGCTCAAGGCGCTCCTCGTGGTCTCGGCCACGGCCGTCATCGTGATCGGAACCCTGACCATCTTCACGTTCGACCCGTGCATCGACCCCGAGTCCGCCCTGGAGATCTGCCAGGTCGGCTGACGTCGGCTACCCGCCGGCCAGCCGAAGCCCATCGACAAGGAGAGCTATGCAGCAGCACCGATACGACGTGGTGATTGTCGGAGCCGGCGGCGCCGGCATGCGCGCCGCCCTGGAGTCCGGACAACGCACCCGCACCGCTGTGCTGACCAAGCTCTACCCCACGAGGTCCCACACCGGCGCAGCGCAGGGCGGCATGTGTGCTGCGCTGGCCAACGTCGAGGAGGACAACTGGGAGTGGCACACCTTCGACACGGTCAAGGGCGGCGACTACCTCGTCGACCAGGACGCGGCCGAGATCATGTGCAAAGAGGCGATCGACGCCGTCCTCGACCTGGAGAAGATGGGTCTGCCCTTCAACCGCACCCCTGGCGGGACGATCGACCAGCGGCGCTTTGGCGGGCACACCCGCAACCACGGTGAGGCCGCCGTGCGCCGGTCGTGCTTCGCGGCTGACCGCACCGGCCACATGATCCTGCAGACGCTCTACCAGCAGTGCATCAAGCACGGAGTCACCTTCTTCAACGAGTTCTACGTGCTCGACGTGCTCGTCGACGAGGTGGACGGCGAGCAGGTCAGCTCCGGTGTCGTGGCCTACGAGCTGGCCACCGGCGAGATCCACGTCTTCCAGGCCAAGTCCGTGGTCTTCGCCAGCGGTGGGGTGGGCAAGGTGTTCCGCACCACGTCCAACGCCCACACCCTGACCGGTGACGGCATGGGAATCCTCTGGCGCAAGGGCCTGCCACTGGAAGACATGGAGTTCTTCCAGTTCCATCCGACGGGTCTTGCCGGGCTCGGGGTGCTGCTGTCGGAGGCAGCCCGTGGCGAGGGCGGCATCCTGCGCAACTCCGACGGCGAGCGCTTCATGGAGCGCTACGCGCCCACGATCAAGGACCTGGCGCCGCGCGACATGGTGGCCCGAGCCATGGCCAACGAGGTGCGCGAGGGACGCGGTTGCGGCCCGGAGAAGGCATACGTCTATCTCGACCTGACCCACCTTCCGCGTGAGCAGATCGACGCCAAGCTGCCCGACATCACCGAGTTCGCCCGCACCTACCTCGGCGTCGAGCCCTACACCGAGCCCGTGCCGGTGTACCCAACGGCCCACTACGCAATGGGGGGCATTCCCACCAACGTAGAGACCGAGGTGCTCAGCGACAACGAGACCGTGGTCAAGGGCCTGTACGCCGCCGGCGAGGTTGCGTGCGTGTCGGTGCATGGCGCGAACCGGCTGGGCACGAACTCGCTGCTGGACATCAACGTCTTCGGACGTCGCGCGGGCATCGCCGCGGCGGAGTACGCCATGTCGGCCGAGTTCGTCGCGCTGCCCGAGGCACCGGAGACCGGCGTCGTCAGCGACCTGGCCCGGCTCCGCGAGGGCGACGGCGGTGAACGGGTCGCGGCCATCCGCTCCGAGCTGCAGGCGACGATGGACATCAACGCCCAGGTCTACCGAACCGAGGCCTCGCTGAAGCAGGCGCTGTCGGACCTGTCGACCCTTCGGGCGCGCTACGCCAACGTGACGGTTCAAGACAAGGGTCAGCGCTTCAACACCGACCTGCTCGAGGCTGTCGAGCTGGGCTTCCTGCTCGAGCTGGCCGAAGTGCTCGTGGTGGGGGCCCTGGCCCGCCGCGAGTCGCGGGGCGGGCACTTCCGCGAGGACTACCCGACGCGCGACGACGAGCAGTTCATGCAGCACACGATGGCCTACCGGGTGCCGGTCGGCGACGGCTTCGGCGGCAGCGACGTTCGCCTGGGCTACAAGCCGGTCGTCATGACGAGGTACCAGCCGATGGAGCGGAAGTACTGATGCAGCAGTCCGAGATCACGCTGAAGCTGCGCCGCTACAACCCCGAGGTCGATGACGAGCCGCACTGGGAGACCTACACGGTTCTCGCCCAACCCACCGACCGTATCCTCGACGCGCTGCACAAGATCAAGTGGGAGCAGGACGGTACCCTGACGTTCCGCCGCTCGTGTGCCCATGGCGTCTGCGGGTCGGACGCCATGCGCATCAACGGGCTCAACCGGCTCGCGTGCAAGTCCCTGGTGAAGGACCTCGACGCCTTCACCCAGCTCGGCGACGGCAGCATGGGTCCCGGCAAGGCGATCACGGTCGAGCCGATCAAGGGCCTGCCTGTGCTCAAGGACCTCGTCGTCGACATGGAGCCGTTCTTCGACGCCTACCGCTCGGTGATGCCGTTCCTCGTGGCCTCCGGCGCGGAGCCGACCCGTGAGCGGCTGCAGAGCCCCGCCGAGCGCGAGCGTTTCGACGACACCACCAAGTGCATCCTGTGCGCCGCCTGCACGACCTCGTGCCCGGTCTACTGGACCGACGGGCAGTACTTTGGGCCACAGGCCATCGTGGGTGCCCACCGCTTCATCTTCGACAGCCGCGACGACGGCGCCCCGCAGCGACTGGAGATCCTCAACGACACCGAGGGGGTGTGGCGCTGCCGCACGACGTTCAACTGCACCGAGGCGTGCCCACGAGGCATCGAGGTGACCAAGGCGATCCAGGAGGTTAAGCGCGCGCTGATCTTCGGCCGCGTCTAGCGCGCCGGCCGAACCTCACCGGGCGACCGAGTCACCGACGGCGTCTGAGGACCGTCGCAACGGCCACGCCGGCCACGACCCCGAGTGCCACGTCTCGACCACGTGGGCGACGACCGCCGGTCGCGGGATCGCCGGGCTCGTGGCTAGCCTGCTCAGCCTCCCACTCCTCCTCCCGGTTGGCCTCCTCGGTGTCGCCGGCCGCTCGCATGGCTTCGGCGGCCTTGATGAACCTGGGCTGGACGAGCGGGGCATCGCTGCGCTCGGCCGTCCATGCCGCGATCACCATGAGGAGTCGGGCGATCACGTAGATCCACACGAGCAGGGCGACCGGGACGCCGAACGCACCGTAGGTGCTGTTGCCGGCGAAACTCGAGATGTAGCCGATGAGCAGCCTTTTGAGCACCTCCAAGGCGAGCCCGCCGACAAGTGCCGCTGGTATCAGTACTCGCCACCGGATGAGGATCCGCGGCAGACCGGACAGGATGTAGCCGACGATCAGGCTCGCGGTGAGCAGAGCCAGGGCCTGTGCCAGCACGGTGGAAGCGACGAGCCCCACTCTCGAAGCGTCCTGGTTGATCCACTCCAGCAGCCGCCCGCCCTCCTCGGAGACCCACGTGCTGGCAGCCAGCGACAGCGCGACCAGGGCGCCCAGGCCCGCCAGCGCCAGCAGGTCGACGAGCTTGCGCAGCACCGGGTTGCCGTCACGGTCAGGCAGCCCCCACATGCTGCGGATGGACGCCCGGGTGGCGTCGACCCAGCCGAGTCCGGTGACCAGCAAGGTCACCACGCCCACGACCTGAAGCGAGGCGGCGCTGCTGCGGACGTCCTGCAACCTGAGCTCGTCGGCGATACCGGGGATGTATTGCTCGACGAACTCCTCCAGCTGGGCGACACCGTCGGTTCCCACCACCCGAAGCGCAACGGAGAAGCCCAGCACGAGCAGCGGGAAGACGGAGAGGAACCCGTAGAACGTGACCGTCCCGGCGAGCCTCGTGCCACGAAAGTGGTTGAACCGGTGAAGGGCCAGACCGAGTGGAGTGTGTCGCGCCCAGCCGATCCAGCCGGTGGCCCTCGTCTGCAGACGCGAGGCCGCAACGCCGAGGCCGCTGTTCTGCAGCGAGACCATCCGTCAGCCGTCCAGCGCCAGCTCGCGCTCGGCCACCCAGCCGGACTCGGCCGAGTACTGGTACAGCGTGAAGCTCGACACGGTCCACGAGGCATCGAAGTCCGCATGGTCGTCGAAAGCCTGATCGAGCAGCTCGTCGCCGAGGCCGTGAGCGATGGTCACGTGGGGATGGTAGGGAAACGAGGGGGTGGCGCGCAGCGGCCCGGCGCGCACTCTCGCGGCCAGCCGCTCGCAGCTGCTGATGCCTGCCACGACCGCGACGAAGACGACGGGCGAGACGGGACGGAAGGTGGCCGTCCCGCGCAGTCGGAGGTCGAACGGGGCCGACATGGCCGCCGCTTGCTCGAGGTGGGCCAGCACGTCGGGCATCGCGGAAGCGGGCACCTCGGTCGGCGGAACGAGCGTGATGTGGGCAGGCGTCTCCGGCGCCCGATCGGACAGGGCGTGCCGGTAGCGGTCCAGCTGCCGACCGTGGGGCGGCGGGACCTCCAGCAGAACCCCGATGGTGGCCAGGGCTCAGCGACCCACCGGGACGAAGCCGATCCGGTCGTAGACGGCTCGCAGCGTCTCGCTGGCGACGACGGATGCCCGCTCGGCACCGTAGGCGAGGATGTCGCGCAGCGTGTCCTCGTCCTCCATGAGCTCCAGGGTTCGGTCACGGAACGGAGTGAACGTCTCGACGAAGACCTCTGCCAGGTCCTTCTTGAGGTCGCCGTAGCCGCGTCCGACGTAGTCGACCTCGATCTGGTCGAGCGAGCGATCGGTGAGCGCGGCCATCATGGTCATCAGGTTGGTGACGCCCGGCTTGTTCTCCGGGTCGGCGACCACGTCTCGACCGGTGTCGGTCACTGCCGAGCGGATCTTCTTGGCGTTGGCACTGGGCTCATCCATCAGCTCCAGCAGGCCGGAGGTGGCCGAGGACGACTTGCTCATCTTGGACGTTGGGTCCTGCAGGTCGACGATCTTCGCCGTCCCCCGCACGATCGCTGACTCCGGCAGCACGAACGTCTCACCGAACCTGGTGTTGAAGCGCTGGGCCAGGGTGCGGGTGAGCTCGAGGTGCTGGCGCTGGTCCTCGCCGATCGGTACCCGGTCGGCCTGGTACAGCAAGATGTCGGCGGCCTGCAGCACCGGGTAGGTGAACAGCCCGACCGTCGCCCGTTCCGCTCCGCCCTTGGCCGACTTGTCCTTGAACTGGGTCATCCGGCTGGCCTCGCCGAAGCCGGCGAGGCACGACAGGACCCAGGCGAGCTGGGCGTGCTCGGGCACGTGGCTCTGCACGAACAAGGAACAGCGCTGGGGGTCCAGGCCGGCGGCCACGAGCTGGGCGGCCGCCAGCAGGGTGCGCCGACGCAGCGTGGCCGGGTCGTGCTCCACGGTGATCGCGTGCTGGTCGACGACACAGTAGAAGGCGTCGTGGTCGTCCTGCATCGACACCCAGTACTGGATGGCGCCCAGGTAGTTGCCGACGTGGAAGGAGTCGGACGTGGGCTGGATGCCGGAGAGAACTCGGGACATCCGCAGAGCCTGGCTGTCGTGCGGCATGCGCGCATTCTCGCAAACGGCGCTCACTGCGGGTCCGGCCCCTGCTCCGGCGCCGGGAGGGCGCTGACGTGGACGCGGGCAACGCGTCGTCCGTCGAGCTCGACGACCTGCAGGTAGTGGCGGTCGGTGCTGACCCCCTCCCCTGTCGTGGGCAACCGACCCAGCCGGGCGACGACGAATCCCGCGACCGTCTCGTAGGGGCCCTCGGGCAGCTCGATTCCGGTCTGCTCGGCGAACTCGTCGAGGTTCAGCAGCCCGTCGACCTCACCCAGGCTGGGTACGCCGTCGCGTGATGGGTCGTCGTGCTCGTCGCGGATGTCACCGACCAGCTCCTCGACGAGGTCCTCCATCGTCACGATGCCGTCGGTGCCGCCATACTCGTCCACGACGATGGCCAGGTGGCTGCCCGCTCGGCGCATCTCGCTCAGGGCGGAGAGGACGTGCTTGGTGTCGGGAAGGAAGAGGACGTCGCGAGCCAGCGTCCGTACTCGCACATTGCGCGCGGCCATGTCGGGGTCGAGCAGGTCGCGGACGTGGACGAAGCCGACGATGTCGTCCGGCGAGGAGTCGCTGACCGGGTAGCGCGAGTGCGACTGCCGCGCGGCCTGGCGCCCGGCCTTGCTGACCGGCGTGTCAGCCGCGATGAAGTCGACCTCGGTGCGGGGCACCATCACTTCTCTGATCTGCCGGTCGCCGGCAGAGAAGACGTCCCCGACGATGCGCCGCTCCTCCTCGCCGATCTCTTCGCTGCCCGACACCATCTCCCGCAGCTCCTCGGAGGTCATCCGGCCACGGCCGATGCTCGGGTCACCGCCGAACATCCGGACGACGAGGTCGCTTGACACCGACAGCAACCGGATGACGGGACGGAAGAGCGTCGCCATCACGTCCAAGGGAGGTCCGAGAGCGAACGACACCGCTTCGCTGCGCTGAAGGGCCAGTCGCTTGGGTGCCAGCTCGCCGAAGACCAGCGACAGGTAGGCCACCAGCAGTGTGACGAGAATCAGCGAGGTCGTCTCGGCTCCCGCAGCGTCCAGTCCCCACCGCTGCAGGACGGGGGCGAGGTCGTCGGACAGGGTCGCCGCACCCACGGCAGCCGACAGGAAGCCGGCCAGGGTCACGCCGATCTGTACGGCTGCCAAGAAGCGACTGGGGTCGGCGGCCAGCCTCGCAATGCGACCGCCGCGCCGCCCCCGCTCCGACAAGGCCCTGATCTGGCTCTCGCGCAACGACACGAGCGCGATCTCGGCACCGGCGAACAGTCCACCGATGGCGATGAGGAGCAGGACGAGGCCGACGTTTCCCAGCGTGCTGCTCACCGTGGCGTGAGCTCAGGGTCGGCTTGTGACAACGGCTCCGGCAGGCCCGCGTTCCCACTGGCTGCCTGTGGCAAGCGCGACACACTTGTAGGCACCGTCGTAGATCCCTATCCGCTTGTTCTTGACGATCGAGTCACAGAAGAGCTCCATCAGGTCAGTCTCCTGGGCGATCAGGTCGATGGCCTGGAGCGTGCGCGGGATGCTGCGTGTCTCGATGGTGCCGTCGCCGAGCTCAGCGCTGCGGATCGCGCCCCAGGCCTCGTGCGCACCGACGCGTGCGTTGAAGATCTTGGGGATCGGGTAGAACGCAAGCTCCGACGGCTTGGTGATCAGCACGTCGCAGACGCGCATGAGGTAGTTCGTCGCGTACACACCGTGGAACGTGTTGTCGAAGAGGAACACGTGCAACCCCGACGCGGTCCCGTCGCGGATCTCGTCCGCGAAGCCCCTCGTGTCGTCCCACGAGAAGTGGGTGCGCGCGGACGAGGCCGCTGAACCCAGCTCTGCCTCGAGCCACTGCCAGTTGTCGGCGTGGTCGCCGAGGTTCACCAGCAGTGTCACCTCACCCCGATCGATCATGGGACGGCAGTGGTCGACGATCGCCTTGAACAGCTCACGCTGCGCACCGGCCCCACCCATGGTCAGCAAGAGGCGCCGCGGTTCCCCGGTCTGCATGCGGTCCATGCGAGCCTGGCAGTCGATCTCGATGTTCTCGACGAGCTCGTGGTCGACGTGGTGTCCGACGAACTCGATGGCGTCGGCAGGCGTCGGGTTGAGGATCTGGTCGTCCTCGTCGAACTGGTTCATGATCCGGAAGCCGTAGTAGCCGGACGGTGACTGGACGGCGTGCGTGGCGCCTTCTGTCAGCTGGAAGGCCATCGGCCAGTTGTCGAACATCATGTCGACGACGTTCGTCATCCCGCCGGCCACCGCCCCCATGCAGTTCCACATGTGCGCCGTGAGGATCGGCATGTCCGAGGGCAGGGCCCGGTGCAGGTTCGCGAAGAGCTCGCTCTTGCGGTAGTCGCGAGCGTTCGCCTTCAGGAATCGCCAGGGCCAGCCGATCGCGGTGTTGTTGAGCCACCAGTTCAGACCGGGCAGGGTCCGGTCACCGCTTGTCACCGACTCCCAGACGTACTTGTCGAACAAGGCGCTGCGCTGCGAGACTCGCGAGTACTTGCTGTAGTTGGTGTTCCACCAGTTGATGGCGTCCTGCGTGATCCCGGGGATCGCGAGCAGGTCGAGCCAGTAGGGCGTGTAGCCCATCGACCGGGCGGCCGAGGCGCCGGCCATGGCGATGCGGTAGTGGCCGAAGCCCATCCGGATGGTGGAGATGACGATGCCGTTCTCCCGCTCGATCGGGTCGCCGAGGTTGTCGCGTCGAATGTCGCGAATGCCGAGGACGTCCCCCAGCTGCGGGTTGTCGTGGACGCTCAGCTCGTAGTGCTCGTTCGGGTCGTAGTCGAACTTGTCCACGAACATCTGCTGCCACGCCAGCGCCTTGCGATCCTGGTCTGCGGTGATCCTGTTCCCGTAGAGCGAGAAGTGCTGGGGGTCCATCGGGTCTCCTTGTCGGGTGCGACGTGTCAGGTGCTGGCGGCGGCCTGGGAGGAGCCCGGCGCGTCGACGACGAGCCACCAGCGCCAGCGGTAGGTCCCTGGCTTCACTCGGTACTCCGGCCGCGTGTCTGGACCGCACGACCCAGTGCCCACGCCTCGCACGGCAACGTCGAGGTGCAGCTCGGTGGCGCCGCGACGGCGCAGGTCCGATGCCAGTGGTGCCTGCTCCAGGTCGGTGTCGTAGTGGTGGCCGGCTCGCATGTGCAGCAGAGGGCCCGCCGGGTCCGACGCCACCCGTACCCGACCGTGCGGGCCGTCGAACTCAGCCTCCCTGATGTCCAGGCGGGCGCCGTGCTCCTGCGGGTGCACCAGGGGCTCGGCCATGTCGTCCACGCTGGACCGGTGGACGGCGACCAGGCCCGAGGCGCGACGGTCGGGGTAGCACTCGTGCGGCCCCAGCCCCCACCACCGGACGTCCTCCAGGCCGTCGGCAAGCTCCAGCACGGAACCGATCCTAGGGATATCGAGGAGCTCCCCCGGGATGGTCGCGACCTCGTCCACCCTGATCCGCCCTGAGCCCTCGATCAGCACAGTCCGACGCCAACGAAGCGTGCCGTGGCCCTCCGGGCTGGCCATGCTGCCCCGCGCCGTCACCCGGATGTCGTGGTCGACACGCTCGATGTTGGGTTCGTCCCAGTCCGGGACCAGGGCGTCGAGGCCCCACTGGCGCCACCGCGCCCGGTTGCTGGCCTGCCAGTCCGGGCTCTGGCTGCCACCGTCGTTGTCGGTCGGGGCCCGCCAGACGGTCGCCCCGACCGAACCGACCAGCCGTCGGCCTCTGAGCCGGATCTCGCTCCATCCGGACGGGCCAATCTCGACCTCCGGGATGCTCGACGTACTCAGCAACGGTCGAATCGCAGGCTTGTCCATGACGATCTCGTGCTGGTCCCAGCCCACCACGTGCCCGGCGTCGGCCCAGGGCGTCGCGGCCCGCTGACTCACGGTGACCTCCAGATGAGTCTCCGCGCCACCAGCTGCCGCGGCCAGCGCCGTCGGCGTCACCGGAATCGACGCAGCCGCCGTGCTTCGCGGCGGCAGGGCCGCCAGGTCGAGGACGCCGCTGGCCACCGGTTGGCCGTCGGCGCGTAGGACCCACTGAGCCTCGAGATCACTGAGGTCGGCGAAGAAGCGCTCATTGCTGACGAGGACGTGGCCACGGGCGGCCTTGCGGGAATCGGGGTCCGGCGTGATCCGCACCGGTCGGCCCAGCCACATCAGCTCGGTGAGTCCGGCATGCGGCCGACGATCGGCGTCGACGAGCCCGTCGGCGCAGAAGGCACCGTCGTGGTCGGGCTCGCCGAAGCCACCGCCGACCACGAGCACGCCATTGCGGCGCAACGAGTGGTCCGCCCACTCCCAGACGAAGCCTCCCTGGATCCCGGTGCCGGGCTCGAACAGCTCCCAGTACTCGGCCAGGCCGCCGTTGCTGGTCCCCATGGCGTGGCTGTACTCCGACATCACCAGGGGCCGCGGATCGTCTCGCTCCACCCAGGCGCGTAGCAGCTCCAGGGACGAGTACATCGGGCAGGCGATGTCGGTGGCAGGTGCCGGGACCCCACCGGTGTCGAAGCGCCGACAGCCCGCGTAGTGCACGAACCGCCCCGGATCGACCCGATGGATCCAGGCCGATGCGGCGTCATGCACCGGCCCGTAGCCGGACTCGTTGCCCAGCGACCAGCCAATCACGCACGGATGATGACGATCACGAACGACCATGCGGCGAACCCGGTCGAGGATGTGGGCGTCGAAGCGGGCGTCGTGGCTGAGGCTCGCCTCGCGACCGTGGCTCTCCGCATCGGCCTCGTCCAGCACCCACAAACCCAGCTCGTCGCACAGGTCGTAGAAGGCCGGGTCGTTCGGGTAGTGCGACGTGCGCACCGCGTTGATGTTGGCCGCCTTCATCATGTGCAGGTCACGCCGGATGTCCTCGGTGGTCACTGCGGGCCCGCGGTCAGGGTGGTCATCGTGCCGGTTGACGCCTTGGACGCGCACCGGCTCACCGGCGAGCAACAGCTGTCGATCCCGGATGCTCACCGTGCGGAACCCGATTGTCAGGCTGGTGGCCTCGACGACGCGTCCCCGAGGATCGCGGAGCCAGATGAGCAGTCGGTAGCGGTGGGGCGTCTCCGCGGTCCAGAGCTCGACCTCCGGCAACCTCGCCCGCAGGCTGGCCACGTGGCCCGGCCACGTGTGCGCCGCCGAGGCCGCCGTGGCGTGGGAAGACCCATCGAACACCGGCACCTCAGCACGCAGGACCGAGTCGTCACTCGCCGCGACCGGCTCCCCCGCCCACGACTCGACGACCGCCTCGACCGACCACCCGGGGTCCAGCCGCCCCGGCGAGCCCACGTGCGCCTGAATGTCCGCGAATCCCGAGCCGTCGACCACATCTGTCGCCGTGGCGACGTCGGCGAGGTACACCGGGCCGGTGGAGAGCAAGAAGACCTCACGCGGAAGCCCGGCGTGCCACCACTGGTCCTGGTCCTCGATCCACGACGCGTCGGTCCACCGGGTCACAACCAGCGCTAGGTCGTTCCCACCGGGTACGAGCGCGGACGTGACGTCGAACTCGCTGGGCAGGTGACCCGGCTTGCTCATGCCGACCGGCTGACCGTTGACGAACACGTACAGGCCGGACAGCGCTGCGCCGACGTGCAGGACGGATCTCCGCTCGCCCCAGGAGCTCGGCAGGTCGAACGACCGCCGGTGCACGACGCTCGGGTTCGCCTCCGGGATGGCAGGTGCCTCCAGCCCGGGCCCCTCGGCCGTGTCGAGGTCCCAGGGGTAGACGACGTTCAGATAGGCAGGCTCATCACCAAGGCCAGCCAGGGTCCACACCCCGGGGATGCTCACGTCGTGCCACCCCGGACCGGACGTGTCCGCGCTGAGGTCGCCAGGAGCCACCTCCTCGGGCCGGTCTCGGCGTCGCGCGCGCCAGACCCCGTCGAGCGGCAAGAACCACGGCGAGCCCTCGCGCGGGCCCCTCGCTGCGTGGTCGTCGGGGTACGGGTAGCAGGTGGCTCGAGGCGGGAGCCGCCCGACGTCGCTCAGCTCCGGTCGCCCCCAGCTGCTCGGGCCGAAGAAGGCGAGTGCCGACGTCACTGCGCCACCACTTCCAGCAGCAGCAGCTGCTCGGGCCACAACGCCGGCATCTGGATTCCCGACGATCCCAGGACGGTGCCAGTGAGGGTGGAGTCGGCAACGACCCAGGCCGCTGGCCACTCCTGAACGGCCTGTGGCCCACCGGAGATCGGTGCGTCACCGGGAGGAAGCGGGTGCACGCGATAGCGACGTGCGGGGTCCAGACCGGGGAGCCGGAGCCGACCAGGTGAGGCGAAGACGCTCGTCTGCATGCTCACCACGGAGTAGACGGCGGTCGAGGCGTCGGGGGCGACCACACCGTGCACCCAGACGGCTGGATCCGGGTGATCACCACGCACCACTCGCCCACTGTGCAGCAACGGTCGCAGCCGCTTGTACTGCGCAACCCACGCCGCCGCCTCACCTCGGGCCTCGGCGTCGGCCTCGACCAGGTTCCACTCGAAGCCGAAGTGGCCGAAGAACGCGGTGCCGGCTCGGAAGGCCAAGGGGTGGTGGCGGCCGGTGGTGTGGGACGTGGGTGGACCGACGTGGGCCCCCATCATCTCCGGTGGCACCAGCAGCCCGGTCCATCGTTGGATCTGCTGCCGCTCCAGGGCGTCGTTGCAGTCGCTGGCCCACACCCGATCAGTTCTCGCCAACACCTCAAGGTCGATCCTGGCTCCACCGGAGGCGCACGACTCGATCTCGACGGTCGGATGCCGCTGGCGCAGGTAGTCGAGCAGCCGGTAGAAGGCCAGAGTCTGGGCATGGACGCCGGGAGTCCCGTCCGGCAGGTGCCCCGCCTCGATCAGGTCTCGGTTGTGGTCCCACTTCAAGAAGGCGATCGGGTACTCCGTGAGCAGCGCGTCCATTCTTCCGGCCACGTACTCCCAGGCCTCGGGGCGTCCCAGGTCGAGCACCTGCTGGTTGCGGAACTCCACCGGCAGTCGTGTCCCGCTCGCCATCACCCAGTCGGGGTGGGCGCGGGCCAGGTCTGAGTGCATGTTGACCATCTCGGGCTCGACCCAGAGGCCGAAGTCCATGCCTCGGGCATGGACGTGATCGATCAAGGGGTGCAGGCCCTGCGGCCACACCTGTTCGTCGACGTACCAGTCACCAAGGCCGGCGCGGTCGTTCCTGCGACCGCGGAACCACCCGTCGTCGAGGACGAACCTCTCCACTCCCAGATCCGCGGCCACGTCAGCCAGTGCCGTGAGCCGGGTCAGGTCATGGTCGAAGTACGTTGCCTCCCAGGTATTGAGCATGACGGGCCGCGGGACCGTCGGGTGCCCCGGGCGAGCCCGAAGCCAGTCGTGGAACCGTGCCGACATGGCATCGAGACCGTACCCGTGGCTGCCATAGAGCCATGGAGTCGTGTATTGCCCCCCCGGCGCCAGAGACACCTCGCCGGGAAGAAGCAGCTCGCCACCGCCGAGCACAGCCTGCCCCGAGGGCAACCTCTCGCCATAGGTGCGGTGGTCGCCGCTCCACGCGGTGTGCACCGACCAGACCTCGCCGGATCGGAACCCGAACCCGGGGGTTCCGGCGGACAGCAGCAGGGTGGCGTCGTGCCCGGTACGGCCTCGTTGGACATCGCAGACGAAGCGGCCGACCGCGAAGGGACGCCGCTGTGGGCTGCGCTCCCGAGACCATCGGCCGGTGAGGTCCAGCATCTCGCCGGCCTCGGCCGGCACCGGCAGGCTCAGTGCCAGACCGTCGAGCTGGTACGGCTCGGCCGGGTCGTCGTTGCGCACCGTGGCGCGCATCCGGACCAGACCGGTCGACTCGAGCCGGATCTCGAGAACAAGCCCGATCCGGGCAGCCTCGTCTGCTGCCGCAACGAGCAGGCTGCCGCCGGAGCCGGGGTCGGACGAGACATCCCAGCCGTGGACGGAGAACCGCGGGGACCAGTCCCGGCCGGCCCGGTGGCCACGGAGTCCGGGCAGCCCCGCCCACCCGTCCGACGGCAGGGGAACGACACGCGACATCACCGGGCTGTCCGGGCCCGCTCGCACTCGCAGCGGGGCTGCTGCAGCGGCCAGCCCATCCAGGGCCTCGTCGTCCAGGGTGCCGAGGTCGGCACCCCAGTGCGCCACCTGGGGCAATCCCCCGTCGCTGCCATCGAGCACCAGCGACACCCCGTTGGCGCGCAGATGGAGCGGCCGCGTCACCCCTTCGCCGAGCCCATCGTCAGGCCGCTGACGAACTGCTTGCGCAGCACGAAGAACACGACCAGCGTGGGGATGGCGATGATGACCGAGCCGGCGGCCACCAGGTTGATGTCGGTGAAGAACGTGCCACGCATGTTGTTCAACGACGACGTGATGGGGAACTTCGAGGAGTCCTGCAGCAAGACCGTCGCCCAGAAGAACTCGTTGTAGATCCACGTCGTCTGCAGCACGGCCAGCGCAGCCAGCGCTGGCCGCACCAGCGGGATGGTCAGCTGGTAGTACTGGCGCCAGACGCTGGCCCCGTCGACCTCGGCCGCCTCGTACATCTCCCGCGGCAGCGTCTTCATGTAGTTGCTCAGCACGAACGCGCAGAACCCCGTCTGGAACGCCACGTTGACCAGGATCAGGCCGAGGTGGGTGTTGAGCATGTTCCCGTTCGGGTTCAGCCACTCGGGCACCGGGATCGCCAAGAACATCCGGAAGACCGGCACCAGCAAGGCCTGCGGCGGCAGCAGGTTGGCAGCAAGGAAGAGCGCCAGCATCGTCAGGTTGAACTTGAACGAGTACCGGGACAGCACGAACGCGAACATCGACGCCAGCACGAGCGTCAGCAGCACCGCGGGGACGGTGATGATCAGCGTGTTCTGGAAGGACTGCGCCATGTTGCCGCGTTCCCAAGCGTCGACGTAGTTGTCGAACGTCCATCCGCCCAAGGACAGGTAGCCATTGGCCTGGGTGTACTCGTAGCTGCGGAACGACTGCGCCAGCGCATAGACCAGCGGGAACAGCCAGGCCACCGACAGGAAGATGAGCAGACCGTAGGTCAGCCACTTCCTCTGGTGCTTCTGCCCCGGGTAGCTGACCTGGTGGTCTGCAGCCTTCTGCTTCTTGCGCGACGGGGTGGCGACGGCACTCATCGGGAACCTCCGGGCTCATCCCGCATAACCACCCGCAGGTAGATGATCACGAAGACGGTGGAGATGAGCAGCATGATCGTGGCGAGCGCCGAGGCGAACCCGATGCGACTGGCCTCGCCACTGACGTTCTGGGTCACCAGTGCCGCGATCAGCTCCAACCCGTTGCGACCCTTGTTGATCACCCAGACGATGTCGAACGCGCGCAGCGACTCGATCACGGTGATGACCAGGACGATGATGTTGATCGGCTTCATCACCGGGAAGATGATCTTGAAGAACGTCTGTCGTTCGGTGCAGCCGTCCATCAGCGCAGCTTCGCGGAGTGCGATGTCGACGCCTTTCAGCCCTGCCAGGTAGATCAGCATGATGTAGCCGGTGTGCCGCCAGCCCTGGGCGACGAGCACCGCGTAGAAGTTGACGCTCGGATCCCCGTACCAGTCGGTGGTCCCACCCGTGAGGGCGTTGATCAGGCCTTGGTCGCGCGAGTAGATGAGCTGCCAGATGAACCCGGTGAGGGCCAGGGACAGCACAACCGGCATGAAGAACGACGTCTCGTAGAACCAGCTGCCCCTCAGCTGCCGGTCCAGCAGCACCGCGAGGTAGATCCCGAGCACGGTCGGCACCGTGAACAGGAAGACCAGCATCACGACGTTGTTCTGGATGGCAGGCCAGAACGGCGGGTAGATGTTCACGGCGTTGGAGTAGTTCTCCGTGCCGATCCACTCGATCTGGTCCAGCCCGCCGATGCCGTTCCACTTGCCGAAGCTCAGGATCACCGTCGCGATGGCCGGGAAGACCACCAGGACGAGGACCAGCACCAGCGGGATACCCAGGAACAGGCCGACGACGATCTTGTCCCGACGACCCAGCTTCTTCAGGTCGCTGATCTTCTTCGGCTTCTTGCGGTCGGCATCCCCGCCCGGGCTGGGCGGGGCGCCGACCGTCGTGGGTGCAGCCGTAGCCACGAGTACCTACTCCTAGAAGATCGTCTGTGCTTGCGATTCCATGTCGGCAAGGATCGAGTCGACGTCTCCTGGGTTCTGCAGGAAGCTCTGCAGCGAAGGAATCACCACGGTCGACGCGAAGCCGGAGTCCGTGTCGCGGTCCAGGAACTGAGCGATCGAATCGGCGGAGGAGATCAGCTCGGAGCCGGCAAGCTGGACCTCAGTCAGCTGAGAGGTGTCGGCGCCCGGGTTGGCCCACAGTTGCGGGAACCCGCCGTCGGCCTGAGCGGTGCCGTTGTCGGCACTGCCGAGCCACGTCAGGAAGTCGAGCGCGCCCTCTTCGTTCTTCGGGTTCGCCGCCATGCAGTACCCATCAATGGGAGCGTCGACTGAGCCCTTGCCGATGGCCGAGTCGACCTCGGGGAACGCGAACAGGGCGTAGTCGTCGACCTCGTCGAAGATGGCCGGTGTGTCGGTGATGGCGAACTGACCGAAGTAGTACATCCCGGTCTCTTGCTTCTGGAACGCCGTTGCCGCCTCCTGCCATGTTCGGCCCAGCGGATCGGGCTGCATGAGCGGCAGCAGATCTGCCCACGTCGCGAAGACCGCCTTGACCTCGTCGCTGTCCCAAGCCTCCTCGTGCCTCATGAGGGCCATGTGGAAGTCGTAGCCGTTGATGCGCATGTTGAGGATGTCGAAGGTGCCCATCGCCGGCCACCCATCCTTGTCCGAGAACGCCATCGGGACGATCCCGGCCGACTGCATCTCGGCACCGAGAGCCTTCAGCTCATCGAGGGTCTCCGGCGGAGTCCAGCCGTTCTCGTCCCACAGGCTCTTGCGGTAGTACACGGCCCAGGGGTAGTTCTGCTCCGGGATGAAGTACTGCTTGTCGTCGGCACCGGTCGACGCGGCCTTGAAGCCGTCCGACATCTCGGAGGGGAAGATGTCGGAGATGTCACGGAACAGGCCGTCAGCAGCGAACTGCTGCATCCGGTAGCCAGCGAACCAGGTGAACACGTCGTCCGGGTTGGACTGGATGTAGTTGTTGAATTGCTCCTGGAACGTGTTGTGGTCGACGGCGTTCAGCTTGATGGTGTTCCCCGTGGCGGCCTCGTAGGCCTCGATCGCGACAGCGCGACGGTCGTAGGCCGGGCCGCTGCCGTCGCCCTCGTTCAGCCCGAAGGAGATCTCCTGGCCGCCGGCTGCGCCGGCGTCGCTCGTGGCACCGCTGTCGGACTCAGCATCATCGCTCCCGCATGCAGCCAGCAGGCCCGGCGCCGCCAGTCCTGCGCCGACCATGCCGGCACCCCGCAGGAACGAGCGTCGCGGCACGCCTGTTGCGGCCACGCTCGGCGGGATCATTCGGGCGAGGTACTGGGCCTCACTACGGGGCTTGGACATGGATGCCTCCTCGGCGCGCCTGTCGCGGAGCAGTCCCCGCGACTGAACTTGTTCGAACATTTCTGTTCGCGATGTGCTCACCCTCTTGACTCAGGCTCCGGATGTCAAGGGCCAATCGGAACTCCGATGCAGCAGGTCGACAACGAATCGTCCGGCAATCGATCGGCATCGCTCACGGAGCCCCGTCATCCCTGGGCATTCACGTGTTGTTCTGTGCGATATGTGTTGACATACGGGCGCCAGGTGAGACACTGATGGCCACCATGACTTCGTGAGGGGGTGTCGAGTGCTCGCCTCGGAACGCCAGTCCCGCATCGTGGACGAGGTCACGAGGCGAGGCTCCGTGCGGGTGGCGGTGCTGTCCGACATCTTCGGTGTGTCCGACATGACCATCCGACGTGACCTCGACGTACTGGCTGGCCAGGGCCGTCTCGCCAAGGTGCACGGGGGCGCGACCGCGCCGGCGTCGATGAGCACGAACGAGCCGGGGTTCGAGGCGAAGTGGGTTCACGAGCAGGACGAGAAGGCCGCCATCGCCGCAGAGGCAGCGCGCCTGGTCGAGCCTGGGATGGCCATCGGCCTATCTGCAGGCACCACGACCTGGGCACTGGCCCAACGTCTCACCGACACGGTCGACCTGACGGTGGTCACCAACAGCATGCAGGTCGCTCAGGTCTTCCAGGGGGCAAAGGCATCAGGACGCACCGTGATCCTCACCGGAGGGGTACGAACACCGTCTGACGCCTTGGTCGGCCCGGTCGCCGTGGCCGCGCTGCGGCAGCTACACCTGGACGTGCTCTTCCTCGGGGTTCACGGCATGACGGAGCGGGCCGGCTTCTCCACGCCCAATCTGCTCGAGGCCGACGTCAACCGGGCGTTCGTCGAAGCGGCCCACCAGCTGGTCGTCCTGGCCGATCACACGAAGTGGGGGCAGGTCGGGCTCTCGAGCATCGCACCGTTGGAGGCGGCCGACATCGTCATCACCGATAGGGGACTGAACAGCATGGCTCAGCACCGGATGGCAGAACTCGTCGGCGACCTTCGGATCGTCGAGACCGCGGCGACGCCGACGTGACCATCACCGCCGGTCGCCTCGCCGATGGTCGAGAGATCCTCTTCTTCGACCGCACCGATGTCGTCCGCCCGATCGACGATCTTCGTGACCTTCCGGCTGTGCAGACATCGGCGGAGATCCGCCACGACGCGCTCGCCGACGAGTGGGTCGCAGTGACTGCCCACCGACAGACTCGCACCCACCTTCCGCCGGCCGAGCTGTGTCCGCTGTGCCCGTCCACCGCCGAGCGGCTCACCGAGGTGCCCGAGCCGGACTACGACGTCGTGGTCTTCGAGAACCGCTTCCCCAGCTTCGCCGAGGATGCCGCCGACGGTTGGCAGCCATCGAGCGACGACCCGCTGGACCAGCGTCGTCCTGCCGTCGGGCGGTGCGAGGTGGTCTGCTTCTCCTCTCGCCACGATGGTTCGTTCGCCGGTCTTGCCGACGACGCCGCGCGACTGGTCGTCGACGCCTGGGCGCACCGCACCAAGGCCCTGTCGGCGCTCCCCGACGTCGCGCAGGTGTTCTGCTTCGAGAACCGCGGACCCGAGATCGGCGTCACCCTGCACCACCCGCACGGGCAGATCTACGCCTACCCGTTCGTCACGCCCAAGACGGCGCAGATGCTCACGTCGGCCCGTGCCTACCGTGCGCGTACCGGCAGAAACCTGTTCGGCGACGTGCTGGCCGCCGAGCTGAAGGCCGAGGTGCGGGTGCTGCTGCAGTCCGAGCACTGGGTGGCTTTCGTCCCGGTGGCGGCTCGCTGGCCCGTGGAGGTGCACCTCTACCCACGGCGTCAGGTCGCCGACCTTGCTGCGCTGGACGACGCCGAGCGGGACGACCTGGCGTCGAGCTACCTCGGCCTGCTGCGTGCCCTCGACGCGTTGTTCGGGGTACCACTGCCCTACATCGCCGGCTGGTACCAGGCACCGACCCGCAGCGACCGCGACCTGGCCTGGCTGCACCTTCGACTCGTGTCTATCCGTCGCGCCCCCGACAAGCTGAAGTACCTCGCGGGGTCGGAGTCGGCGATGGGCGCCTTCATCAACGACATCACCCCGGAAGACATGGCCGAGCGGCTGCGTTCCGCGATGGGGGCCGAACCGCTGGCTAACCTCGGGTGACTCGACCGACGAAGGGACCCGCGTGAAGCTTCTCGTCACCGGCGGCGCTGGATACATCGGCTCCGTCGTCGCCACCCAGCTTGTCGGTGCCGGCCACGAGGTGGTGGTGCTCGACAACCTCGACACCGGCCACGCCGACGCCGTCCCCGACGGTGCCACCTTCGTCCAGGGCTCGATCGATGCGGCAGAGGACGTGCTGGCCGACGGTATCGAGGCTGTCCTGCACTTCGCTGCCAAGTCGCTGGTCTCGGAGTCGGTCGTGGCGCCGGAGATCTACTGGCGCAACAACGTCGTGGGCAGCCTGGCGCTGCTGGACTCCATGCGACGGCAGGGCGTCGGCCGCATCGTGTTCTCCTCCACAGCCGCCACCTACGGCGAGCCGTCGGTGAGCCCCATCACCGAGGACACACCGGCCGTCCCGATCAACCCCTACGGCCAGTCAAAGCTGGCTGTCGACAACATGCTGACCGGAGAGGCTGCCGCGCACGGGCTGGCCGCGGTGTCGCTGCGCTACTTCAACGTGGGCGGGGCCTTCGGTGGGCGCGGCGAGCGGCACGTGCCGGAGACCCACCTCATCCCCAACGTGCTGGCGGTCGCGACGGGCGACCGGGAGCAGGTCGCCATCTTCGGCACCGACTACCCCACGCGCGACGGCACCGCGGTGCGCGACTACTTGCACGTCGAAGACCTGGGCAGGGCCCATCTGCTGGCCCTGGAGAGGGCGGTGGCCGGCGAGCACCTCATCTGCAACCTCGGCACCGGCACCGGGTACACCGTCCGCGAGGTCGTCGAGGCCTGCCGAGCAGCCACGGGGCACCCGATCCCGGCCGTCGAGCAGCCACGCCGCCCCGGCGACCCGCCCGAGCTCGTCGCGTCGAACGCACGTGCCGCCGAGCGGCTGGGCTGGTCGACCGAGCACGGCCTGGAGCGCATCGTCGCCGACGCCTGGGCATTCATCTCCTCGGCATGAGCGCCTCTTTGGCCAACGAGGCACAGGCGCTCCACCAGCGCCTGGCCTCGCGTGCCGACGGGGTGTGGTTCGCACCGGGGCGCGTGAACGTCATCGGTGAGCACACCGACTACAACGATGGCTTCGTGCTGCCACTGGCACTCCCTCTGGGCACGGCCGCCGCCGTGTCGCGTCGAGCAGATGCGCTCGTGCGGGTCGTCTCGGGCACGCATCCGGAGACCGTCGAGATGAGTCTGGCCGAGCTGGCACCCGGTGTGCCCAGCGGATGGGCCGGGTATGTGGCCGGCACGGTATGGGCGATGCAGGCTGGCGGCGTCGACGTGCCCGGGCTCGACGTCGCGGTCGTGGGGGATGTCCCGTTGGGGGCCGGCCTGTCGTCGTCGGCGTCTCTGGAGTGCGCTGTCGCCCTGGCCGTCAGCGACCTGGCGCAGGCAGGGCTCAGCCGTACCCGGTTGGCCGAGATGGCCCGACACGCCGAGAACGACTACGTCGGCATGCCCTGCGGAGTCATGGACCAGATGGCCTCGATGCACGGCGAGGCCGGCCATCTGGTGTTCCTCGACACCCGCACCCTGGAGGTCGAGCAGGTGCCGTTCGACCTTCGCCGCGCTGGTCTCACGCTGCTGGTGGTCGACACCCAGGCCCCCCACCGACTCGTCGACGGCGAGTACGCCCAGCGCCGCTCCGCCTGCGAGCGTGCCTCGGCGGCGCTCGGGCTCACCGCCCTGCGCGACGTGAGTGACCTGGAGGCGACCCTGACGACGCTGGCCGACGAGGAGATGCGCCGTCGCGTGCGTCACGTCGTGACAGAGAACCGGCGGGTGCTCGACGTGGTCGGCCTGCTGCGCTCAGGAGCCGATCCTCGGGCTGTCGGCCCACTGCTCACGGCCTCGCACGCCTCGATGCGCGACGACTACGAGATCACGGTTGCCGAGGTCGACACCGCCGTCGAGTCGGCGCTGGCCGCCGGCGCACACGGTGCCCGGATGACCGGTGGTGGCTTCGGCGGCAGCGTCATCGCGCTGGTCGACGACGCGGACGTGGCCGGCGTGGAGGCATCGGTGACGGACGCCTTCGCGGCGGCCGGTTTCGACGCGCCGAGTGTCTTCTCGACCCAGCCGTCTGCCGGGGCGAGACGGCTGCGCTGAGAGCACGACGTCGAACCTGCCGAACCGGCAGGCGACTCGTAGGGTGTGCTGTCGTGCTCGCGCAACGACGTGTCCAGGTCACGGACGGTGTCTTCCTCGCCGTGCGCGACCGGTCGCCCGAGACGTGCGACGGACGGCCGGTGGTGCTGGTGCACGGGCTCGCATCGACGTCGCGCCTGTGGGACGGCGTGGCTGAGCACCTGGCAGCGACCGGACGACGCAGCGTCAGCGTCGACCTACGGGGCCATGGCGAGTCCGACGCTCCCGACGGCGGGTACGACACCTCGACTGCGGCGGATGATCTCGCCGCCCTGCTGCCGCAGGTCAGCGACGTCCCGGTGACACTGGCCGGGCAGTCGTGGGGAGGCAACGTCGCCCTGGAGGTGGCAGCCCGGCGGCCGGACCTCGTCGCTGGCCTCGCTCTGGTCGACGGCGGGTGGATCGCGCTCAGCCGGCGCTTCGCGTCCTGGGACGAGGCCGCCGGAGTGCTGGCACCGCCTGCGATCGATGGACTGCCCTGGGCCGACTTCCGGGTGATGGTCTCGGAATCGCTGGTCGACTTCCCCGCCGACGCGGTCGACGCAGCAGCCTCGGTCGTGCGGGTGGCCGACGACGGAACGATCAGACGTCGGCTCACCGTCGAGCGGCACATGCAGATCCTGCGCTCGATGTGGGACGACGACCCGGACCAGCGGTACCCGCTGGTCCGATGCCCCACCGTCCTCATGCCGGCGACCACCGGAGACGGCCTCCCCGACGAGGTCGCGCGTGCACTCGACGCCCTGCCTGACGTTCGGCTCAGCGTCTACCCGGATGCGCACCACGACATCCACCTTCAGTGGCCCGTCGAGGTCGCCGACGACATCGGGAGTCTGCCGTGAGCCTGCTGGTGATCATGGGGTCGGGAGAGACGGCCCCGACGATGGTGAAGGTGCACCGGCGGGTGTTCGACGCCGTCGGGGCCGGCCCGTCGCTCATGCTCGACACGCCGTACGGCTTTCAGGGCAACGCTGACGACCTCAGCGACCGGGCGGTGGCCTACTTCGCCGACATCGCGGGCCGCACGGTCACGCCGATGCAGTGGCGCGTGCCGGACGACCCTGGCGCGGCCGACCGGGCAGTCGCAGCTCTGCGCACAGCGAGGTGGGCCTTCGCCGGGCCGGGGTCACCCACCTACGCCCTGCGCGTCTGGCGGGGCAGCGGCATCGATGCCGAGGTGGCCGGTGTCGTCACCCGCGGCGGTGCCGCCGTGTTCGCAAGCGCGGCGGCCCTGACCCTCGGCTCGCACACGGTGCCTGTCTACGAGGTCTACAAGGTGGGCGATCAACCGGCCTGGCGTGAGGGTCTTGGCGTCCTCGAACGGGTGACCGGCATCACCGCCGCGGTCGTGCCGCACTGGGACAACAACGAGGGCGGCAACCACGACACGCGCTTCTGCTACCTCGGCGAACGACGGCTGGAGCTGCTCGAGAGGCAGCTTCCGGAAGACGTCGGCGTGCTGGGGGTGGACGAGCACACGGCACTGGTGATCGACGCAGTCACCGGCGTGGCCACCGTGGACGGTCGCGGCACGGTCACAGCCCGCTTCCGGGGAGGCGAGAGAGTCTGGCCGCCGGGGTCGAACATCGACCTGACCGATCTGGCTGGCGCCCTGGCCGGCCGGGACGTGGACCACGCGGCAGGTGAGGACCGGTTGGCGGCACCAGCGTCTCGGGTGGCGTCGATTCTCCCGAGCGCACCCGTTCAGGGCAGCCTGCGCGAGGCGTCAGACACCGCAGAGGCCACGTTCGGCGCGGCTGTCGAAGCCGGTGACGCGCCGGCCGCGGCCCAGGCAGTTCTCGACCTGGACCAGGCCATCGTGGACTGGTCGGCCGACACGACGCAGGGCGACGACCTGAGCCATGCCCGGCGCACGCTGCGGGCGCTCGTCATCCGCCTCGGCGAGCTGGCACGCGAGGGCGTCACCGATCCTCGCGAGCGGGTCGAGCCGTTCGTCGCGCTGCTGCTGGAGCGTCGCGACGCTGCGCGTGACGCGCGCGACTGGCCGGCGGCCGACGCCGTCCGTGATGGGCTCGCCGCCATCGGGGTGCAGGTGCGCGACACCCCGGACGGGGTCGAGTGGCACCTGACCGAGGCCTGAGATGTCCAGCGACCTCGTGGTGAACCCCTGTCGCCAGAAGTGCCGGTGGCGCCCCGATGACGGTCATCACCACGGCGAACGGCTGTTCGCGTGCACGTCGTGCGGGTCGCAGTGGGTGCGCTCGCAGCCATGGGTGCCGGTCGATGCCGACGGGTCTCACCACCCGGACCTCGTCGCCGAAATCGCCCACTGCGAGGGTCACAGTTAGGTTTCGGTCTGCGACCGGGCTTGTCTTGATGTGACCCTGATGCCCGATCTGGCTATGGTCGTGGCGTTCGTGCCGTGGGCTTGTCCCCGGCGGGCCTTGCCCGGTGCCCCGCTTGCTGTGGCGCCATTGCGGTCCGCGGGACGTCGGCTGAGCTGACTGAAGTGTCGGCGCGAACGTCCTTGTTCCCGATCTAGGAGAGAACTGTGACTCTCGGACGTACCCGGGGCCTCGCCCCACTTGCTCTGATCGCGACCGCCGGCCTGGTGCTGGCGGCCTGCGGCAGCGACGACGACACCGCAGACACCGCTGAATCGACCGGCGACGCCGCTGTCGACACCGCCGCCCTCGAGGGCGTGAGTGTGACCGTCGGCTCCAAGGACTTCACCGAGAACATCCTGCTCGGTGAGATGCTCGCGCAGGCGCTGGCCGCTCAGGGCGCCGACATCGACAACCAGGTGAACCTCGGCGGCACGGTGGTCAACCGTGACGCGCTGATCTCCGGCGACATCGACGTCTACCCCGACTACAACGGAACTGGCTGGACCGTACACCTGGGCAACCAGGACCCCAGCTCAGATCCCGAAGAGCTGTACACCTTGACCGCTGAGCAAGACCTGGCCGACAACGGCATCCAGTGGGCAGGCAGCTCCTCGTTCAACAACACCTACGGCTTCGCCGCCAACGGTGACCTCGTCGCCGAGAACGGCGGTCCCTTCGACGTCCAGGGGATGTTCGACTACGTCGCCGCCAACCCCGACGCGATCGTGTGCATGGAGTCGGAGTTCCCCGACCGTCCCGACGGTCTGATCCTCTTCGAGGACGCCACCGGCGTGACGATCCCCCAGAACCAGACTCAGATCCTCGACACCGGGCTCATCTACACGGAGACCGCCAACGGAGCGTGTGACTTCGGCGAGGTCTTCACCACCGACGGTCGCATCGCCGCGCTGAACATCGAGCTGGTCGAAGACCCGGGCGTCTCGATCCTGTACAACGTCAGCTACACCTGGGACGACGCCGTCTTCCAGGAGAACGCCGAGACCTACACAGAGATCGCCGACGCAATCCTCGCCGGCCTGACGCAGGAGAAGATGGCCGAGCTCAACGCCATGGTCGACGTGGACGGCGAACCCGCCGAGGACGTTGCCGCCGAGTACCTGCAGGAGATCGGGCTGCTCTAGTCCGGCTCTGACGCGGCCCGAGACGCTCGGGATCCCCGCGTCGTCGTCGAAGCCCCCGCCCGGTGCTACGGGTCGGGGGCTTCGTCACGTCTGCGTGTGGCTTGACCCCACAGGTCACCTGCCAGACTGCAGATCCGCAGCCCCGAACCTGCTTGGTGGTGCTCGCCCGACTACAAGCGGGGACGGGAGACAGCTACAGGCCGCGGGGCTTGAGGTAGCGCTCCGCGACGGCCCCGAGCCAGTCGAAGGTGAGCGCGACGAGAGCGACCAAGACGGCGCCGACGATCAGGACGGGGTCCTGCTGCAGCTTGAGGCCCGAGTTGATGGTGATGCCGAGTGCGCCACCGCCCACCAAGAATGCCAGCGTCGCCATCCCGATGTTGATGATGATCGCTGTGCGGATGCCGGCGAGGATGACAGGCACCGCCAGCGGTAGCTCGATGCGAGTCAGCGCCTGCCGCTTCGTCATGCCCATGCCCCGTCCGGCCTCGATGACTGCTCGATCGACGTTGTCCAATCCGACCATGGTGTTGCGCAGCACCGGTAGCAGGGCGAACAGCACCAAGGCCCAGATCACCGTCGTGGCCCCCTGCCCCAACAGGATCAGGAACAGGATGAGCAACCCGTAGGCCGGGAGCGCCTGACCAGAGTTGGCGACCGTGAGCACCGCCGGGGCGAAACGGCGCAACGCCGGCCTGGTGAGCAGGATGCCCAGCGGGACTGCGAGAGTGATGACGATCACCGTCGACCAGAATGCGATCGTCACGTGCTCGACGGTCTGGGGCCACAGCTTGGTGCTCCAGTCGAGGGCGCTGGCCTGCTGGATGTTCACCTCGGGATCGAGGTTCAGGCTGTTGTAGTAGACGAGGAGAGCCGCGGCGATGGCCAGGATGCCGAACGGCGCCAAGAACAGCCCCATCGGGCGCGACCGAGCGCGTGTCGCCTCAACCGCGGTGACGGCGAGGTCCGTCTCGTCGTCGTCCGTGCTCATCGACTTGTTGATACGCGAGTCCTGACCGCGGTCAGCAACGACCCGATCGCTCATGGGGTGGCCGCCTCGAGCGCGTCGTAGTGGTCCTTGGCCTCGGCGCGCAGCCGCCGGATGACTTCGGTGAGGTCGCCGATCTCGACAACTCCCTGGTACTTGCCCAGGTTGTCGACGACGCAGCAGACCCCGGCCGACTCGTTGAGCATCTCTTCCAGAGTGTCGTGAAGCGTCGCGTTCGGCTCCACCTCGGCCCGGATGTGCTGACCGCGTGATGCCAGGTCACCGGAACCGCGTTCCAGGTCCGTGCGTCGCAGCCAGCGCAGCGGCTTGCCATCTACGCTCAGCAGCAGCACCCAGGCCTTGTTGGCCTCGTCCATGGTCTGCAGCCCGACCGTCACGTCGTCAGCTGTCGTCATGCTTGGGTACGAGGAGAGGTCAAGGTCGGAGACCCGCTCGAAGTTCAAGCCCTTGAGCGTCGACCCCGATCCGATGAAGTCGTCCACGAACTCATCGACGGGATAGGCCAGGATCCGCTCGGGGGTGTCGATCTGCCGGATGACGCTGCGTTCGCCCAGGATCGCGATGCGGTCACCCATCTTGATCGCCTCGTCGATGTCGTGGGTGACGAAGACGATGGTCTTCTTCAGCTCGCCCTGCAGACGCAAGAACTCGTTCTGCAGACGGTCCCGAGTGATGGGGTCAATGGCACCGAACGGCTCGTCCATGAGCATGACCGCCGGGTCGGCGCCGAGGGCTCGAGCCACACCCACGCGCTGAGCCTGCCCACCCGAGAGCTCCTTCGGGTACCTGTCCCTGAACTCGTCGGCCGGCAAGCCCACCGTCTCGAGCAGCTCGTCGACGCGTTCGGCGATGGCCTTCTTGTCCCAGCCGAGCATCCTCGGGACCGTGGCAATGTTCTGACCGATCGTCTGGTGGGGGAAGAGCCCGATCTGCTGAATCACGTAGCCGATGCGACGCCGCAGCTTGTCGGCGTCGACGTCGGTGACGTCCTCCCCGTCGAAGAAGATCTTGCCGCCCGATGGCTCGATCATCCTGTTGATCAGGCGCAGGGTGGTGCTCTTGCCGCAGCCGGACGGCCCGACCAGGACGAGGATCTCGCCCTCCTCGATGTCGAGGGTGAGCTCCTCCACCGCAGGGATGGACGATCCCGAGTAGACCTTGGTCACCCGGTCGAGGTGAATCATGCGTGTCATGGCGTCTCCTAGATCCTCAGGCCTTGTGACGTGGTCAGTCGTTGAACGGTGGCGAAGCCGAGGTCGAGGATCAGGCCCAGCGCGACCGTGAAGATCGTGCCGACCCACACCGACTCGACGCTGCCGGGGAGCCCGAGCCGCGTGAGGCCACCTTGGATAAAGGTCCCCAGACCGTCCCCACCGACCAGAACAGCGATGGCGGCGATGCCGACGACGAGCAGGCTCGAGATGCGCACCCCAGCCATGATCACCGGCCAGGCCAGCGGGAGCCGGACCCGGAAGAGCTGCTGGCGGGTGCTCATGCCCATGCCCCGGGCCGACTCGACCACCGCCGGACTGACCTCATCGAGCCCGGTTACGGTGTTGCGGAGGATCGGCAGGAGGGCGTAGAGGAACAGAGCCATCATCGCCGGCGGGTTGCCGATACCGACAAGGGGGATGAAGAGAGCGAAAAGCGCGAGCGAGGGGATCGTCAGAAAGATGCCGGCGATGCTCAAGACGATCGAGCGCGCAGTCTGGTTGCGCTGGACGATCACGCCGAGGACGACGGAGAAGACCGTCGCCGCCAGGATGACGATCAGCACCAGGCGCGCGTGCTGAAGGGCCGCTTCCCAGATGTCGTCGAGATTCTTCTGGACATAGGCAAACCAGTTGAGAAGGCCGTCCACGCCGCGTCCCTTCGTCGCCTGTCAGGTGGCCGGGGCCAGACCGCCACCTGTCAAAGCGACAACCGCAACTCCGGTTCTCGGCGCAACCCTAGCCCAGCCGCCCCGTTCTGCCCGGTTGTCCGCCCGTCGCGGCTGTCGTCTGTCCCAGGCGCGCTCGACGGTCAGGCCATCGCGCGCTGGAGGTTCTCGTCCAGGGCGCCGAGGAACTCCTGGGTGGTCAGGAACGGCTGGTCCGGACCAACGAGAAGAGCGAGGTCCTTGGTCATCTTGCCTTCCTCGACCGTCTCGATGCAGACGCGTTCGAGCGTCTCGCCGAACGCCGTCACCTCTGGCTGGCCGTCCAGCTTGCCGCGGTGCTTGATGCCACCGGTCCACGCGAAGATGGACGCGATCGGGTTGGTCGAGGTGGGCTTGCCGGCCTGGTGCTGGCGGTAGTGCCGGGTGACCGTTCCGTGCGCCGCCTCGGCCTCGACGGTGCGCCCGTCCGGCGTCATCAGCACCGAGGTCATCAGGCCGAGCGACCCGAAGCCCTGGGCCACGGTGTCGCTCTGGACGTCGCCGTCGTAGTTCTTGCAGGCCCAGACGTAGCCGCCCTCCCACTTGAGCGCAGCCGCCACCATGTCGTCGATCAGCCGGTGCTCGTAGGTGAGCCCGGCCTCAGCGAACTGCTGGGCGTACTCGGCCTCGAAGACCTCGGCGAAGACGTCCTTGAACATGCCGTCGTAGGCCTTGAGGATCGTGTTCTTCGTCGACATGTAGACCGGGTAGCCGCGCTCGAGACCGTAGGAGAACGACGCCCGAGCGAAGTCGGCGATGGAGTTCTTGTAGTTGTACATGCCCATGGCGACACCACCGTCGTCACCGAACTGGGCGACCTCGAACTCCATGGGTTCGCTGCCGTCGGCGGGTGTGTAGGTCATGGTGACGGTTCCGGCGCCGGGCACCTTGAAGTCCGTGGCCTTGTACTGGTCGCCGTGGGCGTGACGGCCGATGATGATCGGCTTGGTCCACGACGGCACCAGACGCGGGATGTTGCTGATGATGATGGGCTCGCGGAACACCACTCCCCCGAGGATGTTGCGGATCGTCCCGTTCGGCGAGCGCCACATCTTCTTCAGCCCGAACTCCTCCACCCGCGCCTCGTCCGGGGTGATGGTGGCGCACTTGACGCCGACGCCGAACTCCTTGATCGCGTTGGCGGCATCGACGGTGACCTGGTCGTCGGTCGCGTCGCGGTGCTCGATCGACAGGTCGAAGTAGCGCAGGTCGATGTCCAGGTACGGCAGGATCAGCTGGTCCTTGATGAAGGCCCAGATGATCCGGGTCATCTCGTCGCCGTCGAGCTCGGCGACGGGCCCGTTCACCTTGATCTTGCTCATTCGTGTGGTCTGCCTCTCTGGGGTGGGACGTGCGGGGCGGGTGCCGAGCCTAGGGAGGGCTCGGTCACGGCGTCACATGCTGGCGACGTCGGCCTGCTTGGCGCGCACCGCTTCGGCGGCCTCGCCAAGGGCGGCACGCTCGGACTCGGTCAGCTCGGTCTCGACCACGGAGCGCACGCCCTCGCGGCCGATCTCGGCCTCGACGCCGAGGTACACCCCGTCGATTCCGTACTCGCCGTCCACCCATGCGCAGACCGGCATGACGGCGCCGGCGTCCTCGATCACGGCCTTGGCCATGCGCGCAGCAGCAGCCGACGGGGCGTAGTAGGCCGAGCCGGTCTTGAGCAGGGCAACGATCTCGGCGCCGCCGTTGCGGGTACGGGTGACGAGCTCGTCGATCTTCTCGGCCGACATCAGGTCCGACAGCGGGTTGCCGTCAACGGTGCAGCGCGACGGCACCGGCACCATCGTCTCGCCGTGCGAGCCGAGCGTCAGGGTCGTGACGCTGCCGACGGGCACGCCGAGCTCCACAGCCACGGAGTTGGTGAAGCGGGCGGTGTCGAGCATGCCGGCCTGTCCCATGACCCGGCTGTGCGGCAGGCCTGAGGCGATCTGAGCCAGCGCCGTCATCTCGTCCAGGGGGTTGGTCACCACGACGATGACGGCGTCCGGCGCGTACTGGGCAACGCTCTCGCTCACCGGGCGGACGATGCCCGCGTTCTTCTCCAGCAGGTCCATCCGCAGCATGCCCGGCTTGCGCGGGAAGCCCGCCGTGACGACGACGACGTCCGAGCCCTCGATGGCCTCGTAGCCCGAGCCGTCCATGCCCGTGGTCACGCCGAGCACCGTCGTCTCGAAGCCTTCGACCGGCCGGCTCTGGTTCATGTCGAGCGCCAGGCCCTCGGGCTTGCCCTCGACGATGTCGGTCAGCACGACGGTGCCGAATACGTCGTACTCAGCCAGACGCTGTGCGGTCGTCGAGCCGTAGAAACCCGCCCCGACCACGGTGACCTTGCCCGACCTGCTGCCCATGGATACCTCCGAGTGTGTGCTGAGCGCCGGCGTCGGCGCCGCTGGTCAGCCTAGCCAGCCGGCGGTTCACGCGGGCGGGGGGACGACGATCGCCAGCACGAGAGCGGCGATGCCCAGCGCTACGTAGACGGCGACGTCGACCCGCCGCGACCGCAGCACGAGCATCCCGGCTGCTCGGTCCGACGCGAGCGCCCGCACCAGCGCGGCCAGGCACACCGCAGCGGCGACCAGCAAGGCCCCCGGTCGAAAGAGATTCGCCTCCGCCTGTCCCCACCCAACGACGGCCATCAGCACGAGCCCGACGAGTCCGACGAGCACGACCCCGACGTAGGCGGCGCTGGAGGACGGCCAGGGCCGCGGAGGCCTCTCGACCTCCTGTTCCCAATCGCCGCGACCCCACTCGTCGGCGTCGTCGTAGAGATCCCAGCCCGCACCGGGCGACACGGCCGGCGGTACCAGGTCGCCGGGCGGCACGGTCTCTGCGGGGTCGATGTCGGACACGATGGGCTCAGCCGGTGGCGTCGCGCTCGGCGGACTCGACGACGTTGGTGAGCAGCATCGCCCGCGTCATCGGCCCGACACCGCCCGGCATCGGGGCCAGGAAGCCTGCGACGTCTTGTACGGACGGGTCGACGTCGCCGACGAGTCCCGACTCGGTGCGAGTGATCCCCACGTCGAGAACAGCCGCGCCCGGCTTGACGACGTCGGCGGTGACCAGCCCGGGGACACCCGCGGCGGCGACGATGACGTCGGCGCCGCGCAGGTGCGCGGCCAGGTCGCGGGTGCCCGTGTGGCAGAGCGTCACCGTGGCGTTCTCCGAGCGGCGGGTCAGCAGCAGGCCCAGTGGTCGGCCCACCGTGACGCCGCGTCCGACGACGACCACCTCGGCTCCTGCCAGCTCGACACCGAAGCGGCGCAGCAACGTCACGATGCCCCGTGGCGTGCACGGCAGCGGTGCCTCCCGGCCCAGCACCAGCCATCCGAGGTTGGTCGGGTGCAGGCCGTCTGCGTCCTTGGCCGGGTCCATCCGGGCCAGGACGGCATTGGCGTCCAGGCCCCGAGGCAGCGGCAGCTGCACGATGTAGCCGGTGCAGCGTGGGTCGATGTTCAGCCGGTCGACGGCGTCCTCGACGTCGGTCTGGGTCGCATCCGCAGCCAGCTCGACCTGGATGCTCTCGATGCCCACCTCTGCGCAGTCGCGGTGCTTGCCGGCGACGTAGGCGCGGCTGCCCGGGTCGTCCCCCACCAGGACCGTGCCCAGCCCAGGGGTGATGCCGCGGGCTCGTAGCGCGGCAACCCGGTCGGCGAGCTCGGCCTTGACCGCTGCGGCGGTGGCCTTGCCGTCCAGAATCGTCGCGCTCACGGGCCCCATCCTGGCACGCGAGCGTGCCCAGCCCGTCAGTGGAAGAAGTGCCGCGTGCCGGTGAGGTACATCGTCACCCCGGCAGCCTGCGCTGCAGCCACCACCTCGTCGTCGCGCACCGACCCGCCGGGCTGGACGACCGCCCGCACCCCGGCGTCGATGAGCACCTGAAGCCCGTCAGCGAAGGGGAAGAACGCGTCGGAGGCCGCGACCGACCCGGCTGCCCGGTCGCCGCCACGGCTGACGGCCAGTCGGGCGGAGTCCACCCGGTTCACCTGACCCATGCCGATGCCAACGGCGGCGCCGCCATGCGCCAGCAGGATCGCGTTGGACTTCACCGAGCGACACGCTCGCCAGGCGAAGACGAGGTCGGCCAGGGTTCCCTCGTCGGCCGGCTCGCCGGCAGCCAGGGTCCACGCCCCCGGAGCGTCGCCGTCGGCCTCGATCGTGTCGCGCTGCTGCAGCAGGACACCCCCGCTCACCGGCCGCCACTCTGTCGCGCGGCCGGGCGGCTGCACGACCAGCAGACGAACGCTCTTCTTGCGCCTCAGGACTGCCAGCGCGTCCTGGTCGTACCCGGGCGCGACGACCACCTCGGTGAACACCTCGGCGACCTGCTCGGCCATGGCCGCGGTGACCGGACGGTTCGCGGCGATCACGCCGCCGAAGGCCGAGACCGGGTCGGTCGCGTGCGCACGGGCGTGCGCGGTCGCGATGTCGTCGGCGACGGCCAGGCCGCACGGGTTCGTGTGCTTGATGACGGCGACGGCCGGGGCGTCGAAGTCGTAGGCGGCGCGCAGGGCGGCATCGGCGTCGACGTAGTTGTTGTAGGACATCTCCTTGCCGTGCAGCTGCTGAGCCCCCGCCAGGCCTGCAGCGTCGCCCTTGCGGTAGAGCGCCGCCGCCTGGTGAGGGTTCTCGCCGTAGCGCAGCGTGGCGGCCAGCGACCAGGTGCTGCCAAGCCAGGACGGGAAACGCTGGCGATCGGCGCTCGAGTCGTCCGCGGCGAGCAGGTTCGACATCCAGGAGGCGACGGCGACGTCGTAGGAAGCGGTATGGGCGAAGGCCTCGGCCGCCAGCGCCCTGCGCTCGGCCAAGGAGAAGCCGCCGGCGGAGAGCGCATCGCGCACGTCGGGGTAGCGCTGGGGTGAGACCACGACGGCCATGCGCGCGTGGTTCTTCGCCGACGCGCGCACCATGGCGGGGCCGCCGATGTCGATCTGCTCGATGCACTCCTGCGGCTCGGCGCCGGAGGCGACCGTCTGCGTGAACGGGTAGAGGTTGACCACGAGCAGGTCGAACGCCTCGATACCGAGCTCGTCGAGCTGGCGGTCGTGGTCGGGTAGTCGCGGATCAGCGAGCAGGCCCGCGTGCACGCCCGGGTGCAGGGTCTTGACCCGTCCGTCCAGACACTCCGGAAAGCCGGTGACCTGCTCGACCGGCGTAACGGGCAGGCCCGCCTCGGCGATGCGAGCCGCAGTCGACCCGGTGGACACCAGCGCCACCCCTGCCTCGTGCAGGTGGGAGGCCAGCTCGACCAGGCCTGTCTTGTCCGAGACGCTGATCAGGGCTCGCCGCAGCGGCCTGCGTCCGTCCGACGTGGTGGTCACGGGATCGTCACTCTCCTGCCGTTGATGGTCCATCCGTCACTCAGCATCCGGCGGGCCACCTCGGGCAGCAGCACCCGCTCGACCTGCTTGATGCGCTCGTGAACCGAGATCTCGTCATCGTCGTCGCGCACCTCGACGACGCGTTGGGCGAGCACCTGACCCGTGTCGACGCCCGCATCGACAAGGTGGACGGTGCAGCCGGTCACCTTGACGCCATAGGCGAGCGCGTCGCGGACCGCGTGCGTGCCCGGGAACGCCGGCAGCAGGGCGGGGTGGGTGTTGATGATCCGGTCGCGAAACGTCTCGAGAACCGCTGGACCGAGCAGCCGCATGAATCCGGCAGACACCACCAGGTCGGGCTCCCCGGCCGCGATGGCCGCGCTCAGCGACTCGTCCCACGCGTCTCGGCGCTCTCGGTCGACCAGCGGCACCACCTGGCTGGAGATGCCGGCCGCAACGGCCACGTGGAGCGCACCGGCTCCCGGCTGGTCGCACACGAGCCCGGTGATCTCGATCTCGCCGTCCTTCGACAGATCCCTTGCCAGCGCCTCGAACACACTGCCGGCACCCGATGCCAGCACCACCACCCGCGCGGGACGGTGCAGGGCGGCGGGCACGGTGCGAGAGGATAGCCCGGTGAGTCAGCCCGGCGGAGAGCCCCGCGACCCGTTCCGCACCGACGGGTGGCCACCAGCGACGACACCGCCCACGCAGCCGCCACCGCCGCCGTCAGGTCAGGACGGCGACCAGACGTCGACGGACCCGCAAGCCCGTCGGACCGCGATACGGCTGGCCGTGGTCTCCGTCGCAGCAGTCGCCAGCGCCTTCTTCGCCCCACCGGTCGGTGTCGTCCTGGGGGTCGTGGCGATCGTCGTCGCCGTGCGGTCCCGGGAGGTGGTACCCAGCCGACCTCGGGTGCTGGCCATCGTCTCCGGCTCGATCGCGCTCGTCGTAGGCGTCACGATCACGGGTGCTGCGCTGTTCTTCCGCGAGGAGATCACCGAGTACAGCCGCTGCCTGCAGGCAGCCAACACCGTGCAGGCACAGCAGAACTGTCAAGACGCGCTGAACGAGTCGCTCTCCTCCCGGCTCGGCCTGTGAGAACGCCAGGTCAGGCCGCCGGCTGTGACGACACCCGCCACGGTCGCGGGCATCCCTACCCAGG
>Ga0316197_10000260_pt1 | contig 37647 bp, 36 predicted proteins | sample OudBiesiAoxic_MG_FD_204939 | JGI IMG/M metagenome (GOLD analysis project Ga0316197, IMG submission 204939) | Coastal sediment microbial communities from Oude Bieten Haven, Netherlands - site A oxic | ecosystem: Environmental > Aquatic > Marine > Coastal > Sediment | place: Netherlands... | reverse complement strand
AATGGCCGTTCCAACTCCACTTTCACCAGCGCCGAGTACAACCATTAATTTCATTATCTCACTTTGAGTGTCACAATTGTAATTATGGCTAATAGTATTCCTATAATCCAAAATCTTGTGACTATTTTACTTTCGTGATATCCCTTTTTTTGATAATGGTGATGTAAGGGTGCCATTAAAAAAATTCGCTTCCCTTCACCTGATCTGTTTTTCGTGTATTTGAAATAACCCACCTGCAACATCACTGAAATGGACTCCGCGAAGAATATTCCACACAGTATGGGAATCAACAATTCCTTTCTTACAATTAATGCAATTACCGCTATAACTCCCCCTATCGTAAGACTTCCGGTGTCACCCATAAATACCTGGGCAGGAAATGCATTGTACCATAAAAAACCTACCAATGCCCCTACAAAAGCGGCAATGAAGACCAAAAGTTCACCAGCCTTGGGAATGTACATGATATCGAGGTACTCGGAAAAAATTATATTACCTGAGACCCATGCAAAAATGCCCAGAGTAAGAACAATTATCGCAGATGAACCAGCCGCTAAACCATCAATACCATCTGTAAGATTGGCTCCATTGGAAACCGCAGTGACTATTAAGATGACAATTGGAATAAAAATTAGCCATGCATACGAAACTGCCTTTTCACCGGCCCAGGAGATCAGATTACTGTAATCCAATTCGTTATTCTTAAAAAACGGCACGGTAGTCATTGTAGATTTAATATCTTCCCCTTTAACGTTTTCAACCTTATATTGCTCCGTAATTATAGTGTTGGTCCTTTCCCGCATGGTGACTTCCGGATGGAAGTATAGCGTTGCACCCACGATAAGTCCAAGTACAACCTGACCTATCACTTTAAACCTGCCTTTGAGCCCTTTTTTATTATTTCTGAATATTTTAATGTAGTCATCTACAAATCCGATGATACCCATCCATATTGTGGTAACTATCAATAAAATGACATAAATATTCATTATATCGGCAAACAATAAAACCGGAATCAAAGTGGACATTATTATTATCAAGCCGCCCATTGTTGGAGTACCTGTCTTTTGCTTTTGCCCTTCAAGCCCCAAATCCCTGATAGTCTCCCCTATTTGTTTGTGCTTCAGAAAAAGAATAATGCGCTTTCCATAAACTGTTGCCAATAATAAAGAAAGTAGCACCGCCATAGCTGCCCTGAATGTCTGAAACTGAAACAGACTTGCTCCCGGCAGTTGATATTGCTTTTCTAAATACTCGAACAGATAATACAGCATATTATGTTATCTATTTCTTATTACTTATTTAAACTTGTCAGCACTTCCTTTATAATTTTAAAATCATCAAAATCCACGCGCTCACCGTTGGTTTCCTGATAGGTCTCATGACCTTTACCCGCAACCAGGATTATATCATTAGGTACTGCTAACTGACAGGCCGTCTTTATTGCCTGGTTTCGATTTTCAATTGCTAAAACTTTCCTGAGATTCTGTGGTTCTACGCCGGCTTCCATCTCTTCAATGATTATAAGAGGTGGTTCGGATCGTGGATTGTCTGATGTAAAAATGGCTTTACTACTCATCGCTGAAGCGATATGACCCATTACCGGACGCTTAGACCTGTCACGATCACCACCACACCCCACTACGGTGATGACGTTTTCATTTCCAGTCCTCAATGTATTGATTGTCTCAAGTACATTTTTTAAGGCGTCCGGCGTATGGGCATAATCAACAATTGCCGTTATTCTTTCTTTTGATATGAAGTATTGAAACCTTCCGTCAACGTTTTCCAATTCACTCAATAACCTTAGGGTTTCAAGTTTTTCTAATCCCAATAGGTCAGCTGTAGCATATATGGCCAGGATGTTATAAGCATTAAAATGACCTATTAACCGGGTCCATAGCTCATTATCATCAATTTTTAACAACTGTCCGTTAAACTGATTCTCCAAAATCTGAGCTCTGTAGTCGGCATAACTTTTTAGAGCGTAGGTGTATTTTTTAGCTGCAGTATTCTGCAGCATGACAAGCCCATTTTTATCGTCAATATTTGTTAATGCAAATGCTCTTTTAGGTAAATCATCAAATAATTTCTTTTTTGTATCCCTGTATTCAGCAAATGTTTTGTGATAATCCAGGTGGTCATGCGATAAATTGGTAAATATTGCGCCCTCAAACACCAATCCTTCTGTTCTTTTTTGATGAATACCGTGGGAACTTACTTCCATAAAACAAAATTCTACACCTGCATCATTCATCAGAGAGAGATATTGATTAATGGTCATGGCATCGGGAGTCGTATGGCTCGTAGTAAATTCTCTATTATCCACCATTATTCGAATAGTAGACAACAGGCCAACTTTATAGCCTGCTTTTTTAAACAATTGATACAACAAACTACTTACCGTAGTTTTACCGTTAGTACCGGTAACACCAACAAGTTTTAAATTTTTAGATGGATTATCATAGAAATTTGATGCCATTATAGCAAGGGCCTGGTTGGCATCAAGAACTTCCACATAAGTTACATTATTAACCAAATCTCCCGGAAGCTCTTCGCATACTATCGAATTGGCCCCTGCCGATATAGCTTTATCTATATATTTATGTCCATCGGTTAAAGTGCCCTTAATGGCAACAAAAACGCTTTGTTTAGTCACTTTTCTGGAATCAAAACATATGGTATTCACTAAAACCCCGGTAGAACCGCTTACAGCCGTAAGACTTACTCCAAATAATATATCCTTTAGGGGCTTCATGAAAGTTCTAAAATTATTTTTTTTACTTTTTCTAAATCTGTTCCCTTAGAAATTGATTGCTTTTTTACTTTGCCATTACCTTTGATCTCTACCTCCAGACCCATGTTTTCGAGGATAGAAATTGCATCCATACCGCTCATTCCTTTTACATCGGGCATATGATTATGACTCTTTTGTGCCTCAACATAGTAGCTTTGAAAACTTGCTTCTAAATCTTCATTCAAAGGTTCCAAGGTTTCTATTTCGTCTATTAATGGATTGTTGGCATAAATCTTTCTGGCTATGGATTTAAATACTGGCCCTGACACGTCGGCGCCATAGTAGCCTACACTTTTATCCGGTTCATGGATTACAACTATACAGGAGTATTTTGGATCATCTGCAGGGAAATATCCGGCAAAAGTTGATATATACTTCAGTTTGTCCGGGTCTCGGGTTACATAGTTTTTTTGAGCCGTTCCCGTTTTACCTGCCATAGAAAAGTTTGGAGAATAAAGCCTGTGCCCCGTTCCGTGTTCTTTTTCGACAACATTTTTCAACAAGTTACGCACCTGTTTTGCGGTCTCCTTAGAGCAAATAGCCTCATTAATAATTTCTTTATCGAACGTGTAAATGGTTTTGTTCCATTCCTTAACCTCTTTTATAAGTCTGGGACGTAATAATTGACCATCATTAGCGATAGCGTTGTAAAAAGCAAGAGTCTGTAAAGGTGTTAAGGATACTTCATAGCCATGAGACATCCATGCCAGGGAAATACCGGACCATCCTTTATCTCCGGGATATCTTATTACAGGCTTACCTTCGCCTTTTATTGGCATTCCCAGTTCCTGATGAAGCCCCATAGACATTAGACGATCTACATAAACTGATGGTTCGTCTTTATAACTGGTATGGATCATTTTGGCGAAAGCTGTATTTGAAGAAACTTCAAAAGCCCTAGCCATTGAAATTTTGCCATAACCTCCGTGTTTGGAATCCCTTACTATTCTATCGTATATTTTCCACCGTCCCTTTTCAGTATCAATAACTGTGCTGGTGTCTATCTTTTTATCTTCCAGGGCAGCCACCAATGACATTAATTTAAAGGTAGATCCGGGTTCGTGTGATTCGCCTATCGCATAATTTAATCTTTCATAATACTTACCATCTTCTGTTCTTCCAAGGTTTGAAATTGCCTTTATCTCTCCGGTTTTAGTTTCCATTACAATAACACATCCATGATCGGCTTTATACTTTTCTAATTGTGTTAAGAGCCCATGATGGGCAATATCCTGGATATTGATATCTATGGTCGACACTACATCATAGCCATCTTTTGGTTCAACAATATTGTCTAAGCCAATAGGTTTCCACTGACCTTTAGCAATTTTCTGTTTTAGTCTTTTTCCTTCTATACCTCTTAAGTAATAACCAAAAGCACCTTCAAGTCCTACCCTGGTTACATAGCCATTTTCATCAAATCGTTCATACCCAACGCTTCTTTCTGCTATTTTTCCTAGAGGATGTTCCCTTACTGTTTTTTGCTCCACAATAAAACCTCCCCTATTTGGTCCCTTATTAAAGAGCGGGAAAGCCTTAACCGCCATATAATCTGAATAATCAAGATTCCTGGCCACCAAGGTGTATCTGTTTTTATTTGCTTTAGCTTTTCTTAAAATCTGTTCGTAATAGGCCGAGGGTTTTCCAAATAGGTTTGCCAGAGCATCGCACAAAGGCTGTACTCCTTCTTCAAAATCTGAACTTTTTACTGTGACCGCATCAAAACGTATCGTATATCTGGAGACTGATGTAGCTAACAAACTTCCGTCATCTGAATAGAGATTTCCCCTGTTTGGAGCAATGGTAAAAAGCCTTTCCGTGCGTTGATGAGCCATCTCCTTGTACTTATTGCCATGAACCATCTGAATACTTACAAGTTTTACGACCACAGTAATCGCAAACAGGAACAGACATACTGATACTATATAAAGCCTGGTTAATATTTTTTTATCGGTGATGGCCACTATTTTTTATTGGTTTTTACTTTTATTTTTCTTGGCGGTACTTCAGAAGGAAAAAGATCGTCAACCATAACATTTTCTGTAATGGTCGATTCTAATTTTAATCTTTGTACGTCTGAGCGCATATCTACAAATTCGTTTTTTAACTCTTTGACCTGTTCATTCAGTGCGGCTACTTGATGTACTTTTTTATCTGCGCTATGAGAACTTGCAATCATTATGGTTGCCAATACCGAGGCAAAAATTATAAAGAGCCAATTTTTTGGAGCATCTCCACTCACTAAGAACTTGCCTTTTAAAATATCTATGATTCCTTTTCTCATGAGTTTAACATTGTTTTAAATTATATAGATCCACAAATTATATTCGTTCTGCTATTCGCAGTCTTGCACTACGAGCCCTGCTATTCTTAGTAATTTCATCGGCAGAGGGAACTATTAATCCGCCTATCTTTTTAAAGGGAACATTAATATTTCCGTAAAAGTCCTTTTCTGCTTCGCTCATAAAACTACCTGTTCTTATGAATCTCTTAACCAGTCTATCTTCCAATGAGTGATAACTAATTAAACTCAGCCGTCCACCTTTGTCCATCATCTCCGGAGTTTGCAATAAAAATTCTTCTATTGCCACTAATTCCTGATTCACTTCAATGCGTATTGCCTGATATATCTGCGCTAAAATCTTGTTCTCTCTAAACTTTGGCAGAAATTCTTTCAATACCCTTTTTAGGTCTACCGTTGTTTTAATAGGTTCATTTACCCTATGTTCTATAATGGTTTTGGCCATTGCATCTGCACGTCTTAAATCGCCATAACGAAACAATACATTTCTAAGATCATCATAGGTATAAGAATTAACCACTTTATAAGCATTCTTCTTATTTCTTGAACTCATCCTCATATCCAGAGCGGCATCAAAACGTGTGGAAAAACCCCGTTCAGCCTTGTCAAACTGATGAGAAGAAACCCCAAAGTCAGCTAAGATTCCATTTACTTTCCGAATGCCATAGAACTTTAAAAACTGCTTTATATATCTAAAATTTTCATTGATCAGGGTAAATCTATCATCTGCTATTGTGTTTTTCAAAGCTTCCTCATCCTGATCAAAAGCAAACAACGCTCCCCCACCACCTAATCTTCTTAAAATCTCCCTGGAATGTCCTCCCCCTCCAAAAGTGACATCTACATAAATTCCATTTTCCACTATGTTGAGACCGTCCACTGACTCCTTTAATAAAACAGGGTTATGATAGTTCGTCTCCATCATCTCCCATTACCTCTTCTGCTAATTCTGCAAAATTTTCTGCAGTTTCATCAATTACTTTTTCATAGCTATCCTTATCCCAAATCTCAATAATGTTTATAGCCGAGCTCAAAACCACTTCTTTGCTAATCCCAGCAACAGAAACAAGGTTTTTAGGTATTAGCAATCTACCTGTTCCATCTATTTCTAAAGGTTTTACACCTGCTGAAAACCGCCTGATAAAATCATTGTTCTTCTTCTTAAACCTGTTCTTTTTATTCATCTTTTCCATTAACAGGTTCCATTCGTCCATGGGATAAAGTTCAAGACAAGGCTGAAATACGGAGCGTTTTATGACAAAGCCCTTGTTAAGAACAGGGGCCATCTGGTTTTTGAGGGTAACGGGTATCATTATCCGTCCCTTAACATCAGCTTTACAATCATATGTCCCAATAAAACTTATCACTTAAATCGGCTGGTTTTCTAATATAAACTCAAATATATAGAAATTATTACCACAATTTACCACAATTTACCACTTTATTGAAAAAAAATCTAAAAGAGAAGAGAAGTATAGAGCTATGTTCAGCTATTCTAGAAGTTGTTTTAAATAGCGGAATATCCTTATTTTTAATAAAAAAAATATAGTATTGTAAAGGTATCCTCTTTTTTCCAAAAGTATTAGTATTATTAGGAAATGTCTATATTTGCCCACTGAAGCCAGAAGCATTATTTAATGGAAGAACACATTAAAAAGGAAGGAAAATATAAATTTATTGAGGTCGGAGAAGGAACTCCGATGATTATTCTTCACGGTCTTATGGGGGGGCTCAGTAATTTTCACGGAGTAACCAATTATTTTCCAAATAAAGGCTATAAAGTTTTAATTCCTGAATTGCCAATCTACTCTTTGCCTTTATTAAGAACCAATGTAAAAAACTTTGCCAGGTTCCTTGAAAAATTTATTGAATTTAAAGGGCTCAAAGATGTTATTTTGTTAGGTAATTCCCTTGGAGGTCATGTAGGTCTATTACATACTAAGCTTTATCCAAGAATGGTGAGAGCATTGGTAATTACAGGTAGCTCGGGACTTTATGAAAGTGCAATGGGAGATGGTTATCCCAAACGAGGGGATTATGAATTTATAAAAAAGAAAGCGCAGGATGTTTTTTATGATCCCGAAGTAGCTACTAAGGAAATTGTCGATGAAGTATTTGCCACAGTCAATGACAGACGGAAATTGATAAAAACACTAGCCATAGCCAAAAGTGCCATAAGACATAATATGTCTAAAGATTTACCGAAAATGAAGACCCCAACCTGTATTATTTGGGGTGAAAATGATTCTGTAACACCACCAAATGTTGCACGGGAATTTCATGAATTGCTACCGGATTCGGAGCTTTTCTGGATAAAGGAGTGCGGCCATGCACCTATGATGGAACATCCCAATGATTTCAATGTCATTCTTGACAAATGGTTACAGAAGCGTAAATTCTAATACATTTATTGTCATGAAGATAAAGTCTGCCGACTTTTTAATGAGCAACTCCAGCGTAGAGAAGTGCCCTAACCAGCCTTTTCCAGAATATGCCTTTATAGGAAGATCAAATGTTGGAAAATCTTCGCTGATAAATATGCTTACTTCTCGCAAGAGTTTGGCAAAAACATCTGGAAGACCTGGAAAAACACAACTTATCAATCATTTTAAAATAAATGATCAATGGTTCCTGGTTGATCTTCCTGGATATGGATACGCGCGCGTTTCTAAGAAGGATAAGAAAACTTTTCAGAAATATATTACTGATTACTTTCTCAAAAGAGAGCAATTAGTAAGTGCCTTTTTATTAATTGATATACGACACGAAGCCCAAAAAATTGATCTTGAATTCATGCAATGGATGGGTGAGAATGGCATTCCCTTTTCAATAATATTTACCAAAGCAGATAAGTTGAAGCCCAAAGCGATTGAAAGAAATGTTAAGAATTACCTAGACCAACTGCTCTTAGGAGTATGGGAAGAAGTCCCAAATCATTTTGTTACTTCCTCGTCAAATGGCATGGGCAAGGAAGAGGTTTTAAACTATATTCAAGAAATTAATAAAGGATTATTTGAGGGAAAATAAAGCTCAGACCCCTATGCTGTCATTTCTTTTTCCCTATTCTTAATTAAATCGATTAAGGCATCTGTATTTTCCAATTCATTGAGTTCTTTTGTAGAAACAAATACTTGTAACTCGTTATTCACTGCTACTAATACAATTGGAAACTCAAACTTATATCCGAATTTTGAAGCATACTGCTTATTAAATTCATCCTTATGTAGAAACTCCATACCCCAACCCTCTTCCTTGCGAAATTTCTTCCAGGTTTCTTTCTCACTAATTAAACCAAAGGTTAAATCACAGAGATTACATTGGTATGTCTGCGGACTTAATGCTTTATGAGCCCCATCCAAAAGGGCATTTCGCAACCCTGAATTAGCGTTGTAAACAAAAATTAACCGAGCCTCCTGATGATTTTCCATAAATAAATTTATACATTTAATACCTACTGAAAATGTACTTTACAAAATATTTTTTAGTCAACAAAAATACGCAATCCTTACATCTAAAATCTCTAATCAGTTGTTATATGTGTAAACTTTTAAACTGCTGCCTGCTATTGTTTGCCATGCAATGGCAGACGGGCTTTGCCCAGCCACAATCAACCCCATTACCTTCCCCTTTTAAAAATATAGATACACTAGCGACCAATGACTGGTGGAACAGACCTCCAAATGAAATTATTAATCTAAATGTAAACAGAGACAGTGTTGTGGCTTTCGGACTTTATACCGTACATGCCAACGTCCTTAAATTAACGGCTCAACTTTATCCTCTTTACCCTGATGAAACAAGGAAAATTAGTTTAGCTCTTTACCAAGATGAAAAATGGAAAGTCGTCCAAATACAATATGTCAATGAATTTGGTTGGTCTGCGCTTTTCAGGATAGAAAATTGGGACTATTCAAAAGATACAAAATACAGAATTACCCATGGGAAACGAGCTTATTTTGAAGGAACAATCAGAAAAAATCCTGATTATAAGAATGAAATTGTAATGGCGGCTCTCTCCTGTAATTCAAACAAGGATAGGGGTTTGAGGAAAAATTACGTAAGGAATATTAATTATCAGGACCCGGATCTCATGTTTTTTGCAGGTGATCAGTCCTATGATCATACAGAGCATACGGCTGCATGGCTTAAGTTCGGGCTTCAATTCAGGGAAACTTTCAGGAACAGACCATGTATCACTATTCCCGATGACCACGATATCGGACAGGGTAATCTTTGGGGAGAAAATGGCAAACTATCCACGTCAAAAGGAAGCAGCGATGGAGGGTATACTTATCATCCGGAATATGTAAAAATGGTGGAAAGGTGCCAAACTGCGCATCTTCCGGATCCCTATGATCCAACACCTATTGAACAGGGCATTGGGGTATACTATACAAATCTTACCCTGGGAGGTATTGATTTTGCCATATTAGAAGATAGAAAATTTAAATCAGGACCAGAGGGTAAAATTCCACAGCAAGGCCCACGCCCGGACCATATAAGGAATCCTCAATACGATCCGAGTTCAATTGATTTAGAGGGATTGACTTTATTAGGTGAAAGACAGCTAATCTTTTTAAAGGACTGGGGTAGTAAAAATTCGGGAGTCATGAAAGTGGTGTTATCCCAAACAGGATTTTGTGGGGGTGCTCATATCCATGGTTCACTGGACAACAGATTACATGCAGATTTGGATTCCAATGGCTGGCCACAAAGTGGAAGGGACGAAGCATTACGCCTAATAAAAAACGCAAATGCCGTTCATATAGCAGGAGACCAACATCTGGCTACCGTTATACAACATGGAATAAATAACTTTAGGGACGGACCATGGGCCTTTATTGTTCCGGCAATTGTAAATGACTATTATAGTCGATGGTGGTGGCCGGAAGAGGAACAAGCTGGCGCTAATTCTAACAATAATACAGCATTACCATGGACTGGCGATTATTTGGATGGTTTTGGAAATAGAATAAGTATGATGGCCTATGTAAATCCTGAGAGCCCTTCCAATGGAGGGGGTTACGGTTTAATCAGATTTAACAAAATTGAAAAGAATATAACCTTTGAATGCTGGCCCAGAAATAGTGATGTTACCACGGGTAAAGCAACTCAATTTGAGGGATGGCCAATTACCATAACAGTAGATTAATCCTTTTTTAATTCTAGTTTCTCCGCAAAATAAGCACAGAAATCTTTCATTGTTGTTGTCATTTTTTCATCCTGAGTAGCCTTCATAAAAGTATCGGACATAGCCAACAGGGTTTGGTGAAAGAAAACCTTCATTTCATCTACTGGCATATCTTTAGTCCATAGATCTATTTTTAAGGATTCCTGGTTTTTACTGTCCCACACCGACAATAGCATGGCTTTTGCATCCTCGTTTACGATGCCGCCATCTTCTGCGGACCAGGTAAGCTCTTCCGGAACGCGATTTTCATCCAGGCCAACTATAAGGGTTATTTGAGAAGTATGTAATTTTCCCATAATCTATTTTTTCGGTTTGTAATTTGATTTTTTAAATATTTCATCAGCGGATAAACTCAGTAATTGATTGAGTTTAACATCATTATTATTCATAAACGCCCTTACTATTTGCCATCCCATATAACGACCCAGTCTGCCAGGAGATTCATTATCTAGTTCTAACCTGAATTTTGAAAATGGAGCCGGGTCTAAAAACCGGGGAGCCAGCATATTGTCCGTGCTGTATAATAATTCCCGTTCAACAAAATAGCGCCAAATTTGTTCTTCATTGACCTGGGCCCAGGCCAATTCATCAGGCGTGTATACTATTTTTTGAGCATCAGTAGCAAGAGGCATCAATTTGTCCTTGAGATATAACTCTTTTCCATAATAAATCATCTGTGCCAAAAAGGTGCGGTCAGAAGGGAAGCTGAGTTTGGTTTTGCCAAAAGCGCTTGCAACGTCGCTTATTAAATAGGTTTTGTCTAGTCCAGCAGCTATATATTGTTCAATTCCTCTATAGAACCTATGATCTTTACCAAGATAATTATCCAAACCGATAAGCAAAAGTGTGTCAGCCAAAATTACACGATTCGAATAATCCACATCAGAAATAACTGTTACTACCTCTGGCGTCCGGTAATTTGGAAAGTAGTACACAGCATGTTTAAAGAAAAGTTTGAGGTCTGCTGTTTCCTTATCAAAATTGGGGAATGTACTATTAACTTCGCTAAATATTTCATTCTGCAGGGTATCTTTTAATTTTGCAATCCAAACACTATCTGAATACTGTTTTGGAAAGAGGTAAGGGAATTTTTGCTTTAGTTTGGGTATGTCTCCAGGTTTTGCCTCTGCAAATTCCCTATCAAAACGCAGCACCTTTAGATTTAATGGAATCTTTGAAATATCTTCAGATACCCCCGTTTCATTTTTACAAGAATGGAGACTAAAAAAAATAACTAAAACCGCAATAAATCTTGTTTTCATATAAAGTAATTACTATTCAGCTTTATTATTAAGGGTATAGGCTTTATTTTTATCGGAGCAAAGTTAGTATTTCCATATAATAATGTAGCCTATGCAAACAGAAAAGGTAATAGATCATATTGTAAATTGGTTAAAGACCTATGCCACCGAGGCAAAAATCAAAGGATTTGTTATAGGTGTATCGGGTGGGATAGACTCTGCGGTTACTTCAACCCTATGTGCAAAAACGGGTTTAGACCTCTTATGTATTGAAATGCCAATCCATCAGGGCGCAAATCAGGTAAACAGGGCATCTAATCATATTGAGTGGTTACAGCAAAACTATGATAGTGTATCCAGACAACCTGTGAATCTCACTTCGGTATTTGATAATCTTGTAGCATCATTGCCAGCGGTTGATAATGAAGAAGACAGGTTTATGTCTTTAGCAAATACCCGCGCCAGACTTCGCATGACAACGCTCTACTATTTTGCCGCTTTAAATAATTATCTGGTTGCAGGAACAGGAAATAAGGTGGAGGATTTTGGAATTGGTTTCTACACCAAATATGGGGATGGCGGAGTTGATCTTAGTCCAATTGCAGATCTTCTCAAAACCGAGGTTTACGAAATTGCCGAGTATTTGGGTATTAATGAAGAAATTATTGTTGCTCCCCCAACAGATGGCTTGTGGGGTGATTCACGAACAGACGAAGATCAGATAGGGGCTTCATATCCGGAATTAGAATGGGCAATGGAAATGAATAATGCCGGGAAGGAGGCCGATGAATTCAGCGGAAGAGAAAAAGAAGTCTTTCTCATATTTAAAAGGTACAACACCATGAATAAACATAAGATGCTTCCTATACCCATTTGTGAAATTCCTGATAGCCTAAAATAACATCTTGACTAAGAATCAGTTAATTAAAACGAATAATGACTCACTTATTCCTAATAATCGAGAAAAAAAGTACACTTTTGTTTAAGAAATTAGATAATTTAACCTTACATTGCATGTCAGTATTTTTCGACGAACGTTAGCGTTAATATCTAGAAAACCAATCAAAATGATAAAAGTTTTAATCGCGGACAATCATCCAATTGTCAGAATGGGAATAAAGAATGTATTAAATTCGGTTTCTGATTTTGAAATTGTTGATGATGTTGCTACTACTACTGAACTTTTTACAAAATTAAAGACTTTAACTCCGGATGTTGTTATACTTGAAATGGACATTCCGGAAATTAATGGAATAGCCAGCTTGAGGAAGCTTAAACAGGAATACCCGGACATAAAGGTATTGATCTATAGTGGCCAATCTGAAGACGTATACGCACTTAGCACAATAAGAGCAGGAGCGTTTGGCTATCTTTCAAAAACTGCAGATTTGGATTACATAATTTCTGCTGTTAGAAAAGTGAGCGAAGGTAATATGTTTATCACTAATGAATTAGCGCAAAGACTGGCCTTCGATGAAGGAACTCAAAAACCCCGAAGGTTTTTCAGAAAGTTGTCTACCCGAGAAGTTGAGGTTCTTAAGCTTCTGGCCAGTGGTAAGAGAAACAAAGACGTTGCCTTGGGCTTAAATCTAAATGAAAAAACAGTTAGTACGTATAAAGCTCGTTTAATGAAAAAATTAAATGTTGATAATCTTGTGGATTTGCTTCAACAAGCAAAGGCCTTAGAGTTGTACTAAGTTCAGATTCGTAAATAATTTTAACCCTGACCAAAGTGTCAGGGTTTTTTATACTCCTTAAACGCAAATAAACTAACTGCCGGAGGAAATGTTTTATGAGAGCACCCTATTTAACTTCTTGTTTAAGAGTTTATTTAATTGCAGGTAATTCATTATCTCTTCCAGGGTTTCCTTATGATCACCGTTCAAATCTTCTGTGTTTTCTTGCAGGGACGTAATCCGTTTTTTAATTAAAAAGCATCTTAGAGTTAAAATTGTTTCACTTACCAATTGGGAAATACTTTTTTCTTTGTCTTTTGGATAGATATCTTTTCGTTCCCAGTGATGCAATTCATATTTTTCTTCCTCCATTAATATCGAAGAAATTTGGGCTACCATTTCCTGATCGAGTTCAGTCATAAATGTTGTGATGGAAAAGTCTTCTTTCTCATTAAGCCCTTCTATTAATTTGTAATAGATATTTCTGAATTTATCATGGGTAAGTTCTATTTCATCTTCCTGAAGGTCCAGGTATACTTTTTCATATACTTTTGCCTCCATATTTTCCGGTTCAAGAACGAGATCACCCTCTTCATTTTCTTTTAATATAAGATCTTCAAACTCCTGAAGCTCATTCCCGTAAAGCAGAAGCATTTCAATTATCTTTTTTTCTAACTCATATTGCACATCCAGCTTTTCTTCTTTTTGGCTATGTTTAACAACCTCGAATGCTTTTTGCTCCTGTCTGGCTGTTGTGGCAGCATCTGTGCGTTCTTTCCTTCCAATCTGTGCCAACGTATTAAATAAAACATCTTCTGAAATATTCATTATGTGTGCACACTCCTGAATATATATTTCACGTTTTATCCTATCCGGGATTTTAGAGATACTATTAACAATTTCGCGTATAGTATCTGCTTTTTTTATAGGATCATTTGCCGCATCTTTTGCCAGTAAGGAAGTTTTAAATTGTATAAAATCCTTAGCATTCTCCTGCAGGTATAGTATGATCTTTTCTTCTTCATTTTTCTTTGCAAAACTATCAGGGTCTTCTCCCTCTGGAAAGGTGCAGACTTTTACATTCATTCCTTGTTCAAGAATAAGGTCAATCCCTCTCAAAGATGCTCGTAAACCCGCTGCATCGCCGTCAAATAAAACTGTAATATTTTTAGTAAGCCTGTTTATTAATCGTATTTGCTCTGGTGTAAGGGCCGTACCACTGGAGGCTACCACATTATGAATTCCTCTTTGATACATTTGAATAACATCTGTATAGCCTTCCACTAAATAGCAATTATCTTCTTTAGCAATTGCTTGCTTAGCAAAATATATGCCGTATAGCACTTTACTCTTATGGTATATTTCGCTTTCCGGAGAATTCAGGTATTTAGCAGCTTTCTTTTCATTGGAAAGTATCCTTCCCCCAAATCCCAGAACCCGGCCACTCATGGAATGGATAGGAAACATTACTCTTCCCTTAAACCTGTCAAATTTTTTGGAGACCCCTGTCTGGTTAGTATCTTCTTTTACAATTGTCAGCCCGGTTTTTTGTAAAAACACCTGCTGATATCCTTGTTCAAGAGCAGAATTGGTAAAAGCGTCCCACTGGTCGAGGCAATATCCCAGTCCAAACTTCTTAATGATGTCATCTGTAAAACCCCTTTCTCTGAAATAACTCAGGCCTATAGCCTTCCCCATTTCCTTCTCCCAAAGTGTCTTCTCAAAATATTGCTGTGCATATTCAGAAACCAGATACATACTTTCACGCTCATCGGCCTGTTCCTTTTGTTCATCTGTACGCTCTGTTTCTTCAATTTCAATATTGTACTTCCTTGCCAGATATTTAATAGCTTCAGGATAGGTAAAATGTTCGTGTTCCATTAGGAATGCCACTACATTTCCACCCTTACCACTACTAAAGTCCTTCCAGATTTGTTTTACGGGTGACACCATAAAACTTGGGGTGCGTTCATCTGAAAAGGGACTCAAACCTTTGAAATTGGAACCAGATTTTTTTAATTGCACAAAATCCCCGATTACCTCCTCAAGGCGTGCCGTTTCATAAACTTGATCAATGGTGAATTTTGAAATCAATGTACTAAATATTTACCTTGTAAAAATAAGAAATTTGAATGCTTTAAAATACAGTATTTTTAGATTACAATTTGTTTGAAAGAGATTAATTTATCGCAATAACATAATAAAATGTATGATGATATTATTTTTTGGAATTAGGCCTGGAAAGACAATAAACATAGACATGAAGAGGATAAAATGTCCTCATTGTAACCAAAAAAATTCGCTTTCAGGTGAAAGTACCCCTAATTTTTTTCATTTATTCTGGATTCCGCTTTTTCGTGTGTCAACGAATCAGGTAGTACGTTGCGATCACTGTAAAAAAGGGTATTACAAAGAGGAATTTACAAAAGACATGCAAGCTGTATTTGAAAAATAATTCATAGTTACTACAAAAGAAACCTGTCACATTATAATTTCAATTAAGATGAAATCCTAATGCGACAGTATTCCGAGTTTTTAATTTTTAAATATCAAATCGTAGTCCCATTGAAATATTTCTTTGTTCAACTGATGGACTCTTGAAAATAGGATTTAGGTCGTACTTAACATAAAGCAGAAAACAATCCACTCCCATGTAGGCACTTAGGCCATAGATGAATGGGTTACTGTTTAAACCGCCTTTTATTTTTAACTTTTGATTCGATCCGCTTTCATTGTATTTAAGTTTTTGGCGAGTCCCCATATTAAAACCTCCATATCCTCCCAAACCTATTCTAAATTGATGTCTTAAGGAATATCTTACGTCGTTACCGGAAATCCTTGTTCTGGAGGGGCCAAATTCAAAATGAATGGGAAATACCAGGTTTTCCAATTTTAATTTAGACTTGCTGAGATTAAACGGAAACTCCTCTTGTACTGTTTCTCCCTCGTCATTAACAACATAATAGAGGTTGTCTTTCGATTTTAATCCATTGAATTGAAAAGAAAACCCATAATGAAACCTAACAGCATTAGATTTATTAAAAACTCTAGTTCTCCATGCCCATCCCATTTCAAAAAATCTACTTCCGCCAACCTTATAGGGGGTATCATTAAGAGACTGGCCTTCAATTATTGCATTGTTTAAACCAAAAGCAACAATAAAGTCTGAATATGTTCGACGGCCATATTTTGACCAACCATACTTATTATCTGTTATTTCCCATTCATCGCCGTCGATTCTTATGGTAACACCCTCGTTGTCATCCCAGGAATTATCATCCTCTTCAATATCTAACACCTCACCCTTATTACGCTCCAGTAAAGCAATTTTGTTATCTATTATTGTCAGTCTGTTTTCAATATTTAATGCTCGCTTTCGGGCAGCTTCGTCTTTGAGTTTATTCGCTTCGTCGGTGGTAATTTCACTTTTTTCCAATCGTTTATTAATAGACTCCACTTCTACCTTTAAGGCTTCTTTTTCCTCAAGTGTAATCTTTTCTTTTTGTTCTTTAAGATCGTTTATCTTTTCTTTATAATTGTCTTGTGCCACTAATGCATTAGAAATAAAACACATTATAACTACTACGAAATAGGTACTGATTGTTTTCATTTTGATTTTTGATTTTTGATTGATGAATAAACTCCTTACTGCTTCCTCAAACTCAATTGAAGAAATTATATAAAAATGCGTGCTAAAGACTAATCATTACGAACCGCAACAGCAGTTCTCACTTTATTATAACCAGACTTTAGTTTCTTGAAAATCTGATCCCGGAATGACTGATCCAACTCCTCTTCCACTTGTGAAAGCAATGCAGACGGATTAACTGTGTTATCAGAATTTAATAGTTTTTGTGTCAAAATTTGCTTTTGTGCTTGTCTTAGGAGGGAATCTACTTCCATATCTGTAAGCTCTTTGTCATTTACTTCAAGTGCATTCACTATGGCCAATACCTCCGCTATTTTAGTGTCAATTTGCTCATTTGAAACTTCCGATGCATTATTTTGGAGTTCTTCAGCATTTGCCAGTTTAGTCTCTCCTGATGTAATCAATTCTCTTTTTGGTTCCTTTTGTGGAAATGTACTCGACTTTTCTTCCTCCACTTCATAGGGTTCCTCAACTGCTGTAATTATGGTTTCCTGCCCGGGAACAGTGGCTTTCAAAAGTTCTTCTTTTTCTTTTTCAACAAAAGGAATTGAAGGTTTAGTAGCAATTTGAACCTCATGATTTAAATTCTCATCATCTGTTGTAAAGAAGAGTACTGAAAGTATCAATATTCCAATAAAACCTGCTGCAATTCCATACCTGAAATATCCGGTTTGCGGCTTATAATCATTCTTGATCTGTCCTTTAATCCTATTCCAAGCATCCCCTGAAGGCTTAATTTCACTTCCCTTTAAGGTTTCTTTAATATGATTTTCAAATTTAGTGGGTTCCATAACCTAGTATACTTTGTTCTTTTAATTTATCCTGTAATAATCTCCTGGCTTTAAACAACTGGGATTTGGATGTACTTTCCGAAATATCCAGCATTTCTGCAATCTCTGAATGTTTATACCCTTCTATCGCATATAGCACAAAAACCATTTTATAACCTTCAGGCAAGTTGTCAATTAACCGCTGAATATATTCAATATCCATTGAGGAAGTGATCGTAATTTGGTTTGGAGTGTTATACTCATAGACCTCATCATCAAAGACCACAAATTGTTTTTTTCTGAGATAAGAAATGGCTTCTCTAACCATGATTTTTCTGATCCAGCCTTCAAAACTTCCTTCATGCCTAAATGAATTCAAACTTTTAAATACTTTCACAAAACCATTGATCATTACATCTTCTGCATAATGCAGGTCCTTAATGTACTGTCTGCATACTCCCAGCATTTTAGGTGCAAACTTCTCATAAATCGCCCGCTGTGCATTAGGATGGCCTGAAATCGCCTTCCTGATCAGCATTTTTTCATTATTGTAAAAAGAAATAATTTTCAAGCGATTCATTTTAGTCTTCTATAGTTAAAGACGTTTTGGAAATCAAAAACGTTGCCCGAAATCTGACATTTTTTAGAATTAATTTATAACTACTTGTATACGTGACGGTTAGTTGTTATTTTTTTCTATCTACCACATATCTTACCATAAGCCCAAGCGCATCTTTATATTCAGAATCCGGGTAGGTATTTAAAAGTTCTAAGGCCTTGTTTTTAAACTCGTTCATTTTAGTTTCTGCGTAAGAAAGACCTCCCTTTTCTTTTACAAATGCAATTACTTCTTTAACACGTGACTTATCCTTGTTATAATTTTTTACTGAATTTATAAGCCATTTTTTCTCTTTGGGGGTGCTGTTATTGAGTACATATATTAAAGGCAGAGTCATTTTTTGCTCCTTAATATCAATTCCTGTGGGTTTTCCAATTTTTTCCGATCCGTAGTCAAAAAGGTCATCCTTTATCTGAAATGCCATCCCGCAAAGCTCTCCAAATTTTCGAAAGGTTTCAACATCTGTGCTATCAGGCTTTACGGAACATGCCCCCAGACTGCAACATGCAGCAATAAGAGTTGCTGTTTTTTGTCTGATTATTTCGTAATATACATCCTCTGTAATATCTAGTCTTCTGGCTTTATCTATCTGAAGTAATTCTCCCTCACTAATTTCGCGTATGGCTATTGAGATTATTTTAAGCAAATCAAAATCTTCATACTCCACGGATAGCAACATTCCTTTTGAAAGCAAATAGTCTCCAACTAAGACGGCAATTTTATTTTTCCACAGTGCATTTATGGAGAAGAAACCCCTGCGTTTGTAACTATCATCAACAACATCATCATGCACCAAAGAAGCCGTGTGTATTAATTCAATAACAGAAGCCCCACGATATGTCCTTTCATTAACTTCCCCATTATTAACGAGCTTTGCGGTAAGAAATACAAACATTGGTCGCATTTGCTTTCCTTTCCGGTTTACTATATAATAGGTGATTCTGTTAAGAAGAGCGACTTTGGTGGACATGGAATCACGAAACTTTTTTTCAAAAAGTTCCATTTCTTCATTGATCGGTTCCGTTATTTGCGCGACAATTTTCAATAGAAATTATTTTATCAATGATGAACGATAAATTTAGGGAAAATAATAAGGGGAACGAAGCGAGACTAAAGAAATAAGAAGTTCATTCTAATCCCTAGTCCGCCATAGTAATATCATGCCTGTCATGACGCCAAAGTGCTTTAATAAATTGTGATCCCAATCATATAGATTTGTTAGCCAATTGTCCACAAGCTGCATCAATATCTTTACCTCTTGACCGGCGCACCGTGACTATTATTCCATTTTGTTCCAGAGCCTCCACATATTTATTAATGGCATCATTGGATGCCTGTTTAAAGTCGGAATCATCAATAGGGTTGTACTCTATCAGGTTTACCTTTGAAGGCGCAAATCTGCAAAACGCTATTAAAGCCCTTATATCCTTATCCTTATCATTAATACCTTCCCACACTATATACTCGTATGTAATCCTGCTTTTTGTTTTTGAATACCAATAGATCAAAGAATCTCGCAGATCCTTAAGATTAAAGGTTGCATTGAAGGGCATAATAGATGTACGTACTTCATCTATTGCTGAATGAAGAGAAACCGCAAGTTTAAATTTGACTTCTTCATCGGCAAGTTTCCTGATCATTTTTGGAACACCCGAGGTAGAAACTGTAATTCTTTTTGGAGACATCCCAAGACCTTCGGCAGATGTTATCTTGTCTATTGCCTTTAAAACATTATTGTAATTCATCAGCGGTTCACCCATTCCCATAAAAACAATATTACTCAAAGGCCTATTAAAATAGAGCTCACTTTCATTATTTATTACAACCACCTGATCATATATCTCGTCAGGATTAAGGTTGCGCATCCTTTTTAATTTTGCAGTGGCGCAAAATTTGCAATCCAAACTGCAGCCCACTTGGCTGGATACACAAGCTGTGGTTCTTTCTTTGGTTGGGATAAGCACTGATTCTACCACCAGTCCATCGTGCAATCGGACAGCATTCTTTATTGTACCATCAGAACTCTTTTGTAATTGATCTACTTTAATATGATTAATTACAAAATATTCTTCCAATTTTTTACGTGTTTCTTTGGATAGATTGGTCATTGTGTCGAAAGAATGTGCGGATTTCTGCCACAACCATTCATACACCTGATTTCCACGGAATGGCTTCTCCCCATGACTTTCAAAAAACTCACGAAGTTGCTCCTTGGTAAGGGCCCGAATATCTTTTTTCTTTGAAACCATTGCTTAAGTAAAAAAAATCCTGCCGTACCTATTAGAAAACAGGTAATGGCAGGATTCCTTATTTAAATAACACATACTTTATATGATGAGCATGGCGTCACCGTATGAGTAAAATCTATATCCTTCAATTATTGCTTCTTTGTAGGCTCTTTTCATAAGATCATGACCCATAAATGCCGAAACCATCATTAAAAGGGTAGATTTTGGCAGATGAAAGTTAGTTACCATGGCATTGGCAATGCTAAAATCATAAGGTGGAAATACAAATTTATTGGTCCAGCCATCATAGGTATTCAGTGTGTGTTCTGACGACACCGCACTTTCCAGGCCTCTCATAGCGGTTGTTCCAACAGCACAAATTCTTTGTTTCCTAATTTTAGCTGAATTTACAATCTCTGTGGCTTTCTCATCAATCACCAATTCTTCACTATCCATTTTATGTTTGGAAAGGTCTTCTACTTCTACCGGGTTAAAAGTACCCAGACCTACATGAAGCGTAAGCTCCGCAAATTCAATACCTTTAATTTCGAGTCGCTTTAATAAATGCCTAGAAAAATGTAATCCGGCTGTTGGTGCCGCTACAGCACCTTCGTGCTTTGCATAAATCGTTTGATACCGGGACTCATCTTCAGCCTCCACTTCTCTTTTAATATACTTTGGAAGAGGTGTCTCTCCAAGTTCTCTTAATTTTCTTCTAAAGTCGGTATAAGACCCGTCATAAAGAAAGCGAAGAGTTCTTCCCCTTGAAGTAGTATTATCAATAACCTCGGCCACCAAATTCTCATCATCTCCAAAGTAAAGTTTATTACCAATTCTAATCTTTCTGGCAGGATCGACCAAAACATCCCACAATCTTTGTTCTTCATTCAGCTCACGCAGCAAAAACACTTCTATTCTGGCTCCTGTCTTTTCTTTGTTGCCATATAACCTCGCTGGAAATACTTTGGTGTTATTAATAACCATTACATCTCCTTCATCAAAATAATTAATAAGGTCCTTGAACATTTTATGTTCAATTTTACCAGTATCCTTATGAACGACCATTAATTTGGATTCGTCTCTGTGCTCTGCCGGATATTCTGCCATCAGTTCTTTTGGCAATTCAAAACTAAAGTGTGATAATTTCATATGTGAATTTTAGTTCGCCTTTTAGGCGGCTGCAAATATACAATCCTGAAGTAGGGCTTGTCAAGTAAAAGTGATATTAAATACTTTTATAAATCTGTAATACTAAATCCCAGTTGTTTCAGATCTTTCCAAAAATCCGGATACGATTTGGAAATTACCTCCGAATCGTTAATGACTATAGCAGTTTTTAAAGCCAGTGGTGCAAATGCCATGGCCATTCTATGATCATTATAAGTATCAATTGCCACCTCCGAATTTATTTTATTTGAAGAATCCAAAGTGAGTGTTCTGTCGGTAACTAATACTTTAGCCCCGAGTTTGGAAAGTTCATTTTTTAATGCAAGCAGCCTATCTGTCTCTTTTATTTTTAAGGTATGTAAACCGGTAAGATGACATCCAATTCCTAATCCAAAACAGGTAACGACCACGGTCTGTGCTAAATCAGGGGTATTTGCAAGATCGTATTCAAGATCAGCTATTTGATTGGCTTTAGTTTTAACCAGAGTAATACTATCCGCGTTAAATATGGTTTTAACACCAAAATCTTTATATAGTTCCTTAAGAATACTATCGCCCTGCAAACTATCTTTTCTATAAGATGACAATCTAATTTCCGTCCCTATTTCACATAGTGCAGTAATACTGTAAAAATATGAAGCCGAACTCCAGTCAGATTCCACTGTTATGGAAATTTCACCTACATGTTTTTTTGGATTCACACGCACCGTATTTCCTTCAAAAGAGCTCCCTATCCCAATTTGTTCTAACAAGCCCAGTGTCATATTAATATAGGGAACAGATGTAATATTCCCTACCAGTTCCAATACCAGCCCATGCTCCAAACTTGGAGCAATAAGTAATAATGCAGAAATGTACTGACTACTAATATCTGCAGGAAGGCTCACCTCAGATTTATGGAGGGATTTTCCTTTTATTCGCAATGGGGGATAATCCTCGTTTTTCAAATAATCGATATCCGCTCCTAAATCTTTCAATGCATCAACCAATATTTTTATTGGTCGTTCCTGCATTCTCTGTGAACCGGTAAGGGTAACATTTACTCCCGCCTGAGAAGCAAAAAAGGCCGTTAAAAAACGCATAGCTGTGCCTGCGTGATGTATATCTACATTTCCTTCTTTAGCCTGAATGCCTTTCTTCATTACAGCGGCATCATCAGAATTGGATAGGTTTTTTATTGTAATACCCGGATAAAGGGCATTGAGCAACAAAAGTCTGTTAGATTCACTCTTGGAACCGGTGATTTTAATCTGGGATTTCAGGAGATTGTCTGACGGGCCGGAGAGGTGTAATTTCAAATTGGTATTATTTTTAAAGCGAAGCCAAAGATACTACTATTTCAGTTTTTTATTATTCTGGTGCCTGTCGTGGTCTCGCTTTGCCTTTATATCCAGTTTACGGTCAAAAGCTTGCTGCAGATCAATGCCGGTCTGGTTTGCCAGACATAGTACAACAAAAAGAACATCGGCTAATTCCTCTCCCAGATCCTTTTCTTTATCCGATTCCTTTTCACTTTGTTCTCCGTACCGCCGGGCTATAATACGAGCCACTTCCCCTACTTCTTCAGTAAGCTGAGCCATGTTGGTCAATTCATTAAAATAACGAACGCCATGATCTTTTATCCAATTGTCAACAGCTAACTGTGCATCTTCAATTTTCATAAGTCTTTATTTTTTGTGTCAATTATTATGGTAACCGGGCCATCATTTATCAAGGCCACTTTCATATCGGCACCAAAAACACCTGTGCCTATCTGTTTCCCTAAAGCTGTTTCCATCTGATGTACGAAAGCTTCATAGAGAGGAATGGCAATATTGGGCTTTGCTGCCCTTATATAAGAAGGTCTGTTCCCCTTTTTGGTTGCAGCATGTAATGTAAACTGACTTACCACAATTGCCTCTCCCTTGGTTTCCAATAGTGATTGGTTCATCACTCCAAGGGCATCATTAAATATTCTTAAGTTTACGATTTTCTTTGATAGCCATTCAATATCTTCCCGGGAATCAGAATCTTCAATTCCCAATAATACCAAAAAACCCCATCCAATTTGAGAAATTGTTTTGTTATTTACAACAACACTTGCGGATGATACTCTTTGTATTACAGCCCTCATACTTCTTCATAATTGTCCATTCTATAGGTATCTTCATCACCGGTGACAATCTGAACATAACTGCGATACCTGCTCCATGAAACCTCATCATTATCTAATGCTGCCTTAACCGCACATTTTGGTTCATCCATGTGCAGGCAGTTATTAAACTTACAGTTGCCCTTCAGTCTAAAAAATTCAGGAAAATAATCTCCTATCTCATACTTGTCCATATCCACCATACCAAAGCCTTTAATCCCAGGAGTATCTATAATCCTGGCTCCGAAATTCAAGTCATACATTTCTGCAAAAGTCGTGGTGTGTTGTCCCTGAAAGTGCTGATCAGAAATTTCGGTAGTCTTTAAATTTAACTCAGGTGCTATGGAATTAATAAGTGTGGATTTTCCCACTCCTGAATGCCCCGCAAACATACTTGTATGTTCCTTCATCAAGTCTTTTACCATATCGACATTCTTTCCTGTTTTTGCAGAAATTCCAATACACGTATAGCCAATTTCTCGATACAAGGCAGCTAAATACTTTACTTCTGTTAACTCATCCTCATTATACATATCTATTTTATTAAAAAGGAGTACTGTTTTAATATCATAGGCCTCGGAGGTTGCTAGAAATCGATCAATAAAAATAGTATAGGTTCTTGGATTCTTAAGCGTAACCAATAAAAAAACCTGATCAATGTTAGCCGCTATAATATGTGTTTGTTTCGAAAGTTTAACCGATTTTCGAATTATATAATTCTTGCGATCTTCTATTTTAGAGATAACACCATTTGTTTCATCGCCAATTTGCTCAACTTCAAATACAACCAGATCGCCCACAGCAATTGGGTTAGTACTCTTAATTCCCTTCATTCGGAACTTCCCCTTAATACGGCATTCATAAATATCTCCCTCGTCAGTTTTTACTGTGTACCAACTACCGGTAGATTTATAAACAATTCCAAGCATAAATGTTTGTATTTCAATACAAAGAAACAATAATACTTTAATTTGGAGTGGTATATTTTGTCAGCAAAGACCAAAAAACCATTAATCTTCAAAAGGTTCTATCAAAAAAATTTATTACAATAAAAAAACCCGGTAAAAATACCGGGTTTTTTTATTATTAGCTTAACCTATTAGTCCTTAAAAATTACTCTACCCCCGGCCAGAGTTGTTTTATTTACATCCTTTGGATTTCCATAAACATATACATCACCTCCTGCTTTTACATTGACATCTAATTTTTCTGAGGCGTAAAGTTCTGCCTCTCCACCTGCTGAAATTTTTATACTTGTTACCTCTGTTAACAATTCCCTGCCTTCAAATACTCCACCGGTATTTATAACAATTATTTGATTTTTTGCTAATCCGGATGCCTCAATTATACCTCCGGTGACCGCCTTCATTTCCACATCCCTTACATCCATTCCAATTTTAATATGTGATCCTTCCTGGGCTCTTATCTCAATCTTCTCCTTTTCGACGAGTTCATTACAGACAATTTTAGCCCCTTCATTTCCGTCTATAGTTCGCAAATCTGTGTAATATACCTCAACAAAGGTATCTTCTCCCTGGAACTTTTTATCGAGCTCCATACGTAATTTTAAAACGCCGTTTTTATTAACAAATTTGATATCGTAAACGTTATGCCCTTTAATAATAATACGGTTATCATCAGACTTAATAAGATTTACTTCAATTAGATCATAAACTTTTATTTCCCGGAAATCGCCAACTTCTTTGTCAAGCATGGTTTGCGTAAAGCCATAAAAGGCAATAAGAAACATGCAAAACGACATTATTTTTTTCATAATATTTGCGTTACTAGTTTTTTTAAAGACAACGTTATTCTTCTTTTGTTACACTTTTAGTGCCAGATTAAATATAAAGTCATTAATAGAATTTAACCTCTATTTCTTTAAGGCCACGGCATTTATTATCTTTTCCTGATGATTTATTGATTCCTGGTGTATAGCCTTAAACATTCGAAGCACAAATTCTTCACTCAATCCTTTAGATTCACCTTCGAGTATCATTTTGCCTAATATTGCATTCCATCGGTTCGTTTGAAGAACGGCAACATTACGTTGTCTTTTCAATTCACCTATTCCATCTGAAACTTTCATTCGTTTACCAAGGGTTTCAATAAGCTGATTGTCAATAATATCAATTTGAGTCCGCAGATTATTAATTTTTTGGTTGTATTCTGCTTCCTCATCTGTTTCCTTTCTAATCTTTAAGTCTTCCATGATTTGCACCAATTTTATAGGAGTAACCTGCTGTGCCGCATCGCTCCAGGCATTATCCGGATCGTGATGTGTTTCAATCATTAATCCATCAAAATTCAGATCCAGTGCGGTCTGTGAAATATCAAATATCAATTCCCTGTTACCACTAATATGTGAGGGGTCATTAATCAGAGGGAGATCGGGAAATTTAGTCTGTAATTCTATTGCCATTTGCCATTCCGGGATATTTCGATATTTAGTTTTTTCATAGGTAGAAAAACCTCGGTGTATAACTCCAAGTTTCTTAATATTAGCCTTTGACAAACGCTCTACTGCACCTAACCATAAAGCAAGGTCAGGGTTTACCGGGTTTTTAACCAGGACAATTTTGTCTGTTCCTTCCAAAGCATCAGCAATTTCCTGAACTATAAATGGACTTACTGTAGAGCGTGCACCTATCCACAACATATCCACATCATGTTCCAATGCAAGATCTACATGATTTTTGTTAGCTACCTCAGTGGCTGTCTTAAGTCCGGTTTCTTCTTTTACTTTTTGTAACCATTTGAGACCAATAGCTCCAACTCCTTCAAAGTTTCCGGGCCTGGTTCTCGGCTTCCAGATACCAGCACGATAGTAGTTTACATCAGTATCTTTAAGCTCATGGGCTATTCCCAATACCTGATCTTCAGTTTCTGCACTACATGGCCCTGCAATTACCAGGGGATGTGATAACTTCATATCATCTAACCATGATCTTAAATTTTTTGAATTCTCCATTATTATCTGTCTTTATTATTTTGTGGTATTCCTTTTAATATTGCTTTTATCTTATTGGTATTGTCCATTTCTTTATATATGCCTTCAAAATTATTATCAATAAGTTTTTGTTTAAAGGCTTCCAGATTCTGAATATATTCATCCAAAGTCTCTATAACATTTTCTTTATTTTGTTCAAAAATAGGGGTCCACATGGCCGGTGAGCTTTTTGCTAATCTAACCGTACTTTCGAAACCACTGCCTGCCATGTCAAAAATGTCACGCTCATTTTTCTCCTTTTCAATTACAGTTTTACCAAGCATAAACGAACTTATATGCGATAGGTGTGAGACATAGGCAATATGCCGGTCATGCGCTTCGGGATTCATGTATCTTATTCGCATTCCCAGGCTGCTAAAAATATTCAAAGCCCTTTCCTGGAGTTTAAATGCTGTTTTTTCTACTTCACAAATGATGTTTGTTTTACCATCAAACAGTTCCGAAACAGCAGCAGAGGGGCCGGAAAATTCGGTTCCTGCAATAGGATGACAAGCCAGAAAATTTCGTCTTCTCGGATGATCTGCTACTATGCTGCAAATTTCAGACTTTGTTGACCCTGCATCTATCACCAAAGTATCGTCACCAATAACATCCAATAATTTTGGAAGTTCCTTTACAATGGCATCCACGGGGATACTAACTATAACCAAATCAGCCTCCCATAATTCTTTTGAGCCTGCAATACCGTCTATAAGTTGCAGCCTAACAGCTTCTTCAAGATGGGCTTCATTTGCATCCATTCCATAGATTGATACCTCGGAATATTGGCATCTCAGGTCCCTGGCCATTGAGCCCCCGATTAATCCGATACCTACTATTATTACATTCATCTTTTTAACTTATAACCCTTTACGCTAATTGCAATTCTAAGGATATGCTTTTACTAAATTCCAGTTTTTATTTTATTCTGTTTAAAGGCTTAAAACCTGTCGATAGCCTCTTTTATCTTTGATTTTGTTACACAAAGTGAAAATCTTATATAGCCCTCCCCATTACTTCCGAAAATAGTTCCAGGTGCAATGAAAATATTTTTATCCTGTAATATTCGATCTATAAAATCTTCTGAATTCGGCGATCCCTTCGGCAGTTTTGCCCAAACAAACATCCCTACAGCATTTGGGTCATATGTGCAGCCGAGTTTATCTGCCAATTGAAACATCAACTTTCTGCGAGCATTATATATCGTATCTAATTGATCAAACCATTCTTTACCACTTTTTAATGCCTCTATAGCACCTTTTTGAATGCCATAGAACATTCCGGAATCCATATTACTTTTTACTTTTAAAATTGCATTTACATTCTTTTCATTTCCCAAAACCATTCCCACTCTCCAACCTGCCATATTAAAAGTTTTGCTAAGAGAATTGAGTTCCAAAGCAGTATCCCTGGCTCCCTTAATACTTAAAATACTCAACGGATTCTTGCTTAAAACAAAACTATAAGGGTTATCATTAACCAATAAAATGTTGTGCTTTTTCGCGAAAGCCACTAATGTTTCAAATTGGTAAGCATTTGCCGTAGCCCCTGTAGGCATGTGCGGGTAACTCACCCACATTAGCTTTACACCAGACAAATCTTCCTTCGATAAACTTTCTAAATCTGGAAACCATCCATTGTCAGCAAGCAGATCATATTGTCTTGGAACTGCTCCCACTAATTTAGTGACAGATGAATATGTAGGATAACCCGGATTGGGAATTAATACTTCATCGCCTTCATTTAAAAAAGCCATACTAATATGCATTATTCCTTCTTTGGAACCCATAAGGGGCAATATGTCAGTAGACGGATCTGCATTTACACCAAATTTCTCCTTATAAAATTTCGCTATAGCTTCTCTTAGCTCAGGGAGTCCCTGATAACTCTGGTACTGATGCGCACCCGCATGTCTTATAGATTCCTGAAAAGAAGTAATTACAGCTTCAGATGGTGGAAGATCCGGACTGCCAATACCAATATTTATGATTGGCTTGCCTTCAGCTGCCATTGCCCTGACTTCACGCAATTTTTTAGAGAAATAATACTCCTCTATGGTCTGTAAGCGCTTTGCAGTTTGTATCATAAACGAGCATTTTTATATTCACCTAAAACTTTGAAATCTTCGGACATGATTTCCAATAATGATTTCGCTTTAGTAAAATTATTGTGATCCATAAAAGTTATATCCACAAAAAATGCATATTTCCATGGTGTTTCAATAATCGGTAATGACTGTATTTTGGTCAAATTTAAATTGCAATCACTCATAACATTCAGAACCGCAGCTAAACTTCCTCTCTTATGATCTGTAATAAAACGTATAGAGGCTTTATTGATCTCTTTTTTTGGAATTTCCTTGTTCTGAGTCTTTACGATAATAAACCTTGTAGAATTATTCTTTATGGTCTGTATTTCTGGCTCAATGATTCTTAAATCGTACAGCTCTGCAGCCACTGCCGGAGCAATTGCGGCTATTCCTTTCAATTGTTTTTCCTGAATTTGTTTTGCCGTTTCTGCAGTATCAACATCTTCAACCATTTTTATATGGGGTTGTGACTTTAAATACTCTCTACATTGTAATAGCGCCATTGGATGCGATCGTACTTCTTTAATATCAGACAATTGCTGCCCATCTAAAACCATCAAATTGTGATGGATATTTAAATAATATTCTCCAATAATGTGCAAATTATTATGATAAACAAGGGCATAATTAGGTATTATTGATCCTGCAATTGAGTTTTCAATCGCCATTACCCCCTTATCTGCTTGCTTATTAAGCAATTGGTCTACCAATGTATGGAATGACATGCATTCCACTAAATCTACATCATTACCAAAATAATCCAAAGCTACCTGATGATGATTAGATCCTTTAATTCCCTGTATAGCTATTTTAACACCCATTTCGTTGAGTTACTTTCAAAAAAAAATCCCGTATTTCACGGGACTTTATCTGATATATTGTTCACAATATTCTAAAACAGTCCCGTACTTCTTTTAAAAAAGAAGTAAAAATAGAAACCATTCCAAAAATAATTACGAGTCATTCTTCTGCAAATATGTGGCTAAGGTAAATATTAAATTTAAAAATCGATGTTTATAAATATATTTTTTTGAATATTCACAGTATCCCTGATTTCTTTGCGGATAATTATTTTAATGTAATTTTTTTTTGAGAATTTATCATTGTATGAAATAAGGCCATGTTTTTATTTCTTTGAATTTTCAATTGATTAATCAAAATTAAGTAAACGAAATACGAGCTTAAACTTGCAATGTTTATTTTTGCTAAAAATTTAGCACATGTCTTTAAAGGTCATAAATATCTCTAAGAGTTTTGGTTCTCAAAAAGCACTAAATAAGGTGTCTTTTGAGATAAAAAAAGGTGAGATTGTAGGGTTCTTAGGTCCAAACGGCGCAGGGAAATCTACAATGATGAAGATTCTGACCACATATAGTAAAGCCGACAAAGGCGAAGCTTTTGTTAACGAGTATGATGTGCTCTCGAAGCCAAGAGAAGTACAAAAATGTATTGGGTATTTACCGGAACATAACCCGCTCTACAAAGACATGTATGTAAAGGAATATCTTGCTTTTAATGCCGAAGTTTATAAAATATCGAAAAAAAGAATAACCAAAGTAATAGAACAAACCGGATTGAGCCCGGAAGCCCATAAAAAAATTGGCGCACTATCTAAAGGGTATCAGCAGCGAGTAGGCCTTGCCTCCGCTCTTCTCCATGATCCTGAAGTATTGATCTTAGATGAACCCACTACTGGATTAGATCCAAATCAACTTATTGAAATTAGAAAACTTATTAAGCAGATTAGCAAAAAAAAGACCATTTTATTGTCAACTCATATCATGAAAGAAGTAGAAGCTGTTTGCGATAGGGTACTTATAATTAACCAAGGAGTGCTGGTGGCAGATAAAAAACTTTCCGATCTAAGGGAGGAGAATGAGCAGATAATTGAAGTTGAATTTGATTATCGCGTAGAAGAAGCATTCCTGCAAAGATTGCCCAAGGTTACCAAGGTGCTTAACACAGGGGGGTTCGTATATGAAATTACCTTTGGCACTTCTAAAGATATGCGATCAGTTGTTTTTGATTTTGCCCATGACAATAAACTCAAAACACTACAACTAAGCCGAAAGAATAAAAATCTGGAAGGTTTGTTTACAGAATTAACCGGCAACTAAATTGGCTAGTCATCAAAAATTAGTCTCCCCTTATAGAGTTCCTCCACTTCTATTACCTCAGGACGATTGGAGCTCCGTACATCCCCGGTCCCCCTAATTGTTCCCCTTAATGACTCCAGTGGATTAATAATTATATCATTGCTTCCTCTATGGTTAAATGTTACATTCTGAACCAATAGTGATGCCGCTTCAACTCTGGAATCGCCGGCTGCAACTACCACACTTAAATTGGCGGAACTCCCTTTTAGTTTAAAATATGCGATCCCGTTAACTACTACATTGACATTCTGTGATGCCAATTCCAGGTCGAACTCACCATCTGTTGTCAGGTTTTCGGGGTCATTAAAGCTTTCAGAAATCAGAGTAATCTGAGGATAAGACAACACCCCATCACTCACTGTAGAAAAGCCTGTATTACTTCTGATTTCAGTGATATTTGGGGCAGTAACATAAAAAGTAGTGAGCCCGTATTTCCGGAAAAAATTACAATTATTGGTGTCCGTTAGCACTAACCTCCCGTCCTTCACTTCAGCATTCACTTCGTTACGCAAAAATTCTCCGGTTTCAACTTCTACCAATGTTGTACTCCCCTCTTTAAGAACCAATTTGGTATTTTCATTAACGGTAATTTTTGTAAAGCTTTCTACCGGGATAACCTCACGTTTGATGTCCCCTGCATTTTGAAAGCAATCGGGCGCACTATCTCCATTGCAACTCATCAAAAAAATGAGTCCAACAGCCATGACCACAATCAAATATATACTTCTTAAAAACCTCATGCCTTAAACAATTTTATTGCCCGTAACTCCTATAATCGTATTCCAAGACCAAACTCAACAGCTTCGGCAGCAGCACCATGGGATTTTAATGTCACTGCACCAAACAATTTTTTTCCAAAATAATATTTTAAACCAATTCTATTGTACACTTTTCCTTCAAAATCAAAAGGATAATAAACATAATAACCCAGTTGAGCAATAGCACTTAATCTAGAAATATAGAGCTCGTATCCCAGGAACATACCCACACGTTTATAATCTGTGTTGGGATCAACATCCATCTCAGGAAAGGATATGGACTGATAACGGATCAATTCTTTTAAAAAATTAGAAAAAAATACGTCTGCTCCAAGTTGTATTCCACTTTTTCGGGATAAGCGTTTGTCCCCATAAACCGAGAAAATATAAAATGGAAACTGGCCAGAATTAACCACATCACTCTCATTAATACCGGTTCTAAAGACAAGGTTAGCTTTAATAGGTTGTGTAATTTTTTCTTTATTAGGGTTCTTTATATAAACAACTTCTTCATTTCCATTCAAATTGTAAACAAGTCCCGCATTAATGGCGAATGTATTCGTAGAAGTATTAGGTGCTTTTACGTTGGCATTAGAATAATGTATAATGGATATTCCTGCTTTAAATCCCAAGTTTTTGAATAATTGTTCCTTGTGATAATTGAGCATTAGTAAGGTAGAGCTCATTATGTGAGAGCCGTACGCATTACCCCTGAAATTTTGATTTTTATCGTAGGGATTGGTGTTATAGGCTAAACCCTGACCAATTCTGAATTGCATGTTCCGCTTAAAGAAATAAAAATTATAATGCGCATACAAACTAAAATTATTGCCAAGGATTTCATCATTCATATCCTGATAAATAAAAGAAAACCCTGTATCTGGATAGTTATATTCCTCATGCCATTCCTTAGTTCCAAAATTTTTCTTATTGAAGCTAAGAATAACTCCTGCAGGGTGTGCATTGATTAAATGAGAAATATCCGTATTGTGAAGGATAATAGAACCATAAAAGGGATTGGCATCTATGGTAAATTTTTTAGGTACTTGTTCTTTTTGCGAAAAACACCACAGACAGGAAAGTAGGCATGCGTAAAAAAATCTGGTGTTCATTGGGTGTAAAAATAGCAAATAATATGTGTAATTTTCTTTGGATGTACAGGGTTATCTTTAGGAAATTGAACAATAAAGAGCTATTATTCAACTAAAATACAGCATTAGCAATCGCTTTAATATTATCTGATTTGCCCATGGAATAGTAGTGAAGTACTGGAACTCCTGCCGCTTTTAATTCTTTTGATTGCTCAATTGCCCAATCAATCCCAATTTGTCTTACTTCCTTATTATTCTTGCAAGTTTCAACCGCATCAATCAAATCCTGGGGAAGGTCAATTCTAAATACCTGAGGTAATAATTGTAAGTGCCTTTTAACGGCTATTGGTTTTATCCCGGGAATTATGGGAACGTTAATACCCATATCCCTCGCTGCTTTTACAAAATCAAAAAACTTTTTATTATCAAAAAACATTTGGGTTACTACATAATTTGCGCCAAGTTCAACTTTTTTCTTCAGCCATTTTAAGTCTGTTTGTAAAGAAGGTGCCTCCATATGTTTTTCAGGATACCCGGCTACTCCAATACAAAAATCTGCACAATAATCTGTCTCCACAACTTCATGCAGATATTGGCCGCAATTAAGATTATGTATTTGCTCTACCAGTTCTGATGCGTACACGTGCCCCCCTTTTGAGGGTTCAAAATATTTCTCTTCCTTCATTGCATCTCCCCTTAGGGCCATAATATTGTCTATCCCCAGATAGTGACAATCAACTAATAAGTATTCTGTTTCTTCCTTGGTAAAACCTCCACATAGGACATGCGGAATAGTATCTACATCATATTTATGCTTTATAGAAGCGCAGATCCCGACCGTACCCGGGCGCATACGTGTTAATTTTTTATCTAAAAGTCCATTTTTGTCGATGTAGATATATTCTTCCCGGGAAGTAGTGACATCTATAAAGGGTGGATTGAAGTCCATTAAAGGATCAATATTATCGTATAACTCTTTTATGTTTCTACCTTTAACCGGAGGAATTATTTCAAAAGAGAATAGTGTATTCCCTTTAGCTCTTTCTATATGTTCTGTGACTTTCATTTATGCTTATTGCTTTTCAATATTTTTGGTTCAAAGAATCTTTGAATAGGATTTTTTTACCCAGCTAATTCGCTGATCCAGTTTAAATCCAGCAGGATATTTCACTTATTCATCAGCTATATTTGGAGCGAGCCATTTCCTTGCTTCACTCAATTCAATTTCTTTCCTCCCTGCATAATCTACAATCTGGTCTTCCGTTATCTTACCCAATCCAAAATATCGAGCATCCCGATGTGCAAAATAATACCCACTTACACTGGCTGCAGGGAACATAGCCAGGTTATCTGTCAATTTAACTCCAATCTCTTTATTTACATCCAGTAATTCCCAGATGGTCAATTTTTCAGTATGATCGGGACAAGCAGGGTAACCTGGTGCCGGCCTTATGCCCCTGTATTCTTCTTTTATCAAATTTTCATTAGAGAGTTGTTCTTTTCCTGAATATCCCCAATATTTGATACGTACTTCTTTATGTAAATACTCAGCAAAAGCTTCAGCAAGTCTGTCGGCCAATGCTTTGATCATAATAGCATTGTAATCATCAAGATTTTTCTCGTATTTCTCAGCAAGTTCATTTGTGCCAAAACCAGCCGTAACACAAAAGCAACCTATATAATCCTGCAATCCAGATTCCTTGGGCGCAATAAAATCTGCCAGTGCCATATTGGGTATGCCTTGTCGTTTTTTGGATTGCTGACGCAGGGTTCTAAAAATAAGAGGTTTATCTTCTTCTTTTTTGTCAGCAATACCCGGATTTACAGCATGTGCTATTACTTCTATATCATCATCATTAATTGTATTTGCGGAAAAAAGTCCAAAAATTGCTTTTGCTGTCAATAATTTCTCCTCGAAGATCTTTTTCAGCATTGACAGGGCATCTTCGTATAGCTCAGAAGCCTGTTCCCCTACAATTTCATCGCTTAATATTTCGGGGTATTTTCCATGTAAGTCCCAACTTCGGAAAAATGGTGTCCAATCTATAAATTCCTCCAAAAGTTTAAGGTCCATATCTCTAATCACCTCTATCCCTAAATTATTGGGTTTAATAATTTCAGAAGAATGCCAGTTTATATGGAACTTATTCTTTCTTGCTTCTTCCAAACTTAAGTATTCCTTTTGTCTGCTGCGACTTAAAAATTTCTCTCTGAAGGCAGAATAATTAGTTTTAACCAATGCCTTATAATCATCTGAAGAATCTTTCCGCAAGAGGTCTCCAAGGACTGTTACGGCCCTGGAGGCATCATTTACATGCACTACAGAGGAACTGTATTGTGGATCGATCTTTACTGCAGTATGGGCCTTACTGGTTGTTGCTCCTCCTATTAATAAAGGCATATTAAACCCTTGGCGTTCCATTTCGCTAGCCAGATGAACCATTTCATCCAGAGAAGGGGTAATAAGACCACTTAACCCTATTACATCTACCTGTTCTTCTTTAGCTTTTTGAATTATTTTTTCAGGTGGAACCATTACGCCTAAATCAATAATTTCATAGTTATTACAAGCCAGTACCACACTTACAATATTCTTGCCTATATCATGTACATCGCCCTTAACCGTAGCCATTAAGATTTTACCTGCGGATTGTGAAATATTGTCTTTGTCTTCTTCAATATAAGGCAATAAATAGGCAACTGCCTTTTTCATTACCCTAGCAGACTTAACTACCTGTGGCAGGAACATTTTACCACTTCCAAAGAGATCTCCAACCACATTCATTCCTTTCATTAAATGGCCTTCAATTACCTCAATAGGCTTAGCTGCGGCTAATCTTGCTTCTTCCACATCGGCTACGATATATTGATCTATTCCTTTTACCAAAGCCCGGGTAATTCTTTCCTGAAGCGGATCTTTTCGCCATGAATCATCCGCTTTGCTGTCCTTTGCCTTACCCACCACAGTTTCAGCAAAATCGAGAAGACGTTCTGTGGCGTCATTCCTTCTGTTTAGAATGACATCTTCTACCCTATTCAGTAAATCTTTTGGAATATCGTCATAGACTTCAAGTAGGGCAGGATTAACAATTCCCATATTCATACCGGCCTGAATGGCGTGGTACAAGAAAACCGAATGCATGGCCTCACGAACGGGCGTATTACCTCTAAATGAAAAAGATACATTACTTACGCCACCGCTAACACTGCAATATGGGAGATTTTTTCGAACCCAGGTAGTAGCTTCAATAAAATCTACCGAATTCTGCTTGTGTTCGTCCATTCCGGTAGCTACAGGAAAAATATTAAGATCAAAAATGATATCTTCCGGTGGGAAATTCACCCTATTTACCAATATATCATAAGATCGTTTGGCTATTTCAATACGTCTCTCAAAATTATCTGCCTGCCCTTTTTCGTCAAATGCCATTATTATAACAGCTGCTCCATAAAGTCGGATTAATTTTGCCTGACGAATAAATTCTTCTTCTCCTTCCTTTAAACTAATGGAATTGACAATACATTTTCCCTGAACAAGTTGTAATCCGGCTTCAATAATCTCCCATTTGGAACTATCTATCATTATTGGAACACGTGCTATGTCTGGCTCGGCCATTACTAAATTCAAAAACCTGATCATGGCTTGCTTCCCATCAATCAGGCCATCGTCCATATTTATATCAATAATCTGGGCTCCACCTTCCACCTGGTGCCTGGCTATTTCCAGGGCTTCTTCATATTTGTCTTCTTTAATTAATCGAAGAAACCTTCTTGAACCAGCAACATTAGTTCTTTCCCCAATATTTATAAAATTGCTGTCTGGGGTAATAACCAGTGGTTCCAGACCAGCCAGCTTAAGAAATCTTGAGTGTGGTATGGGGTCAATACCAGCCTCCAGTTCATTGTCTGAATTCAAATGTATGTTGTTTGTATTTTTCATTTTTTACAATTGAACCCCTTCTGTATCAGAAAAAATAAATTTTCTGGGTTTATAATCCTTTGCCAGCTCAGCAATTGCTGTAATATGCGCAGGAGTTGATCCACAGCATCCACCAATTATATTTACCAGGCCTTTATCAAGATATTCCTTAATTTGTTCAGCCATCTGATCAGGTGTTTGATCATAAGCTCCAAAAGCATTAGGTAAACCTGCGTTAGGATGTGCTGAAATAGCAGCTTCTGTGCGAACTGCAATTGCATCTAGATGGGGAACTAACTGCTTTGCTCCCAAAGCACAATTAAATCCGACAGATAAAAGAGGAATATGAGTTATAGAAATTAAAAAAGCTTCTGCGGTCTGGCCGGATAAAGTTCTGCCTGATGCATCCGTAATGGTTCCGCTAACCATAACCGGAGTATGAATATTACGTGCCTGTTTTACCTCTTCAATGGCAAAAAGTGCCGCCTTTGCATTTAGTGTGTCAAAAATTGTTTCTACCATCAGAATATCAACTCCACCATCTAATAAGGCCTCCACCTGTTCTTTGTAAGCCAATCGTAGTGTCTCAAATGAAACTGCCCTGAAACCAGGGTCATTTACATCAGGTGACATACTTGCTGTTTTATTGGTTGGTCCTATACTCCCAACCACGAATCTGGGTTTATTTGGTTCTCTTTTAGTAAATTCTCCGGCTACCTGCTTAGCTATTTTGGCAGACTCATAATTAAGTTCATATACTAAATCTTCCATATGATAATCAGCCATTGCAATTGAAGTGCCTGAAAATGTATTCGTTTCCACAATGTCTGCGCCGGCTTCAAAATATTTCCTATGAACTTCGGCAATGGCTTCT
>Ga0316197_10000259_pt1 | contig 37898 bp, 37 predicted proteins | sample OudBiesiAoxic_MG_FD_204939 | JGI IMG/M metagenome (GOLD analysis project Ga0316197, IMG submission 204939) | Coastal sediment microbial communities from Oude Bieten Haven, Netherlands - site A oxic | ecosystem: Environmental > Aquatic > Marine > Coastal > Sediment | place: Netherlands... | reverse complement strand
TTCAACCGAGTTGTCTTCCAGATTGAGGCGGTTGAACGGTTCCTGCACTCGCCCTGCTTCCTGGTTACTCATGACATCGGAAGCAGAAGGCCCTTCTTTGAATTCCTGGCGCTTGACGATACCGATCTTGTAGGTTTCGTTGAGCAGCTGGTTCAAACCACGCGTCACGGTGCCGTCTTCACCGGTGATACTTTCAAAGCCGACATCGATGGCGCGTTTCAATTCGTCGATCTTGCCCTGGTGCTCGCCCATGATTTGGGCAGATCGGGCAGGATCAGAGTTATTGTTCCCCTTGATCCGCTGCTGATAATCACGGATCAGGATTTCAGCGGCGTGCTTGTACGACGCTTCTTTGGAAAGGGGGTGAACACTGTCGACTTGGCGAGCTTTGTGTTCCAGCCACTTGCCCCACGAAACGAATTCCATGTCTTCTTCACGGACGTTTCGTGTTTCTTCATTGGAGAAGGCGTCCTTGTACTCTGAGGTATAAGGACTGCTGTCAATGAAGTTTTCATAGTTGGCTTTTTCAATGTTCGAGTTCACATTGAACGGACGTTCAAAAGCCGTTGATTGCCGGGTGCCGGTCGCTGACCAGCGAGCCGATTGAGGGTTGGCCATGGGTACCGACTGGTAGCCCGAGTAATCAAATTCTTTTTGGGTTCCATCGTAAGTGGAATCCAAACCCTTCGTGCCGGTGTCTGCCCGGGATTCAGTGGGATCGAACGGATCCTCGATCTGTGCAGCCCGGCGACCAGGTGCTTCAAATTCCGAGGCTCCCAGTTCCATCGCTTCTCGTAACTCGTCCTCGATGGTATCGCCGATGGTCGGGTTGTACTCGTCCTCGGCCAGCTCGGCGTCGGCCTCGTCCATCTCCTCCGGGGTCGTCTTGTTCAGGTTGTGCCCCATGAGAATCTTGTCGATCATCGTTTCCAGTTCGATCGCTCGCATCTCGGCGGCGACCCGATCTTCTTTACCGCCCAGTGCTGTGATGAAATCTTCACGCATATCAGTGCGGAAACGACCCAGGCGATCCGTCAGGATTTTAGCGTTCTCATCAGCTGGATCAATATCACCGGCACGCCCTTTCTCGATCAGTGTGGCTTTCAGGTAATCCGTAATAACCCCTAGTTCCTGGCCACGCTGATCAGATGAGTAGCGCTTGTTCTTGAATTCGTGGATCTCGTTTGCGAGATCGGAGAAACCATGCCCCCGTAGCACATCGGGTAAGCCCTGCAAGAACTTGCTACTCATCTCCTCGTTAATTTTCAGGTTGGCGAAGTTTGCGCCCATCTGAGAATCCGGCACGAGATCGATCTTGTTAATTAGGTCGACACCCAGTTCAGCGCCACGGCCGATACCGTGGCCCATGCTACCGCCGACCACGCCACCGAGAAATGCGTCAATCGCAGCGGTGAGCCCTTCGGTTGTGGGTAGGTCGGGATTCTGGAGATGGAGTGAGAAAGCTTCCAGTTCACCCTGTAAAACTTCAGTTGCTCCTTCCTCGACCGCGTTGAGCGCAAGTAACCCTTTGTTAGTGGTCGCGCCCTGCAGTTTCGTGGGAAGTCCCATTTTCTGTCGCCCCTGGGCCAGGACTTTTCCACCGACTCGACCACCAATTAGGGTCGGGACCAGGCCCTCGAGGGCCAAAGAACCGGCAGTTGTCATGTTCGCCGCCTTCTCCCGATCCTCAACAGAGTGTGTTGCGATCTCCGGATCAGTGTCCTGGCGATGGGCAATGCTACCTTTGGTCTGCTTGGCCATCGGGATGATGCCACCGGTAAAAGCACCTCCGTACTTGGCTGCCTTAGCCAGGTAACGAAGCTTGCCCAAGGGCGTGAGAGATAGAGCTGACGCCACAATCCCGCCTGCGGTGCCGCCCAGGACGCCGCCTGCTGTCGATTGAATGACGGACTCTGCCACTGACCCTCCCAGCTCACCAGCGTACTGTCCTGCGTCTCTGAGGGACCTCACGTTGGCAAAAGACTCGACTCCCGGTGCAATCGCATTGGCCTGGGCGCGTTTGGCGTCTGACTCTGCTCTCAGGCGCCCGTACTCCGGACCATCGCCTCTTACCTCGGCACGACGGGCATCGGCATAAGTCTTGTCAGCTTCGGCGTGAAGACCCGTGCGGCGGAAAGAGTCGGTGATTGCGTCGAAAATCCCCTTCGGATTTACCGGAGGTGGAACGACTGGAGGGACCGCGGCGGCTTCGGGCCCCGGAGTCTCAGGAGTATTTTCGAGTTCATCGAAGCCTTGTGGCTGCTCAACAGGAGCCTGCGGTTCGCGCAGTGTGTAGCGATCCTCAAGTTCTGCGCGTCGCTCAAGGTTTCCAGGCTGGGTCATTTACAGTTCGTCTTCGGGAGTCCATTTCTTTTTACCGGCTTTCTTAGCCTTCATGGCTGCAACCCGGGCGACGACTTCCTTGGCTGGATTCTTGGCTTGCGATTGGCGTGCCATCGAGCGCAAGGTAGCTTGTTTTCCCAAGATCGCTACACGCTGCTTGAAACGCTTTTTGCCTTCTTTACTGAGTAACGATGCCATTATCTGACTCCTTGACGACGGAAGGCTTCATCGTTGAGCCTTAATCCGGACTGTTCCAATTCCTGCTGAAATTCTTCCTGGCTGATCACATCATTGTTACCACGCAATCGGATCATGCGTGAACCAGGCTCGTTCCAGAGTTGCTGAATCCATGCACCCAGCTCATCCATTCCCTGTTGTGAATCCCATGTAGCACCGGACAGTTTCACAATAGCGCGCCCGAGGCTCGGATCTTCGATCTCGATCTCGCCGCTTTCGATCATTCCGAGGAAAGTCTGCGCCACTTCGCCGGGCTCTGTTTCCTGGATCATGTTATCCAGCGCCGTGTCGACACCCTTCGGATAAATCTTGCGCAGTTCGCTGACCATCGATGCGCCAATGATCCCGGTCTCACGATCCGAGTTGGACATATCCGGATCGTCAAAGATTCCGGCCTGGGTAGCGATTTCGCTCATACGCCTGTTCAGGCGCGAGGGTCCGTCTTTACCGGCGGGTGCCAGGCGATCGATAACCGTCTGAGTCTCTTTGCGCCCGCGATCAAGCCGAGCGTCCTGATTGCGTAGCTGGCCATCACGGAACTTGGCAACATCGAGGGCATCGTAGCCCATGTTGCTATCGTCCAGGGCGCCCGGATCGGAACGCTGGCGCAGGCCATATTTGGCTGAAATCTGTGCCAACACCACGGTCTGGTAAGCCTCGGCCCGTTCGGTATATTCCCGCCGCTTACTGCGTTGCGGTGCACCACGCAACTCGTTGGTTGGGTCAACGGCCATGGCGACCGCTTCCGGCGTCAACATGGACTGCATTTCCTCGGCCGCCATTGAGCGAGTCGCTTCTTCACGCTGCATCAGTGCAGCACGTCGTTGGATCGGATCTTCCATCTGGCCGATTTCTTCAATGCTGGGCAGGCCGTCCATCGGGCTGGGTGGAGCGACGCGGCCCTCGAGGGCGCGTACATTGGAACCCGGCAACGGATCATTGGTACCTCGGGTTGCTTGACGGAAACTGTTATCCACATTGCGGCGCAGTTGTTCAAGCTCCTTGATCCGATAGCTTCGGTTGCGATCTTCCATCCGTTTGACACCGCCCAGTACACGTATGCCCATACCAGGGCCAGTGTTATTCGCGGGTCGTGGCGGCAGAGGCCGGCCGCCTGCGATCTGGACTCGTGGGCCAGTATGAACAGGCGTACCCCGATTAACCAGAGTGGCAAGTTCATTGGTTGCGGCTTCGTTCCGGCGCAAGTGATCCAGTGTGGAGTCAATCGCCTGTTGTCCCCATTGCGGCGTGTTTCGGCGCAAGTCAGCGTCGAGCGAGGGAATGGTTTCCTTGCTGACGACGGAACCTTCCTGCGGCATGTCGGTGAACAGCATAGAGCCATCGGGCTGCAAGCGCCGGCGGATCTCGCCGCCTCCTGCACCGAAAGGCTCGCCATCAGGACGGTATTCCTGCAACGTGTCGACTGCGGGGCCGGCGGCTTTGATCGGACGACCAGTCTCATCGTACTGAACCAGGGGCGCCACGCCCTCAGTCTGTCGGAGTCCGATCTGCTGTTGCAGGTCCGGATTCACACCCGCCTGTTCCAGGGCGGCGGTGACATTCTCCGGTGACTCCATACTCAGTTCATCAGCAGCCGCGGCGAAGCCTTCACGCTGTGTCGCGTAATCCTGGCCGGCGATGTCTTGCTCATTGAGTCCACCACGAAGGGCCTGCATATCCTGTAGAGTCTGCGAGCCTTGGCCGACTGGGATGTCCGCAGCGGTCACCGCGCCGGTCAATTTGGCGTCGGAATCTGCACTGAGTCGTTCCAAGTCTGCGCCGCGCCCGGTCGGGGCTGCCTCGGGGAAGTTACTTTCAGTGGGTGCACGCAGACTGATATCTGCCAGTGGCTTGAACCCAAAGAGTTCCTTGGCGTTGTACTTGGCAGCTTCACTGACGTCGGTGCGATCCCACCATTCACCGAGTCCACCGGCATAACGGCGCGGAGTCGGTACCCAACTGGGCAGATCCCACTCGTTCTCGAGGCCGGCCGCATCAGTGCCAACAGGTGCCAGTGGGCCGAGCTGGTCTTGAGTACGCAGGTTCTCGGCTCGTTCGGTATCGGCATCGAGGGACTTGTTCCCTACATAGCGTGCGCCTTCTTCGGCAGCACCGGCAATAAGCGAGGGGCTGCGAATGATTTTGCCAATCATGCTCGCGCCTTTAGGCACGGGCGGTTTCTTCGCTGGCGGCGGTTCGTATGGAACCATTTGGCCTGTTTTGACGATATTCTTGCCACCGCCACCGCCACCGGCTGCGGTTTTGGGAGCTTTGACCTTCTCAACTTTGGCCTTGACCTTTTCAGCCGTGGATTCGGCACTGGCTTTTACTTTCTCAGCGCCCGCTTTAACCTTTTCGGTTCCTGCCTTGGCAGCTTTTTCGACCTTCGGTTTGTTGGTTTCGACGGTGCTTTTGACCTTGTCCTTCACCTTGTCGGCAACATTTTTTGCACCCGCTTTAACCTTGGGTGCATTTGTCTTGGCTGTCTCTTTCACCTTGTCAACGGCTTTCTTTGCACCCGCTTTGGCTTTAGCGGTAACCTCGGGGGCCTTGGCTTTAGCCCTTTCTGCGGCAGCTTTCGCCTGTGCAACCTTTTGCCTGGCGATTCGCTTGGCTTCTTCTATAGCCGCTTTTCTTTCAGATTCAGTAGACATAATCGTTCCCTGTTAAGCGCATTCGCCCCATGGGGCTCCCTGGAAAGCATCTCCAGCTTCGAGGTTCTGCACAATACTTGCGTCCTGGTTAATGGCACAAGATGTCGTGTGCCCACTGCTGACTGTAGCCGATTCGGAATACTGGAAGCTTTCGCTCAAGTTGCCCGAAGCACTGGAACTACCGGAACCGCTGATGCTGGCGCCAACGTGCATGGCTGCCAGTGAACCGCCAACGACTTGCGTTGCCAGCTGGCCCGAGGAAGCTATTGCGCCTTGTGCCAGGCGCGCCTCCTCGATGACTCGGCGCAAGTTAACCTCGCTCAGCGAGATATTGGCACGGTAGTTTTCAATTTGGGTGTCGTTCCAGCCATCCCATACAGCCAACTCAACCCGTCCCATTGCTTCCTGCAGCCCAGCTTCCGCATTATAACGGGAAGTGAGCGCTTGATACCCGGCAACGTTTGCCTGGATACCAGCTAAAACAGTCTGCGACTGGGCGTTGAGTCCCTGCACCTGGCCAATGTACTTGCGGATATCCGCTTCGTACTTGCCAATGTTGGCCTCGACAGCACGGGCTTCGGCGGTGACACCAGAGGCGATCCCGCTGATGTGCGCAGCATAGGCCCGGGCCTCGGCCTCGGTGATGGAAGTCTTGGCGACTTCACCTTTGATCTGAGATTCGTAGGCGTCGAACTTGGTCTTTTCAGCCGAGACCAGTGCGGCGTAAGCGTCGACTTCTTTGCCGAATGCATCGACACGGACGCCGTCCACTTCGACCCGAGTCTTCACGGCCATCAGCTCGGCAACGTACAAGTTGACCTCGGTTTGCAGAGCACCAATTTGTGCGACGTAGATGTCAACCAGGTTCTTGTTGATCTCCGTCTTGGCTAACTCAGCATCCACTTGGGCTTTGTACAGCTCGACCTCTGCAAGTTTGCCCTCGATCTGTGCCTTGTAAACTTCGACCTGAATCTTGACTGCCTCGAAAGCTGCCAGATACGCCTGCACCTGGTAGGAGTACAACTGGATCCCGAATTGGACCGTTAACTGTTGAGCCATGAACAGGCGTTCCTGGGCAGCCAGGAACAGGTCGACATATAAACGTTCAGCCTGGATTCCGGCTGTCGTTGCGAAGCGTAGATTTTCCAGCTCCGCTTCCATTGATTTGATCAGGATGGTGCGGTTGAGAGTCGACTTGGTACGATCGCGCTCATCTCGCAGCGCATCGATGCGACTGAGCAAGACGCCCGGGGGTACGACGTACCCACGACTGGCGAAAGTATCCTCGACTTCCTGCACGGCCTGGTGCGCGATCCGATCCTCGCGGTCGGCCGCTTCTCGGTACATACCATCCTGCACATCGGCACGGATGCCCGTTCCACCGGCGAAGAACACGCGGATCTGTGCCATAACATCGTCCATGATTTGGGCGACATAGGTTTCACCAGGCCAGCTGATCCCGGCAGTTGGCGGGGGCGGCATGGTGAAGTCGGGCAGTATTGGCGTAAAGTCCTCGATGACGATCGTCGGGGACGGTGGAATCGTGATACCCAGTAACTCAGGCAGCATAACTTCGCCCAGCAAGGGAGGCGGTGGGAATTCTGGCGTAGCGACTACAGGCGCAGGACTCGGCGGCGGCCCGATGGTATAGGGCGGCGGCGGAGGGATATTGATCGAAATGTAAGTCGGATCATATTCCGGAAAATTCGGAACGTTGACCGTCGTATCCCCTGAGAAGCTGGGATCTGGCGGCAAATTCCAGCCGGGAACTTCGCCCCAGTTACCGGGGCCGAAATCTGGAATCTTGAAATCGTAATCGAACGTAGAGTCCAGTTCAGGGGGATTCACTGGATCGGTAGGCAGGAGGATTTTCCAGTTGCCCAGTTGTGTAATAGCTGTATCGGCCTTGGCGAGATAGCCGGTCAGGATGCCTTCGATCTGGTCGATTTTACCCGTTACAAAGTCACCTACTTCCCAGGTAAAAGCATTTGCATTGACGAAAGGATTCACTTCTCCGGGCGGTGCGCCGAAGTCTCCACCACCACTGGTTACACCGATGAGTCCTGTGTAGTCGTGAAGGGGATGGTCGTCCGGATATTCGTTGTGCGACATTACAGCCTCCGATTTGATATGTCGACGTTAGCCGAAATATCGTAAATCTGATGCCACTTGCCAGAGACATTACGTAGTGTAAATCTCCAGAAGCGGCTCTTTAAACCGCGTCCTGTCCTTATGCGGTTATTTCTCGGGGCATCTGCATCTCGTTCGATCAGGTCGTATGTGTACTTCGGTACTGGCTGGTTATAAGTCTCGATGTCCAGCTCCAGTTGTCCGCCAGTATATCCTAGATATACGTCACGTAAGCGCTTGAGGTAAGTGGAATTCCAATCCAGTAAACCTGTCACCACTTCGCTTTGAACTTTTGTGCCGCTGTCTCTGTCATCACCGGAGCGCCCGAGCAGGAATAAACCTTCCGCAGAGGAACCCAGCAGCAGGCCCTTATATTCGATCATCGAAGTGAACTCGAAATTATCGTAGAACGAAGGCGCACCAGTCTCGACGTTCATAACCCAGGCCATGGCCCTCGGGTCACGGGCATAAAGCGTGTCCAGTACCACCACGGTTTCGAGGAGTGAATCGACTGAACTGCTGGGCCCATGGGCCAGAGTGTCGAGGACTATGACTGTATCCTGGAGCGAATCAGCGAAGACGCCGGCAAACGCATCCCGTACGAAATCAATCGGGGTAACTGAATCGACGATTGAATCGACGACGGTACCCGTAGCATCGAAGATTACATCCTCTACGGAAATTACTTCGTCCAGGGTATCGAGGAAAGCCGTATTGATGCTGTCGACAACTTCGACTGATTCGACCAGCGCATCGAGGACGGTTCGGTATTGCTCTACCTCATCGAGGATTGTGACAGTTTCGTTGAGCCGTTCAACAAATGCCTGGTTAATTGTTTCGGAGACACGCACTGTCTCGACGATCGCATCGAGGGCTGCACCTTTCGCCGCGTCTTCGACCGTGACTGACTCGACAATGTGATCTGCGTAAGCGGTAGTTTGCCCCACGGAATCGAGTACTGTGACAGTATCGAGAAGCGGTGAAGTCGTTTCATCCAGGCCAAGGCCATCATCGACCTCTACTGTTTCGCCGATGGCATCAAATACAGATTGAGCCAGTTGGTCGTCAACATCGACGCTATCGAGGATCGTGTCACCGGGGCCGGCATAAACACCGGCAGCGGGGGTAGTCGTAGTAATGGTGACGACGCCAGTGGCTACTACATTTAGCGCCCGAACTACGGTGGAGACGAACTCAGGAGCAAGCTCCACGGTGGGGCAAGTGATGACTCTATCACGCGTTACGGTGGCAGCATTCGTTGTGACTGTGCATGCGGCGGTAGTCGCAGTGAGATTAAGAGTAGCCATGGCGGTAGTTTACCTCATCAAGGGCCATTTATGCCGACGAAAGAAAGGGTTCGGTGAGTCGAATGGTCTCCATCAGAAGGCATTCCGGGCCAGGTACCCTCTGCTTCAACTTCCAACTCACTCTCGTACATATCAGACGGATTAATGGTTTTGGTCGGGTTGGTATAAATCGCAGCCTTGGGACCCGTTGTGGAGTACTGGAAAAACTGGTACTGGAAATTTAGGATTCCAAAAGACCAATCTTCGTGCGCTTTGCTGTACGAAGGGAACTTTTTCACATGCCCTTTGAAGCCAGGACATACCAGCCAGCTCTCGAAGCTGGTTGATCCTTCACCATGTTGCGTTACCACGCCAGTCCTATAACCTACGGTTGATGCTACTGATTTCAGGGTTGTATAGTCTCCGGCGTTCCCTTCGGGCGCCTGAGTACATGGGCCGGCTGCAACGGACCACGGAACAGAATCCGCAATATGGTTGCAGCCTTCCGGCTCGAGGCCAAAGGTAAAATAGCCGTCGATCCAGACGCCCTCGCTCGGGCTATTTTCACAACTAGGAGTATCCGGGTGTTCAGACACATCGTAGCCGCCTATGATGTTGGTGCAGGCGGCGGAAGTTGTGAGCCACCCTTGAGAGGCGTATGGATGAACCTCGGTAGGGGGATCAGGCGGATACGGGACGCCGGGCGGATAAGGCGCATTCGGATCCCCTTCTTCGACCGACCAATTAACGCCTGCCCAAATATGCGGGTAGGTTTTGTACCGAAAACGCTGGATACAATTTACATCTTTTTGAGGAGCTCGCACATCGAAGCGATAAAAGAAGTACCCCGCTCGCGCATACGGGTTAATCAATATAGCGGTCGCTTTGCGAGGGTAAGGCCTGAGTACAAATTGGTAGGTCGTTTCAGCCCATATCTGCCAGAAACAGGCTGTGCCTGCACACCACTCTTCCATTTGCTCACCGCTAGAACCAGTGAGCCGCATGTAATCCCCATCAGTTGTATGGATAGAACTCACTACTCGGGGGATTTCCGAAGTGTAGCTGCTGTCTGTATAAGCCCAAACTCCTGTCGGGCCTCCGAAAGTTCCGTCAGCGCTATAGTCATATCTCCCCGAGCCTGACTTGAATTCGTTAGGGCTACAGGAAAAGTTTCCCCGGCTTGTTTTTTCCTGGGTTGTATTAGCTGTGTAATGTATTTCTGACCAGTGATCCTCCATCCAGGCAACCCAAATAACCTGGTCAACATCTCCACTACCTGGAAAATCCCCTCCCGAAGGACTGTAGGGATTCATGTTGACGTACCTACGGTTATCCGTATTGTAGAAATAGATCCCTGAACCGCCGTATCCGGTGCTTTGGACCGGTATATCCAGGTAACCAGAATCGATTTCTTCAATCTTCGCTGACCCTGTAGGCACTTGGCCGGAGACATTGATAGTGAAGGTCATCTTCAAATAATGGTTGTTGAAATAGCCTTGGTCTTCCAGAGTGTCGTAATTACATATCCGTGCTTCATTACTTGCGTCAGAGAAAGACCAGCCAATCCAGTGCGCATCGGCGTATTGATAATGGTCGTCGGTGAAATAGAGCTGGTAGTCCTCGGGGCTGAGTAACTGTATAACGGTGCCGTCAGCAATCAGACCCGAAACATCGTAAGGAAACGATTCGCCACTGGGATATCCGCCCAGTTTCCGGATAACTTTAGCGCCTTCGGGATCGAGGGATTTGATCTTGACAAATTGAGTACTGAGCATCGGCAGTTTACGGGCGATGATTCCGTTCGCGTAACTACATTCAATCAGCCAGAGCTTACCTTTTGAATCGCGGCCAATCCCATGAGAGCGTTCATAAAGCCAGTCGTATTGAGGTTGGAAACCATAGGTTCGTACGGCTGATTTGTAGTCCGGGTCTGTTCCTGTAGGAAGGAGTCTTACTCGTGTATCGCCATCAGTATTGAACGTTCCATAGGCCATAGTCACTGCGACTGCTTCGGCTAGAAGTCCGGTAAACCGGCAAGGCCGAATCATGTCTGTCTGTGAAGTTTTGTCCGATCCACCTGGCGGCCGTTCACTGGGTCCAAGACGATCAGCATACTGCGGATCCTCGAGGTTTTGTTCCATCGTCAATGCCTGGCGAGACACCACCTGGTAATCAAGTCCTTCGGGAAAATCTTTCGGGTATTGCTTGAAGGTTGCTTTGGTCGGTTTGAACTCCGTCATAAACGGATAGTTGTTTGTCGGCCTGGTCGGATCCACCGCGCCGTAAAGGATATGGTGGATGTGGGCCATGCCACTCCAGAGGGCTACAGCAGGGTATTTTTCTTTTTCCCTTTCCTTTTCAGGTGGGGTAATTTCTTCTTCGGGTTCTTCCGGTAGGGGGACACCGGCGTAGATATTAAGTGCGTGCACACCAGCATCTACGCGCAAAAGCGCGTAGGTGTTGGTGTCTTCATCGAGGACCACACGACGCTGGTAGGTAGAGTACCCCGCGTCTTCCGCTATCGAAACTGTTCTCGCCAGCTCGGAGAGGCCTGGACGAGTAAACAGTTTGCCGTGTTCCTTATCCCCGAAGTACCGGATATAAGGGACAAGTCGAGCCACGATTACGGAGTATTGAAATCGATTCCGTAACGCAGGCTATAGTCGTCCGCATCAGCCAGCACACGAGTTGCTGTGAATCTTGACGCAGCGGCCAGAACCCCGCCCGTACCCGCTTTCACGTTGCTGGACAAGATGCCCGCGCCGGTAACGTTGACTGCACCGACGATCGTGTAAGCTGCTGGTGCGGCAGCGTTGTCTACAGTGACATTGACCTCATCGACAGCATCCGGAGTCCAGACTGGCCGGGTACCTTCTGAATACTCGGTAGTCAACTCCGTCGCGTTGGCCGCGAAGTTGGCCGCGGTCCACGCCGCCAAAACGGTAGCAGCTCCGTTGAACGGCGCAACGTACCAATCGGTTGGCTGAGCTTCCTCAGTCATGGCCGCTTTGAGCATGTAGACCAAACCTTCGGTCACAACCAGGTTGTGCCCGGCCAGCTGGAAAGGAGCCCCATTGATGGAGTCGTGGAAAACGCCCTGTGCAAGGACGCTCGCTCGGGGAAACAGGATTCCGGTATCGGCAAACTCAAACTGGAAGTTGGCGATGTACCGGAGAAATTCTCTTGCGTGCTTAAACATGTATTTCTCCTAATTAATAACGCTCTCAATAGCGGTACCAGTACCTAGCCAGCTATTAGAGTTTACGGGAAAAATCGCTTGCTTCATGCCGTTGTATTGCGTGAACACGGCCGCAGCGACTTGGTACGAAGGTAGGTCGAGTTGGTTGGGATGCATTTCTGTTACGTTCCCATCAGGAGACCCAGCCTGAATGCCAGTCCGCGAGAGCCAAAGCACGTTGGTATCACTGTTGCTCAACTCTTCGCTGAAATTCTTACCGTCTATCGAGATCGCCGATCCGTAGATCGCGGCCTGCTCGGACACGCGTTCGATTTTCCATTCCCCCGGGTCCCATCCTTTGAGGAAGTAAACTCCGGTTGCGTCACCGACATAAACCCCTCCTGCTACAACTTTGAGGATCGTTATGGTTTTTTCGAGGACGATGAAATCGTGTCCGTAGTCCGATAAATGCGGACGGAAAGAAGATGAAAAGTGGAGCACATTGTTTGAGGCTACGAGTAAACGTGACCCCATAGAATCAATAAAATGACCGTAGGGCAGCGGCTCTTTATGAGCCGTTTCAGGTTGTCGGCCTGGCTTATCGACCAGGCTCTTTCCAATAAAAGTAGACACCTCCGTCATCGGCATTTCTAGCACTTGGTAAAGTTCTTCGCCGTTTCTGCCAGTGCAATATAAGCGGAGAGAGTTTCCGGAGACTAGGGGCAAACCTACAACGGAGATGCCACCCCCCTCCTCGACGTCTATCGGATACTCGGGGCTCAATGTCGACTCTTCACCGGCTGCGTCCACCACTGATAAGGCTACCGTGTAGGTGCCAGCGTGAAGTCCACCATTGGGGGAGGGGGAGAACATCACGGATGACGTACCTATCAGGGGGACGCCTACGGTGAAAACTTCCGTGCCGTTGTTCGGAAAACGGCAGTTGAAAGCGGGGTTTGTCGCATAAGTCGTGTTATCCAGCTCCGTGAATTCGGTACGGAACTTGGAAGGCATTTCGATGAGGGGAGAAAAACTGAGTGCAGGTAAGTCGATAATGCCGAGGGTACTCCCTACGCAAGCAAATATCTGACCAGCCGCATTGGTATAAAGACTGTGGAGTTCTTTAGCCACAAGTAATTGCTGGTAACTACGACGCCGTTCCAAATGCCCCTGGTTATTGATATCCAGGTTGCGGATTTTTCTTGCCATTCCTTTGGGTATGGATGTCTCGTCAGAACGGTTATCCATACCGCCAGGGAAGGGTCCTATGGGGAAAGGTTTCGGCATCGACTTAGTGTAACAAAGATGCCAGCGGCTGGGGGAGCAAATTCCCAGCCGCCGGCGGGTGACCACGATACGTGCCCCGTATAGCGCGGTCGGTTCATGATACTAGGGATAGTCCTCTGGTGCGATAGGATCCAGCGATATATCGGAGATCTCCCCCAGTTGCCCGTTGCAAAGCTTTACGGCTTCCCAACCTTCCTGGCAACACATCTTTAAATCAATGGTGTCGACAGGCAAAATGATGGGGCTTACAGAAACCGGTTCTGTCATATCCGCAGGCACCGGGACGTACACATTCCGATAAACTATCTCCGTTTCATAGACGGTGACAATTTTCGGGGGAGGTGTCGCACAACCCTGCAATAAGCCAATCAGGCAAAGGCTCATCAGCAGTCCTGCACTCTGTATCAACCCCGCGTAGTTCCTCTGCTTCATCTTGAATATCCTCTACGGTATGTCTTGATTCGGCTTGCAGTAGTTTAACAGCGAGCAGGCCTTCTTGGATTTTAGTCTCCTGCCTTTTGAGGGCAGCAGCATTTTGCTTGTTGATGTCGAGGCAGACTTTCAGAGCTGCTTCGTTGAACTCAACCGTCGCTATGAGAGAAGCATAATCCAGACGGATGTTTTCTAATTTGGTATTGAGGATTTCTACCTGGCTTTTTGCTTTTTCAGCCGTGTAGACGTAGTAAGTAACTCCGGCGCCCAAGGCTGCGACCAGGCCAACGATGAACCACATCTTGTAGGCAACAAAAAATCCGCCTGCTGCGGATCCTGCTATTTTCCCAAAGAAGTTTGTTAGGAATCCCATTACTCGCCTTCCTTTTCACGTAGCCATTGGTACAAGCTGATAGCTACGGCTAATAAACCTGTCAGGGCTACGTATTCAGTAGCGACTCCTGATTTCTCATTCCAGAACACCTGGTATGTTGCACCGGTCAACAAAGCCATGATCCAGAACATCACGAAGCGTCGCATGAATCGGTATTTTTGGAACAGCCTATTGACCCAATCGAACATGCGCTTGCCTGGTAACAAGGGCGGCCACTAATGCAGCCGCCCTCGATGTTACGATGCGCTCAAGATGGCTTTCTTGATCGAGGAAACTTCCTGCGCCAGGTTATCAACTACTTTGGCCAGGGCCACGGTGCTGAGAACCTCGTTGTCGGTTTCCAGTCCATAGGCTTTCAGTAAGCCAGAATGGAACACGGAATCCGAACCCAGGATTGAATCGTCCCGCTGCCTGTTACTGTTACGGGCATGCTGGGTTTCTTCGTTGTTCATGGCCTTGATGGCCTTGACATGATTCAGAGTGTTATCCAGTGCCGTGAGGCCGGAAAAACTCTGGAGAGTCAGCCAGCGCAAACCTTCGTGGTAACCGATGTCGGTATCGAAGGCATCACGAGTGAATGCACGGTCCAGCTGTTCGCGGGAAGCACTGACACCGGCTGCGCGCAAAGCGGCGCCGATCTGTGCGAGAGTGGAACCGGCACCAGCATTCGCGCCTTCAACCTCAACAAGGGCATCGGAATCAGGAGTGGGCTGCTGACCGGGTTCGTCAGTAGGAATTGGAGGAAGCGCGGGCTTCGTTCCAGGTTTCTTTCTTGCGGTCATAATACTATCCTCTTACAAAGGGGCTGTTATTTCACCGTGACAGCCGTACACGTTACTTTGAACCCTGGTGGGTAATAGAGTAATGGTTGCCGTCCCCAAAACGGCCTCCCCAACAAGTCCAAATATCTTGTTCTTCCCACCATTCCCCCAACTCTTGATGCCCCTCTGTAGTCTCAATGAACTCACCATCTTTAAACAGATTCAGGTCGATGGCGAGCTTCATTTTATGGCAGCTATATTTATTCCCGTAAGGCCCCTTAACTCCCATGGCACCAAAGGCACGCGGATCTCGGAAGAGGTCACCTCCCCTGATTTCAAACCCCAGTTTATGGGCTTTATCAATCAAGCGAGGCAATAACCTCATGAACAGTTCTTGTTTTTTTCCTAACTTCACGAAAGGACGCGGGCCACCACTGCCACCAACTGAGCTACGAATACAACGATCCAAAATCCGACCGCATAATTCACCTTTCCTTGGATAAGCATAGGTGGTTCTCCTACCTCATGACCGTCTTGGTCGAGGGCCGGCCACGTACCCTTTAAAACCGCATTCATCTGGCACGTATTCTTTTATTTGTTGCTGTGCTCATCGTCATCATGTTCCTTCATGTAGTCATGGCATTCTTGAATTTTTTCTTCATTGCGAGAAAACCTAAATTCGATGTTGCTGAACCGCTGGTCAATTAAAGCCGCATGCGCATCAGCATCCCTCTTATAGTACCTGTCTCCCGAGCGTTCTGTAATTCTATCATCCAATTTGTCGATAGCCCAAAACATTACCCCATTGGAAATGACGATCATCGTCATAAAGAGTGTGAGCAGCTTTGCTGGGCTCATTACCCCGGTGATTCCATTCCCGTTTCCATTTCCATTTCCGTTTGCCATGTCGATTCCTTGTATCCCTTGAGTATCCTACCAAGAAACCTTTAGACAAAATTGTCTATTTAGGTGACTACAATTACCCTTCTTACAACAGTGAGTGTCTTCTCGACGGTAGCCGTATTCCCGTGGATCCCAATTACTTCCGTCGCGCATGAAACGTTGCGCGACAGGTTGACGTTTGCTGCACCTTCCGTGAAGACGATACTTTGGGTTTCGCCTGCAGCTCGATGGTTTCGTTGCACGTTTGATAACGTGCCTGTGATAAGTACACTTTCTGAGTTGGCAAGTGCACCACGCGATTTGTTTGTTTGGGCATCGTTTGCTCCTAGAGTAATTGCGGCCGTCGTGGCGTTTACTTCTCGATTAACCCCTGCGATCACCGTCGCCTGGTTTGTCGTAACGACTACGGAGGCTGGTGCGCAAATAATCCCCCTGGTGGGATTAACGATCGCCCCGCTAGGAGTGACTGTTACAACAACCGGGGCACCTGTAACAACACGAGAACTGTTAACCGTTGCCGCATTTCCTGTGAAGCTTACTGCCTCACTTTCAGCTTGCGCTCCGCGTCCTCGATTAACCTCTCCCGTAGAAACCAGGGTGATGTTTTCCGTAGCGCAGTTTACGCCCCTCGAAGCGGCTACGGTAGCGGGGAGATTGGTACCGTCAACATCAAGGGCTACTGTGAGCCCTGTTATAACCCTCGGGAAAGCAACGAGCGCCGGATAATTACTGCCGTCTATCGTAACTTCTTCGGTTGCGCAAATAACATTCCGCGAAGTATTTACCGATGCGGGGTAAGAAGTCGTATCAAGCTCAAGTACTTCAACGTAACCAAATACATCGAGATTTGCCCCGACCGAAATAAGAGAGAAGGTTGGGGTGAAAACAACCGATGCCGATTCGCAGATGACGCCTCTTGAAATATTGAGGTTCGCACTGCTCGGAGTGAGTATTAATTCCTGGGTTGCGCCGGTAACCAAGCGGCCTTGGTTAACAGTAGAAAGGGTGCCGGTGACTGTGACTGATGCGGGGGCACAATTGACATTACGGTCTGCTTTTACATTCGCTGTATTCGGAGACAGCGATACGACTTCGGTTACACCCAGGAGGATTCGTTCGGTGTTTACTTCGGCCGCATTCGGTGTCAGCGTGATAATTGCCGCATCGGCGATGGGGAACCGAGTCTTATTGACTACAGCAGGAGCCGTAGTCACCGTAACGGCCTCTGTTTCGCAGATTACGCCGCGTGTCCTGTTCACTGTGGCCGGTAGAGTCGATCCGACCAGGTGCAGGACTTCGGTTGAACAAACAACCGTTCGCGCTTTGTTAACGGCACCCGTGCTGGTAAGTTCTACCACCACGGTTGCGCCGTCTACATTCCGAGGAATATTTACAACGGGTGGTATCGTTCCAGAACCGTGAGTCGATTCGACCTCGATGACGTTGATACTGACAGCGGGTTCTGGAGATCCACCCGAACCGAGTGCGCGAACTTCAAAATTAAGCGCTGCAAACTTTTCCCAGGTCCAGCCATTGGCCGGCTTGGTCAAGTTCGACAGCGGTGTAGACCATACCGCAGAGGCTTCGTCTGTGATTAAAAGGGTATCGAGTAATTCGCTATCAGAGAAAACCTTTACTTCTACCGAATAGGTCGTTCCGTTGATACCAGTCGCATAGCCATGAATCCGCGCTTTAACAATACGCAGGGCTTTACCTGTTTCAGGAACAACGGCCAGGCCTTCCAGTTTTAAGGGGCCAATATCTCCGGGGGCTTGTCCGGTAACGTTGGTTGAGCCCGTTGCGGTCAGGCCATCAACCGCTTGCGACTCATTGATCCAGTCGCCCAGCGGGTCTTCAACAACAGTGCCACCATCGACATAAGTCGTATTGACGATTGCTCCGGTGCTGATTTCGACGGATATTTTGGCTACTTTGCCGAGGACTCCGCGATCCGTTTTAATCGTAGCCGGGTAATTGGTACCGTCGAATGTGACGGATGCTGTTGTGCCGGTAACAACCCGGGGATCATTCGAAGACGTCTCAACCGTAGCCGGATGATTGGTTCCATCGACCTCGATAACAACCGTGTCGGCGATAACCACGCGGCCTTTGATGACCGTAGCCGGGTTCGGTTTTAGAAACAGCTTGACCTGGACGTTTGGGTAAGATTTGAGAGTGTTGACATAAGTCCGTTCATCGGCTGTGAGAATCCTGTCCCACATAATGAACTGATCGACGTCGCCACTCATACCAGTGCCGCCGGAATTCTGCGTAGACCGCCCTAAACACCAGTTCAGTGTGCCTGCAGTATCCAGTCCTCCGGCACCCGCTGTCCCTTCTCGGACAGGGAGTATGTCATCGACCAGCATGCCGATCTTGTCGTTTTCAGCGTCGTACCATGCCAGGATGTGATACCAGGTATCGATCTGTTGAGCTGCACCGTTCCAGCGAATAAAAGCAGGGCCGCCGAGATCATCATCAATGAACCAGGCAAGGTTTTCGTTGTCGGCCCCGAAACCCCACATCAGGGTGTACTGGCCATAAGGATTACCGCCGTAACCGACGATACCTCTTTCTTCTACATTGGTCGAAGTTCTACGGGCACGAACAGAAAGTGTAAAAGTACTGTGCCCCTGGCGATCGAGCACGGTTCCACTAGCGCTCTCATGGGCTAAATAATGGTTATCGTTTTCATCCAAAAACGTAGCCATGTTTCCAAGCGCAGGATCCAGGTCGCTGGGATTTGAAGCTACGGTGCCCAGTTGCTCAGTGATAACAAGGCCGGAAGTATGTGAATCGGCTCTGTCATTCCCCGCGGCCTCGTCCAGGTCGAACCAAACAAGGCAGCCTTCAAGGATCGGATGTACGCCGGGCTCGATGCGCCGCGAGTTGTTGATGGTGACTGTTGCGGGGTTACTTGTGCCGTCAACTTCGATGACAGCAGTGGCACAATTAACGTTTCTCGTTACGCCCCTAGAAACAGTAGCGGGATGATTCGTACCGTCTATTTCGACGACTACCGTGGAGCCTGTTACCGTCCGAGGAATATTCGGAGGCGCCGGCAACATGTGAGCAATGAGCCACGAAGAACCGTCGTTGGCACTCAATGAGCAACTGACATCGCCCGGATAACCGGTGTTGGCGTATGTCTGGTAACTCATAACGCCCGCTACATCGTTACCGGTTGTACCCGATCGATTGGCGACAACATTTGAACCCAAGCCGGCCGTGTCAGAGATACCCATTGGATGGGTATCGCCACCGTCACCCGCACCGCAGATGAAGAGGGCTGTATTCTCGGTAAGGATGTTGAGCTGAGTAGAAAGTTTAAAAGAGGTAGACGGGGCCTTAGTAATGACGTCCGTTTCGGACGTATCGAACATAGCCCCAACTGCCGAAGCCCCTGAGAAACGGCAGTACCAGCCCATCATTTCATCGCTGGAAGCCGCATCAACCGTTATGGAATGGGCCCCGGTCTCAGTTGCCGTACATCTTTTATAGAAGATGGCACAGTGAGTGCCTTCGTTAGAAGTGGATCCTGCTTCGTCCAGTTTGAACCAACCAGGGTGGTTGGTGCTGTTGATCGAAAATTCGTCCGCAGGACCCGTATCATCGCTCATTACAGCGATGACCAGAAGTTCTCCTACCGTATTACCGGAGGGAGCAGTAAGCGAAAGACTGCTTGCCGTTGCTCCGTTAGTACCGGAGAAAACATAACTTTCGCGGACAATTGCCATGGGCTAGAAAAAGCCCCCAGTTTCCTGGGAGGTCCCCGAGGGCTTTAAACCATTAAGCCTGGTCAATCGTGCAGAACGGGGTTCCCCATGTGATCGTGAGATCACCGGTGGTTGCGTCAAACACCGCGCCGAGGTCGACATACCCGATGCAATTCTTGTTCGCTGTCGTATCATCATAGATGATCCCGTAGTAACAAGTTGTCGGGTTACCGGCGTTCTGTGACCACACTGCTGGATTGCCAAAATCAAGCTCGATAACGCCAGCGTTATCGGTGACATTGGCTACAGTACATTCCCTGCCACCAGCCGGGTAGTTGGTACCCGTCTGTTCGTTGGTAGCAAAGTTTGTGGTACCACCACTACCCCAGCAAGGGTCAGCGGTTGTTGCGGTCGGTACCGTGGCATTACTCACGATCGCGCACATAATGGTATCAGGTGTCGTGTCGCCAAAATCAAACACACCTTCTACCGTACCCATCATCATGTATTTGATAAAGCTGTCAAATACGACTACGTCACCTTGTGCCATTGTAAATCTCCTTTTAGTCCTCGGTATAGAATAACGTGATTATGATCGAATCAACAGTACCACTTTGTGCTGTTGTTTCGATCCATACGTGTGAATCAGCAACGATAGTATCATCATCAAAGCTGGTTACATCGGAACCTGTTGTCGTTTCAGTCGTGACCGTTCCGCCTGTCACAGCTTCGGCCCCTGCCCCCGAACGATCCGTGCCATGTCGCACGGTCCAGGTAACAGAGGGTGTTGCACTGCCCGTTAATATCGCTCGCATTTTTGTGAGCGTGATCGCCTTGTCAGTGAAAAGGAAACTCAAGTCTTCACTGGCGCCCGGGTCCTCGATAATGATCGACTTACTTTTTACCCCGTTGTAATCCAGGTTTCCGTCCGTGACATAGCTACCGTCCCCTTGAATCTCGTTCATTGGTGAGGGGTAGTTCGTATTGACGGAAGTAAATGTGAGTGTCCCACGCTGCAAGATGTAATATTGTTTGCTCACATCGAAGCCGAGATCGTAACCCGTAATCGAGTTTGACCCCTGGCATTCAACCGTGCTGCCATGCTCAACGTAAAATGCGCACCAGCCATTTGTCAGGCCGCTGAACACATTGCCTCCTACCAGGCGGCAATAAGACTGGTCGCTGAGATTGAACACTGCATCAAACCCGCCGGGATCAGAGATGTGCAGAACGTTGCTCATGTAAACCCGGGAACCATAAACATACCCAACGGAAGGGAAGGCGTTTATGTTGCACGATATCCACCGGACCCAGGATCCAGCGTGTATCTCGGTCAACCAGCCGACATTCGCCAAACTATTCATGAACGTGATGCCGCTGAAATCAACGAACATCCCCCTGATATTGAAGGGCGCTAGAGAGGTTACGGTGTAGGGAAAATTCCAGGTGCAGGTAGCGGTACCCGAACCTATGAAGCTAATCTTTCGGACACCCGGATAATCCAGAGTATGCCCAACATCAGCGGGCCATGAATAAGCGCCGACACCGACATTAATGATAATTCGAGCGTCGGCAAATTTGGTTTCATTAAGCCAGGCCATCATCTCGGCCGGCGTATCAAAATCTTCGCCGACATCGAGTATCTTGGTAATTGTGCCGGTTAACGGCGTGCTGGAACCATCCGCACCTTGAGGGCCTTGTGGGCCAATATCGCCTTGCGCTCCGTCGTTACCTTGCGGACCATCGGCTCCGTCAGCGCCCTGTGGGCCATCAGCTCCGTCAGCGCCCTGTGGGCCATCGGCTCCGGCAGCGCCCTGTGCACCGTCCACACCTTGCGGGCCTAATGCACCGTCATTACCTTGTGGGCCTGGTGCGCCTTGTGCGCCGGTATCACCTTGTGCGCCATCCGCGCCTTGTGCGCCATCCGCGCCTTGTGCGCCATCCGCGCCTTGTGCGCCATCTACGCCTTGTGCTCCATCCGGGCCTTGCGGACCAACGGCACCTTGTAACCCAAGCACCAGCAGATCGGCAACGTTGATACCAGGAGTCACTGATCCAGATACACGTCGGAACAGTAGCTTAGCCGTGTACGTTCCCGCAGGGAACAGCGTGTCAGAAGAACGGTGGACAATTGTGCCGATGCCCTGGTCATTCGTACCGGATAAGTAACGCTGTACCTCGTCGTGGACAACGCCGTCGATCTCAAGTGCCAGGGCGATAACGCTAGCGGATCCACCGCCGCCTTGTGTGGCAAGTTCGAAAGAAGCGAAGGCCGCGATCTTAGCGGGCCCTTCCAGTGTTACAGAAGCCTCGAGGCCCGTTTCTTCGAGCGTAGCGGAAGTGGTTCCGACCGGAGTGATCGTATCTGCATATCCACTGGGCAACTCGCCGGCAATACCACTGGCGCCGATGTCACCCTGTGGGCCAGGTACCAGAGATTCTGCACCTTGGACGCCTTGCGGGCCTTGCGGGCCGTCAGCGCCAATTGTGCCTTGCGGGCCTTGCGGGCCGTCAGCGCCGTCTAGTCCCTGGGGTCCTTCAACTCCATCCGCGCCTTGTGGGCCGGGTGCACCTTGCGGCCCATCAAGACCAGCGGTGCCTTGTGGGCCAGCGCTTCCTTGTGGACCAGCGTCACCTGTGAGCCCTTGCGGTCCATCTGGACCCTGTGGGCCGACCGTGCCGTCCGTACCTTGAGGGCCTTGCGGCCCTGCCGCACCATCAGTGCCATCACTACCTCCCACCCCTTGGGGGCCGGTATCTCCCGTAATACCTATTGCTCCTTGGGCGCCGGTCGGTCCTTGAGGGCCTGTTAAACCTGTAGGTCCTTGTGGCCCAGCTACGGCCGGCCCGGGAGATGTCGTGATTATAGCAGTACGTGATTGGGGCGAGTAAAGGTAACCAGCGGGTTTCCCACCATCAGTGATGACAGGGATTTTACCCTCTTCCGAGTAAACTACGCCTCCAATCGGTTCTTTCATCTCGTTACCTCGGTATCGAGCGAGACCTCTCCCTCGACCAGGCGTGTAACATGAAAGTCCGGAGTTGGCCCGATAACCTCGAGGTCGTACACTGCGGTTCGGAAATCAAAGAGCGTCGTATCTGCCGCTTCAATTTCTAACAAGACCGCCGCGCTGGCAAGGTCAAAAGTAATCCCTCCACCGCCATCAGTCAGCTCGTGAATAACCTCGGTAGAAGTTTTGTCGGGTCGGATCTGCATACGGGCGGTGAAGCCTGTAATGTCGGATGGTTCGAACCAGGTAGCCGCGCCCGAAGGGTCGACCCATTCGCGCCCGATGGTATTGATCGGTACAGAGAATGTATCGTCTGTAACGTAGGTCGCTTCAACCGCTTCGCAGTCCGTGGTGTTCAACTGGGGCATGCCCTTGATGTCGAACAATGACATCGGTGTAACTGCACCTATTGTCAGGCCGTGGCCGGTGATGGTAATGATGGTAGGGAACCCGGGAGTGATCAATTCGATCCCACGGCGCTGTTGTGCACCGGCAAACCAATTGAAGGCTTTACGGAACGTCGTGCCCTGGAGGATAACCAAGTCGTGCTGCGGTACGTAGTTCGACATCAGATGCCCCCATATTTCACGGTTCCGGGAGTTGAGTGTCGTTTAAGCTTCTCATCCTTGGACCGGGTAGCGTAATCAGTGAATTGACCAAGAAAACGGCTGGCCGCTTCCTTATCAAAGGTTTCGCTGTCTTGTCTCAAGAAAGCCATGTAGGCGGCCCAAGCCAAAATAGCAGGGTGGTGCATTCGAGCCACTTCGATCTCGTCTTCGCAATCGTTAACGATATCCAGGGGGATTCGTTCGACTGATAAGCGAATGTCGAAGTCTCGATCTGGAATCCTTCCGAGCCGTAATAGGTTCTGGTCGTAGTCCAGGAAAACTTCAAAAGGTTCGCCAGAGCTGAACATTTGATCTTCAACTCTGCGGGAGACTCCATAATCTCGGGGCCAGTGGGGAGTCATCGCCAATGAATTTTCTTGCGTGGAGATTTTCAGCGTGCGGTAAAAATAGGGGCCATCAACTTCATTCTGGTATCGGGCAATGGCTTGCCTGACATCCAGGAAGGTGTCGCTGAAAGGAAGTTCGGGGTCACCTTCTCTCACGGTGAGGAAGGTTTCTTCGGAAGTGGAATCGAATATTGGGATTCCCTGGCGGCAGAATTCTATCTGACCGCCGTCAATATATCTGAGAAGTTCACTGGTGGACCAGAGGTAGGGCTCGTGTTCGTCCTGCAAGTCCTCTCGCAGGTTCTTAACTAGTTCACTCGCCGAAGTCTTCGCCACCTGCTAAATCCTCTTTTTTGGATTTAGCCTTTGGCTTTTTCTTGCCTTTGACTGCATCCCGCGTCGCCGAGAGCGCGACTTCTTCCTTGCGCTCGTTCTCATCGCTGATTATACGGTTGATTTCATCCGCATGCACTTTGAATCCGACAAGCTTAGCCACGACTGCCATTTTCGGCCGGCGGGCTGCGGTCCAGTCTTCACGACCTTCGGCGGTCCCTGCCCGGGCGTTCATCGTGTCCAAAGCAACCTGGATCGCAGCTTTGCGTTCCGCTTTGCCGGTAGGAACCGCCTTCGGTTCCTTTTGGGGTTTGATGACTTCACTGTCTTGGTCCACGGGCACTATGCCGTAAGTCAGCGCTTCTTCCGCAATCGCGGGGGCAACCAGGCGCGGCTCATTGGCCTTGAAATTAATCGATCCGTAGAGAGTCCGTAACGAGAAGTCACGGAAGCTCACCATCAGAATTGCTCCAGACATTTCTTTGCTCCAAATGTAAGTGAACCCCGAGCCGAAGCCCGGGGTTCGGGTCGGTTAGCTTACGCCGTGCGCAGCATCCGGACGCAGGTACGTGATGTACCAGGTAGCCCGTCCGATTTCACCGTCACTGTTGACTCCAGCAATGGTCAGCGAAACCTCAGTGGTCACGCCGTACACAGTGTTGTAGCCGTCAGGGTCGGTTGTTGCGATCACGTAACCAGGTTGCGTGACACCCACGGTCTTGAGATCGACAGGTGTAGCAGCAAAACGGTCAGGATCGGTTCCGTCGCCGAGTTCGCCGGTGAGAGCACCGGTGTCATCAAAGGCAACAGCAACGTCCAGGACGTTACCGATGATCAGCGCATCTTTCGGAATGGTACCCACAGCAACAATGTTGCTATTGGCAGCAGCCTTCAGGATGAGCGCGTTATCAATCGGAACAGCAAGCACGCATGCGTGCTGAAGTGCGCCGGTAGCTCGGATCTCTCTACTCATGATTGATCTCCTTACTGCTGGCAGAACACAGAGAAGACGCCGAAGTCTTGGACTGTGTTATTTGCGTAGATTGAATTGAACTTCGGCTTGAGGAAACCGAACGTCTTACCGATTGAGATACCCTGCTGGTTCTCATAGTCGAAACCTTCTTCGACCCAGTAAGCATTGCCGATATCAGCCATGCCGAGTGCCTGTGCACCGCAGAACAAGACCTGACAGCCATCGATGTCTGCGCCCGCGCCCCACTTGCTGCTACCAGAGATACCCTGGGAACTGTTGGGAACGTGACGGAATTCATTGATGATCATCCCATCAACTACGGCAACGGCGCCGGAGAATAATGGATTGGTCTTCGACCGAGGCATGGCATTCCGTACGTTTTCAACGTACTGAGTGTCCTGCTTCAATCGTGCGATTGCCTGCGGAGTCATGAAGACGTTGAAGAACTCTTCACCGCCCTCGCCACGAATACCGCGCACATACTGGTCTTTCAGGTATGCGCGAGCCTGGATAAACATGTTCCAGTTCGGGTAATCGGGGAGCGTACCGCCGCCGATGTCCGCCTGCGTGTTACCAATGACGATGGAAGCTGAATCAGCGTCCCATGAAGAGGTACGGCGTGCGGTCGGTGCGGACAGATCCTTGGCGAACTCGAGGAACGGCAGTTCGGAGTTCAGACGAGTAGCTCCATTCGGAGTCAAGTCGTAAGACCAGCCGCCGAGCGTGAGCATACCGAGCTGATCCATACGATCGCTGAGCCAGTAAGCCAGGTTGTTTCGGGAGTTCTCGCGGAAGGTAACCACGGAACGTTGATCGGCCATACGGCCTTTGTGACGGTTCGCATTACGCAGCTGGTCCATCGTGATGACCTGGTCGTAGCTCTTGATCGGCTCTTCATTGCCTTCCAGGGTACGATCCCCTGCAACGCCGTCGCCTTCCAAGTCTGCAACCAAAGTGATAACGGCGCGGTCGCCCTTTTCACTCTTCGTCAACTCGGTGATGTGCTGAATCATTGCATTCTCGTCTTTTCCGAGATAACGATTCAGGAACGAATAGTTTCTGGCCATTCGCCACATTTCCTTTGACCAAACTGTTTTTTGCTCGTCCGTCAGCGCTGCAAAGTTTGTAAGCACTGAACTTCTCCTAATGAGTTTGAAAAAACAATTCCACGTTGCCTTTATCGCCAGGCCAGCGAATACCGTCAGTTTTTGGGCTTATGACGATCGCCCACCCTTATCGCCGGGTCCGCGAGGTCTTACGTTAGGAAGGCTTGGTTAACTGTGTCCCACTGCTTCATTTGTTGTTCCGTCAGCTTCGCAAAGGTCATGCCGCCTTGCTGCTTTGTATCTTCCATTTCAGAGTCAAAAAAGTCAAGCTCTGGGGGACGTTTTCCCTGTTTCGCATACTTACAGATCGTCCGGGCCATGGCGACATGGACAGAATCTAGTAATGCGGCCCACTCTTCTCGCGTGGGCTGGCGGTCCCCGATGGTTTGCATACGCCGCAAAATGTTTGACGGCGTATGCTTATTCGGAGGGTTCATTACGCCTCACCAGGTACGAAGTTATCGCCTCGCAACTGCTGACGGACGTCGTCCGGAAGTTTGTCGAACTGTGCATCATTGAGCTTGCTGGCCTTGATCACCGGATCGACTGTGCCGCGCGGCGAGCCGACATCTTTTAAGTCGGGTGACTGCCCAGCGACGACGCCGGCCGCATCTCTGCGTGCCTTCGTGTCCCGGTCCCGTAGATTATCTTCGATACTGGTGTTCTTCTTTGGCAGCACCAGGTCGGCAGCTTCTTTCAAAGCGTCCGTGGGAGAGGAGCCGGTAGTCTGGAGTCCTTTACTGATCCGGGCGATCCGCTGCATGGTGGCCTTGTTGAACTTGTCGCTGTCCGGATTGACCTCGGGATGCGCTGTCTCCAACTCTTGCAGTGCGGTGTTGTACCGAGTGTCTTCGGAACTTTGCGTGCGCGCCTGGGAAGTAACGCCAGCCAGTAAGTGCTGCTGCAATTCTTCCTGCAGCTCGCGGGCAACAGCCCGGGCAGCCTTGGCCGTTTCTTTGTCGCCATCGAGCAGCGCGTCATCGCGGATGTCTTCGGCTTCCTCGATCTGTGCTTTCAGATCGCCGATCGGATCCTCAGAAACAGTCGGGTCTGTTGTTCTTTCCTGCGCATCGAGGCGCTCGGTTAATTCTTTGATCTCGTCTTTGAGCAAACCAGTGGCTTCGTCAAAACGAGACTGGGGAACCATGTTCCCGTCTTTGTCCTTTTTGCCCTCGGAATCTTTTTCTTTTGCCTTGGGCTTGGTACCACGCATCGCATCGATGGCGGCCTGCAATTCGTCGTCGTCGACCTCTTTGCCGGCTGCTTCGGCATCAGCAACGATTTTATCCGCCACTTTTTGTTGCTCGGGAGTTAAATCATCCCCCTTGTCAGCGTCGTCTGTTTTCTTCGAGTCGTCGACCACGGGATCAACAATAGGGTTTCCGTCTTTATCCGTTTTCATTGGGTTGCTCCTTCTTGGGTGCTGGCAACGCGGGTTTCGGGGCCGCTGCCTGTAGTTGCTTGTCGTACGTAAATTGTAACTTCATTTCGCGCATCTTCAAAAGGAACTTATGAGTTTCCTCGTCCTTTTTGTTGTTGCTCTGCTGTTGAGTTTTCATCATATCAAGTTTCGCGGTCGCAATGTCCGCTGGACTCAATTGGGCCTGGCCGTCCTCTCCGAGGGCGGATTTCTCCACTTCGATCTGTTCTTTCGCTGCCCGTACAGATTTGAGCTGTGCATCGGCAGTCTTGTCGGCCGCTTCGGCTTCGAGCTTCTGCAACTGGGCTGCAACGGTGCGCTGCTCCAGTTCTTTCGCAGCGGCATCTTCCTCGGGCGTACTATCGCCAGTGAGTTCCTGCATGAGGCGATCTTTATCACGCAACGCAGAAACTTCGATCATGTAAGCATCGGGGATGGCGATGCCCAGTTCCAGGCGCATTTCTTTCGCCTGCTCGTACTGGGTCTGTTCCATCGTGGCACTTTCCGGCTCGGAGGTGACCACCACGCCATATTCGCCGAGGGTCAGATCGTTGAGGATCGTCCCATCCGGCTGTGGCATGTTCAACTGCAAGTCCACGCCCTCTTGCCCCGGGCGGTCCCCGGCGATGTGCATGAGTCGCGGACCAGAATAGTAGCTTTGCACCAGGTCGAGGATCCGCTCGGCAAGGAGAGTATCAGTCCGAGTCAGGTTATCGAGGAGTGGTGCAAAGCCGCTGCCGCCCTGTGCCTGGTTAAATTGGACGGCTTTCGCGCTGACATCTTCACGCGCGGCGCCTAGCATGTAATCGGTTACGTTCGAGATGTTCTTGATGTCTTCTTCGGCTTTCCAGGCGACTCTGTCGAGGCCCGTGGGAATCTGATTCGGCTTAATCTTTTCAATCGACCCAGCCTTATTAACGACCAATACCAGGCCAGTTTCCGATCCTTTCGTTTCAAGTTCCTGCTCTGTCATGTTGACGAGGGCACCGTTCTCGACGATCCAACCCGAGTTGGAGGAAGTATTCAGGATATGGAGTTCCTGTGATCGCGCCTTGTTGAGTAGTTGCTGTGGAGACAACAGATTCTCCACAACGCCAATCGTGCGGCCGTTGCGTAGTCTCGGGAAATACGGAACGATAGTAAATTCTTTGTACGGTGACCACTCATCGTGCACCACCATATTGCATGCCGTCGTAGTCCAGCGAACCTTTTTCATCATGCGGTTAATCACGCGCACGTTCGGGTTCTGCTGTATGTAATACCCGATTTGCTCGTCCTGCCAGTTGACCGGAACTGGACGGATGTCGCCCATCATCAGGTCAATGAAACACGGAACGCTGACCAGCTCTTTCCACTGCCGATCCATGACGCGAACATACTTCACATCGTTATAAGCCGTGTACAGGTAAGACAGGCCATTTGTCCGGGCCGCGATCGTGTCGCGCCCGAAAGTAGAATCCTTGATAAAGTCGTCACCGGCGAAGTCATACGGCGAGTAACTGTCGGGCATCGAGCCGAGCATCTTGGCTTTCTCTTTGCCGTACACTTTCTCTATATCGCGCAATTCAACCCAGCGCGTGGTCATAACGTCATGCCAGTCTTTCGGGTCATACTGGCCGGAATCCGGATCCAGTAACACTGACTCGGACGGAGCGCGGCTGACTTTGACCTCGCCCATCATGTTGTCGTCGACCTGGATCCGCACATCGTAGAAACCACGCGAAGTAATCACGCCATCGGTGAAAACGTCGGTGCGTGCCCAGGGGAGTTTGTTATTGTTGCTGATCTGCATGAAAAGCTGAGTCAGCGTATCAGCTACCAATCCTGTCGCGCCGGCTTTGGCCGGGCGAAATCCGATGCTTGAACGGTTGTAGAGCTGCTCACCAACCAGGCGGTCGATCGTACTCAGTACCTTGTTGATGACCAATGCGGGTCGGCGGGACATAGCCAGTGCGGCCAGGTCTTCCGAGTTCCACTGCAATCCCGCAAAATATTCCTCGCATTTGCGTGCTTTGAGGACGAAGTCCCGATGCCCGGCATCACGCATATAGGCATATCGGTAAACATTTTCCTGTGCCGGATCATAATTGGGCCGGTACTTCGCAATATCTTGTGGCATTACGTGATTTCCTTCTAGCGGCCGCGAGTACTTTTCTTTTTGGCGTGCTTTTTGTTCATCTCTTTCTTTAATTGCAAGGCACGCTTACCGGCGATCCTGGCCCGGATGCCCATTGCCTTAGCCCGCGAGCCGGCTTTGAAATCGCTGGTTTTCTGGATTGCCCCTGCTTGTGCTGCTGCCGTACCAAACTGTCTTGCTGCACTGGCTGAATTTTGTACCCGATGACGCGAATATCCCTCCGTCATTGCTTTTTTCACTCGGTCCTTGATCGACGCCATTTAAAAATCTCCTATTTAATACCGCTGGCTTCCTGCTCTTCGGAAAGTTGGTTACCCCGTTTGATCACACCTTTGTTACTCACGGTGGAAGCGGGGGAAGAATTCTGCTGATAGGCGTCAGATACCGTGCGGGGCCGTAGTGTCGTTTCGCTACCGTAGGGAACAACTGTTTGTTGACCGCCTTGGCGGTCCTGCATTTCCGGGGTCATGTCTTCCCAGGAACGGAATAAACCCAGCTCATCATTCATCGCGTTCTGAGCTACGTCACGATCAGCGGCTGCTAATGCGTAACGCTCTTCGAAAGTCCCTTCGCCCTGGCGAGGAACTCCTTTGATCTGCGTAGAGTCAGTCGGGGCATCAAGAGTCGCGGCCATCGCCGCGCCCCGTTGTTCGTTAAATCGTCTGAGATTGAAAGCCCCTGGCCCTGCACGTTTGCCGGTCTTGCTCTGTTGGGTAGAATTTCCGCGGTTGAGTCGCGGCAATTGTGGAGAACCTTGGCGAGGTTTTCGGAGCATACTGGTTCGCCCCGTGATGTATTTGGCGAGCGTTCCGCGACCTCCATATCTCCTACGATCCATCGTTTCCTCCTACGCTGCCATGTGTCCGCCGCGTTTGCCGGCGGTTGCTGCTCGAAGTATATCCTGTGTGCGCTGGTGTTTGTAGCGGCGACGATACAAAACATTACCGAATTCGTCGCTTACGTGTTTCGTTGTACGTTCTCCTGGCGCTCCGGACTCTTCCAATTCGCGCACGGCCCACGCACAGGCGTCAATCTGGTCGTGGTCTTTACCGCCCGGGAACCGCATAAACTCGTGGAGCCAATCAGCATACCAACTGTGCCCCTGCGGCACCCGGAAAGTCCCTTCTTCCATGCGCAACTGCAACGGCCTGGCTCGCACTTGCTTCTCAGTAATCGGGTTCATCACTTTCAACATACCGGTGGGCAGGCGTGCCTGGCGCCACTGGTTCATGAAAGAGTGCTCCATCGTTTTCCAGATCTGGCCGCCCTCGATGACGATCCGGTAATCCGGCGGGTCGTCCATGTCCATGTAATACCGCGCTTCCTCGATCATCGCGGTAATGATCCCGTGGGCCTGCTGCTTGAAACGGATAATGTTCCGCAGATACATCGTACTGGAAGAATGCATCTGGACCGAGGCGCCTACTGTGTAGTTATGCTCGCTGTCCCGCCCGATTGCCAGATCCCATGCCGTTGTCACCCGGCCAGCCTCGGGATCGGGCAGGCCTGGAACCAGGTGAACCATGTTACTTGTGAAATACAGCCCGCCCTCGGGGATCGGGTTCTGCTGGTACAGGGCTGAGAAAATTCGATCCGGCAACTCGGCCTTGAGGCTTAACAGCTCCTCGATACTGTATCGCTCCGGATGCAGCGCCTCGTCCTTATCCCGCAAGTGCGTGTAATCCAGGTTATCCACTTCCTCGGCCTCGATGGCCTCATCGAACCTCAGAATCTCGTGCGTAATATTATCCCGGTACTCAAACTGCTCGGAGATCGCAGGGAATTTCACGATCTCAAAAGGAACGATGTGCTCAAAACCCGGCTTCTTATTCAGCACATCCTCGGTCTGCTTCTGCAGCCGGCCCGCCAAATCATCATCGTTCCAGTGCGTCTGGATAACCAAAATCCCGCCGCCTGGTGCGAGTCGTGTCCTGACCACCGCCGAGTAAGTCGTCCACAACTTCTCGCGCGCGGTCATTGAATCCGCCTCTTCCTGACCCTTCAACGGGTCATCGATAATCGCCACGTTCGAACCTTTACCGGTGATACCACCCTGCATACCGGCTGCCATGAAACCGCCGCCCTTCGTCGTATGCCAACTCTCGGCCGAGCGATCGTCAACCCGTAAAGCAGTATCGGGGAAAACCTCGTGATAAGACTTCGACTTTAGAATCTCTCGCACTTCCTTGGAGAATTCCAGCGGCAAGTCGAGGTTGTACCCGATGTTCATGATCTTCAATCTCGGGTCGAGTCCGAGTAACCAGGAAGAAAATAATATGCTCGCCGTGGCCGACTTACCGTGTCGCGGCGGGAACAAGATCATCAGTCGAGGACGCTTTCCTGCTTTGAGGTCCTCATAAAACTGGGTCAACCGGATAGCCAGGTCACGATGTACCCAGCCGGGTTTGAAGTCCACATGGAATGCCATGCAGTGCTCCAGGAAATCTTTTTTTATCAGCTCGCGCCGAGCCATCTCGGCAACCGCGTGCCGTCCTGCCTGTTCCGCGAAATCGGGCCCGTCCGGATCGAACGGTAAATTATGATCCGGTTGAACGATTTGGTTCATTGGTTCTCATGTTCCAGGATGGCGGCTCCGGTGGGCGTGCGCTTCAATACCGGTTCTGCCAATGCCCGTAACTGGTCGATACTCAGCTCCGACATATCCTTGATATTGATTTGGGTGAGATTGACATCTCCCCCTTTTGGCCCCGAATCGATGAGACCGAGAATCTTTGCCATGTCGCGCCAGCCGGCCAACATGGTCATACCCTCTTGCTTCGCCCTGCCGATGTTAATGGCTTCGAGGATACCATGCTTCACATCCTCCTTCGTAATACTTAACTCCTCCATCATCATATCCTGGAGGACATTAACAGCCATGCGAATCCGCTTGGCAGTCGGGGGAGACTTGTAACCGGCTTCCGATGCCGCCTCGGCTTTCGACATCAAACCCACCGTGGAACACAAAACAAATGTGCGCTCCTTCATGGTGAGTGGGTTGAGAATAGCGGCGGTGGCGGGGCGATTGAGTAGATTCTGGTCCATGCAACTGATTATGCGCGATTGGGTGACTTTGAGGCAAGGCGGGCTCGGTTTGCTGGGTAACTATATTAGAAGAAACTAATATACCTTGTGGCGAAATTTCATATTTCCTTGTGGCAACGGATGTAAGGGTACTTGATGGCACGCCCCCCGGGTTCGGATTCGGTTTCGGATACGAGCAAGAGGGACCCATTGACCCTTACAAACACTTAATTTAACCAAGAAAGGAGATCGAAATGGAACTGTTCATCGTAGTAGGAATTATCACGTTCTACGCTGTAATTTGGACTCGAATCAGCAACGTCGTCTGTGATGCGTTGTCACCCGATGCCAAGAAGCTCGCTGTATGGCTCATGAAGGTGGCTCTCATACCTGTCGGTATTGCTTGGGGACTAGCACAAATACTTTGGGCAACGGTACTTGCTAACCCAGTCATGCGGCTCTGGTACAAGGTACGTCGTAAGACTGTACCCAGCCAGTACGCACGCCACACCCGTAAGCTGCTTAGCTAAGTAGGCACTACAAAGCCTCCTTCCCACCAGGGGGAGGGGGCTTGATAGTGCCCACCTGGGGCACGTTACAGGAGCAAATGTATGGAATACCTTGCGTACGGGTCACTGATCCTTGCATTACTCGTGTCGCCTATCGCCATTTTATTCGTGATTCGTGACATTTATCAGGCTTACTTGAGCTTTAGGCTTAAGCGCAATATGCGCCGGCTTTATTGGTTCATTAAGTAGCCAACCCCCCATTCCCCCTCCACGCCTGGAGGGGGATGTTATCCCCATATGGCCTTGCGAAAGGCGATATGGGGATACCATCCGGTATCATTTAACTGTACTAAGGAGTACGACATGAACGCTAAAGAAAAAGCAATGCAAGCTCAGATCGACGCCCTGGAAGCTAAGATCGCCAAGATGGCCGGTTCCACGTTTTACGGCTCCCTGTTCCCGAAGATCGCCAAGTCCGGACTCGAGTACGAGTCAGGCGAAGCTATCATCGGCGAACCCGAAGTTGCTTACTGGGTAAGCATGTTCGACAACGATTCCGAGAACGAGGATGCACCGGTGCACAACCTCAAGTTCCGGAAGGCAACCCCGGCGCAGGCGAAGAAGATCTTCGAACGCCGCGATGCTTACCTGGCTTCTAAAGAGTCATAAGATTCTTGGTAGCATCACAAAGCCTCCTTCCCACAAGGGGAGGGGGCTTGATGATGCCACTCGGTATCAGTAACCAAGGAGATCAAGGATGATCGTTTTAGTCTGGTTTATTTTCTTACTCGCCGTACTCGGAATAGCTCACCAGCTGTACCGGGCCATTTCTTAAAGGAGCAAAGCAATGATTAAGAAATTCTTAGTCACGGAGGTTAACTTTCACGGTTGCGCAGGCGACCAACATACCATGGTCCCCAGAGACATTGGCAAGATCCGCAGGGGTGAGGGTGGAGGGTGGCTGCACCCTCAACTCCACGAAGTTTACTTCGACACCGAGGAAGAGGCCGTTAAGGCCATCGAGTCCTGGGGATTCAACAAAACCTTTTACTCCATCATCACCATCTACCGTAAGGAGTCCTAGCATGAGTCGGTATCTCGCCGTGCAGTACGGAGAAATGCCTGTGTACCGCCTTACTAAAGAAGGTATGGACAGAGCAACTAAGCAACACCAACACCTTTCAACAGGAGCAAAACCCATGAAAGCAAAGTACATGGTCGCACACGACCTTAATGGCCAGATTCGCTGGTCCGAGTCAGTAACCGATGTCCTGCCCAGGGCATACGTTACGGTCTACATGCCTATTGCCGGCTGGAAGTCAGTCCTCTTCGTCCTCGATGAGGAGTATGGTTTCCACGAACCGTGGCAAACAGGAGACTTCGGCTATGCCACCAAGGCCGAGGCCATCAAGGATGCCTGGTCCTGGGCACAGGCAGAAGAGCTTCCCCTGATCGACTTGAGTCCTGGCGAAGCCGAGGACGCACCCGATAAGTCGGTCATCGAGCAGTTGCTTGAGATCATCCCCGACGCCACCGTCGTTACCCTGGATTCCAAGCAAACCTGTTACCAGTGTGAAAAGGAAGTCGACTGGCTGGCGCCCGACAGCCGTTGCGGCGACTGCACAGGTTACACACCTGATACCGTCTAACCTTTCCCCATTACCCGGGGGCTACCAAGCCCCCGGGTTCCACCCTAAAAATTTGGCGACGTAACCCCCAACCCAGAGACGGCGCTGCGCTGCCGCCTCTTGCTCCGCCCCCCGCGGTGGAGCTGCGGGGATCGTCGCAGCGTAGCCACGATGCGCTGCGCGTCATCGTCGCTCCGCTTCAAAGTCACCTTGCGGTAGAGCTGCAAGGTGACTTTGGGTTGCGCCTTCGGCGCGATGTTACGTTGGGTGGTATATGGGGAAATGGTTTCTTCATAACCCATGTTCCACGTACAGCGGATCATGCAACAACGTGACCTTAAGGAGGTTATGACCATGGCAGCAAAAGCCACTGCAAAGAAAGTTCGCCCTGCCCGCAAGGCAGATTCAGACCACTTGACCGCGATCGACAAAGATTCGCCGGTGGTTACCCCCTCTACAAATCCCGCACACAGCGCGATCGACAGCGTTACCGAAGTCATCTCCGGTTTCGTTGCTAAGATCTCGGATGATATCCGGCGCTCTATCGTGTGCGAACGGATTGGTAATCGGATGTTCGCTCTCGCACTGCCCCAGTTGAAGTCGTTCACGTTCAACCCGACCAACCTGGTTGCAGGCTGCAAGGCGATTGCACTCCGTGACTTTGGTTTGCGCATGCACGGTAAGAGCGAGTATGTGAATGCCAAGAACAAGGACGAAACTCGGGAGTCGCGTCTTGACGCAGCAATCGAGGATGCCTTGAACTTCCAGCTCAGCATGACTGCGCGGCCTACCCAGGCCAAGAAACGCAGGTCGGCTCTGGATATGGCGACGGCCGAGGAAGCTGAACAGGCACGAGTTATTGCCGAACAGCGTCGGATTCGTTGGAATAAGAAGCACCGCCCGACCTTCCACGGTTTTCTGGATGGTGCTCATCTCGATGTCCAGGTCGCCGACGAGTCGGAATTCGACAGTGACTTCGCAGCCGTTGTGCTCGAGGCCGCCATCGATGCAACTCACATCAAGTTGATGGCTGACGTCGTCCGCTGCGATGAACTCTTTCAGCAGGCCGAGGAAGACTCGGACTGGGAGAGTGAGTGCGACAACAATCTGTACCTGGCAGAGGTCGACTTGACCGACTTCCGCGATGCAGCTGCTCAACTCGGTGTTGAACTGCGCGATCGTACCCCCTCATCCTTGACTAGCAAGTAGTCAAGCATCACAGGCCATCTTGGGACTTGTTCCTGAGATGGCCTTTTTTAATTCGGACGTAACGCCGTCCTTTTTCGAAAATCTCCATCGAATTTTTTGCGTATATGGAGAACTAGATCGCTACAATGCAGGTAACAACTTAATCGTTGGAACTCACGACGCTCCGTTGTCACTTACGACTTAGCCAAAGTCAAAAAACATGCCAAGACAGACATCAACACTATTTATCAGTCTGTAACATATATAAGTCACTTTTTAAGTCTCAATTTACTCAGTCATTTAGAGACTCTAAATCATTGATTCAATGTGACTTTGTTACCTGGCTCCAGGCTCTAAGTTCATCCAGCTTTAGCTTTAAAGCTTTGGTTTAAAAGAGGTTTAAGCTCATGGAGCTTAAAACTCTTTGCATTGGGGCATGTTTGCACCGCCATGTATATTTACCCCATTTATCTTTTTTTTTAAATACTTTACTACCTTTTTTAGGTTTCATAGATCATAATAGCTAGTATGTAAAGTATTTGAAGCGCTGTAGCCCCGTTCTCCACGTAAATCAGCAACTTAATCACCATCTGGAAGTCCAAATGCACAAAGAATTTTCAACATACTACCCTGAAACCCCGCTTTTACGCCGTAACATACGCGGTTCAAAGCCTATCGGACTACCTTTCTTCCCTCCCAATTTGATCGAGAATCTCCATCGAAACAGGGAAACTGATCCTGATATGTACAAAGCCCAGGATCGCTCAGAGCACATCGGAGACTGCTGGTTGCAGACGCCCGATCCCCAGCTCCTTGAAACCTGGTTCAACGATTCCCAGTCCACTGGTAGACCGATACCAATGGGCACGGTTACGGCTCACACACCCACTCAGCGCATGCTCAAGCAAGGCCATAATCACCTGATCGAAGGTTTCTGGCTCCTCATTTACCAGTACCCTCATCACTTCATCCATCTGAAATGGAAACGCGGTAACGCGTTCGAAGCGCTGCTCAGCCCAAAAGTGAGAAACCTGCCGCGCTATGAGCTACGTCACAGGTGTCCAGCCTTGCGCGTCCACCGTGGCACCGTCATGAGAACACAACAGACACAGTTCCTCGGTTACGACACCCACGTACTGGGACGATGCGCCAACCCTGCTCACTTATACCTGACACAGGAAGCGTTCCCCATAAAGCAGATCCACAAAGAATACGAGTTCAACCTTGATGCCTTTGGCTCGAGAGAGTTTGAGAATGCCTTGCCACGTACCCGGAACCACATCCGCAAACTGACAATGACTTCGAGAACCCCGGCGAAGAGCACTGCGAGTTACTTACACTCCGCACGCAGCACCAAGGACGAAGGCATCGGACTGGCAGCGGCGGACCTGGTAGAGGTTACGGAGTTACTCCACCACCAGGTGCTCGTGCCGCAACAGCAGTACTGGCACGACACATGGATGGGCTCCGAGGAGACCAAGTCATTACTAACCACGTACGGGGCCGCGCGCCGTTGGTTATCGGCTAACCGACTGGGCGGTCGTCTAGCTCAGTATCCGCAGTGGTTCCAGGACCACGTTATTCGCCTCAAAAAGGAGGACACTCAATGATTATTGAAGCAGGCGCACTCATCGTAATGGGTTTCCTGGCGCTGGCTCTCAAGTTGCCTCGCCATCAGGTTCTCATCCTTCTTAACCACCCGTTAAAGGTCGACTTAACAGCCTCGTGGCTGGCATTCGTCCTGCACGGCGGTTCAACCTTCACCGGTGGAATGTCAGCGACCGTCGCTGGCTTGGCCATGTCTGCTCTAACGACCTTCGGGCGCTGGGCAGTTGGCTACATCGAAATAGAGGAAGGTTATTACACATACAACCAAGGGCAAGTCGACTGGCTGCGGCCGAAAGACATTGCCAAATGGAACCGAGGTTCTCGGAAACTCCGTCGCAGATGCAATGAAAATTACTGCAGAACCCGAGGACTACGCCATGCCTAAATCTCAATTTCCCCGCCCTCGTAAGATGTCATGGAAAGCTTTTATCAAGCAGTCCTTGACGCGACCGAAGTTAGGACACTGGTCGGACATGTGCCTGGCACCCGTCGACACCTTTCTTCTGGTCTACTGCGAGGCCAGCCGTGCTTACTCTTTCTACGAAGGCCAGGCGATCGGGATCTGTCTCGAACGCCCCAGCAAAGTAACAGGGAAGATGGAATACGACTGGTATCTGGTCGGTAAAACCGACAAAGATGGGATCTTTAATTACACACCCTGTAACCCGCATTGGTGGATGCCGCT
>Ga0316197_10000258_pt1 | contig 38117 bp, 31 predicted proteins | sample OudBiesiAoxic_MG_FD_204939 | JGI IMG/M metagenome (GOLD analysis project Ga0316197, IMG submission 204939) | Coastal sediment microbial communities from Oude Bieten Haven, Netherlands - site A oxic | ecosystem: Environmental > Aquatic > Marine > Coastal > Sediment | place: Netherlands... | reverse complement strand
ATCTCAGCGCCATCCCAATCGCCTGCTCATCCGATTTCGCGATCTCTCCGCCGGGCAGATAGAACTTCAGACCGTTGCGATCCGCCGGGATGTGACTGCCTGTCACCATGACAGCCGCCTGCCCCGCACCCATGGACGCCAGCGCCAACGCGGGTGTCGGCAGCGCGCCGTGATCGACCGCCCTTACCCCCATGCCGCGCACCGCCCCGATGACCGCCGCCGCGATTTGGGGTGATGAGCTGCGCAGGTCCTGCCCCACATGCACCGCACCGCCATGTGGACAGGCGGTCAGAAAGGCGCGCGTGTAACCCGCCACCAGATCGTCGGTCAGGTCCGTGACAAGGCCGCGCAGGCCGCTGGTGCCGAATTTGGGGGGCATGGGGAGGTCCTTTCGGGATGGCTTTGCCCGCAGGTATGCCCTTGGCCCCTGCCCCGGTGCAACCTCCTGTGGCGCATCTCGCATGTGCATATTTGGAAAAGAGAAGAAGGGCGCAGGTCAGGGCTCCTTCCCCTCGCTTCTTCTCTTCAAAAATATGCAAACGCACCGGGGGACACTCGCGCAACGCGCGCTGGGTTGATGCCCCATTTACCAAATCACCCCTAGCGTCCGGCTCAACACGGATCGCTGAAAGGGCCTTGCCATGTCACAGACCTCCACCCTCCTGTCGCTGCCCTATATCCAGCCGGCACAGGCGCAGAAACACGTCACCCATAACGAGGCGCTGCGGATGCTGGACGCGCTGGTGCAGCTTGCGGTGGAAAGCCGTGCTTTGACCGAACCGCCTGTCGATCCGATCGACGGCGCACGGTATATCGTTGCGTCGGGTGCTGTGGGGGACTGGGCCGGTCAGGATTTTGCGATTGCCCTGAACGCAGGCGGCGGGTGGTTGTTTCTGCAACCCAATGTGGGCTGGCGCGCTTATGTGGCAGACGAGGCCACCGAGGTGATCTGGCAGGGCAGTCTCTGGCAGGCAGGCAGCAGCGGTGGTGCTTTGCCCGACAGGCTAGGGCTTGGCATGGCTGCTGATCCGGTGAACCGCCTGAGTGTTGCCTCACCGGCCACGCTGCTCACCCATGAAGGGGCGGGGCATCAACTCAAGGTCAACAAGGCGGCAGATGCGGATACCGCAAGCCTTCTGTTCCAGTCCAACTGGACGGGCCATGCCGAGATGGGCCTGACCGGAGATACCGCATTTTCCATCAAGGTGAGTGATGGGACAAGCTGGACCACCGCCTTGTCCTTTGACCCGGCGACGGGGGCGGCCAGCGGGGCCGCAGTGAGCAGCGGTCCGGAAGAGAGCAACCCGGACGCATTGGTGCGCGCAGGGGACGGGTATCTGAAAGGCACAATCCTGGGTCCGGTGGCCCAGAACGGCAATGGCGTGCCGACCGGTGCTGTGATCGAACGCGGATCCAACGCCAATGGCGACTACGTACGCTTTGCTGATGGTACGCAGATCTGCACCAGTGCCGATATTCCCACCGGGCCAATCAGCAATCAGGCGGGGGCGCTTTGGCAGTCGAACCACCTTGCCTGGACTTTCCCTGCGGCCTTTGCGCCGGGTGTGCCCCCCATTCTGACCGGCGAGAGCGGCAATACAGGCGCATGGCCGACCTTTGCGCCGCACGGGGTGCTGAGCACAGGGTTGAAGGCGACCGCGCTTATTCAGATCACCGTGGGTCTCAATCTGCGCCTTTGCGCGATCGGGCGGTGGGGGTGAGGGGTGTTTTTTGGCCGCGCCAGAGCGCCTTATTCGAGTAGCCCCAGCAGATACGCGCCATAACCGTTCTTCCCGAACATCTCGGCACGTTTGCGCAGGGCGTCGGCGTCAAGCCAGCCTTGTTCAAACGCGATCTCGTCGGGGCTGCCGATCTGCTGGCCTTGCCGGTCCGACAGGGTGCGCACGAAGTTCCCGGCATCGAGCAGTGACCCGTGGGTGCCAGTGTCGAGCCAGGCATAGCCGCGCCCCATCACTTCCACGCTCAGCGCGCCATCAGCAAGGTAGCTTTCCAGAAGCGAGGTGATCTCCAATTCGCCCCGCTCTGACGGCTGTACCTGTGCCGCGCGCGCAGGCGCTGTACCGTCAAGGAAATAGAGGCCTGTCACCGCATAGGGCGAAGGCGCTTTTGTGGGTTTCTCGATGATCTGGCGCACCGTGCCATCTGCGCCAAAATCCACAACGCCATAGCGTTCGGGGTCGGCCACGCGGTAGCCAAACACCGTGCCACCACTGGTGACCGCATCGGCATTGGCCAGTACTTGCGGCAGACCGTGGCCGAAGAAGATGTTGTCGCCCAGCACCATCGCGCTTGGTGCACCGTCAAGAAAACCCTCCGCCAGAAGATAGGCCTGCGCCAGACCGTCGGGCGAGGGCTGTTCGATATAGGTGAAGGCCAGCCCCCATTGCGACCCGTCGCCAAGCAGGCGCCGGAACTGGTCGGCATCCTGCGGCGTGGTGATGATCGCGATCTCGCGAATGCCCGCCAGCATCAGCACCGACAACGGATAATAGATCATCGGCTTGTCATAAAGCGGCAAAAGCTGTTTCGACAGCCCCATGGTGATCGGGTAAAGCCGCGTGCCAGACCCGCCTGCGAGGATGATGCCCTTGCGCGCAAGCCGCGCAGCACTATCGCTTTGTGTCATGCCTTGAGGTCCTTCAAAACAGCGGCCAGCCCCGCTTGCCAATCAGCAGGTGTAATGCCGAAATCCGACGCCAGTTTGGCGCAATCAAGCCGGGAATTGAGCGGGCGGCTTGCCGGGGTCGGGTAGTCGCTGGACGGGATGCCGGTCACGGTCACATCGCGGCCCGCCTGGGCAAAGATGGATTTCGCGAACCCGGCCCAGCTTGTGTGGGAATCCCCGGCATAGTGATAGGTGCCGCCTTTTGCGCCGTCCTGCATGGCCCGCGTCAAGGTCAGCAGCGTTGCGGCAATGTCCGCTGCGGGTGTCGGCCCGCCAATCTGGTCGTTGACGACACTCAGCGCATCACGGGTCTCCGACAGCCGCAGCATGGTTTTGACGAAGTTGTTGCCATGCGCCGAAAACACCCAGGCCGTGCGCAGGATGATGTGGTTTGCGCCCGTGCTGCGCACGGCTTGTTCCCCTGCAAGCTTGGTACGTCCATAGGCGTTTTGCGGTGATACAGGGTCTGTTTCGACCCACGCGCGGGGGCCAGTGCCGTCGAAGACATAATCGGTGGAGATATGCAGGAACGGGATATCCAGATGAGTGCAGGCCCCCGCCATCGCGCCCGGAGCAGCGGCGTTGATGGTCTGGGCTGTCGCCTCTTCCTCCTCGGCGGTGTCGACGGCGGTATAGGCGGCGGCGTTGATCACCGCGTTTGGTTTCAGATCGGCGATGATGGCCGCACAGGCTTGTGGGTCAAACAGGTCGGCCTGATCGCGCCCCAAGGCGACGACCTCGGCCTGACGTTGCAGTTCGGTGGCCACCTGGCCTGTTTTGCCAAAAACGAGGATCATAACGTGCATCCGACTGGCACGGGCGGCCAGTCCGGGTCGGGCGCGGCTCTCACGCTTTTACTCCCAACCGCTGCCCAACACCATCGCGGTCCTGCAAAGCCCGCCACCAGTCTGCGTTGTCGAGATACCACCGCACGGTCCGCCGCAGACCCTCCTCCAATGTCACAGACGGCCGCCAGCCCAATTCCCCGCGCATGCGGCGAGGATCAATCGCGTAGCGCAGGTCATGCCCGGGCCGGTCCGTCACAAAGGTGATCAGCCGATCATGTGGCGCGCCACCGGGGACCATCTCATCCATCAAAGCGCAGATCATGCGGACAAGGTCGATGTTCCGGGCCTCGTTCTCGCCGCCGATATTATAGGACCGCCCGACCTGCCCTTTCGCGACCACCGTCAACAAAGCATCCGCATGATCCTCGACATACAGCCAGTCGCGCACGTTCTCGCCTTGCCCATAAACCGGGATCGGCTTGCCCGCCAACGCATTGAGAATGACCACCGGGATCAGCTTTTCGGGAAAGTGATAGGGCCCGTAATTGTTCGAACAATTCGACAGCACCACGGGCAGACCATAGGTGTGATACCACGCCATCACCAGATGATCGCTCGACGCTTTTGATGCCGAATAGGGCGAGCGCGGATCGTAAGCTGTCTCTTCGGTAAACTTGCCTGTCGCCCCCAAAGACCCGAACACCTCATCGGTCGAGATATGCTGGAAGCGAAACGCCTCCGGTCGCCCCTGCGCCTCCCAATATCCGCGCGCCGCCTGCAACAAGGTGTAGGTGCCGATTACGTTCGTTTCGATAAACGCCCCCGGCCCGTCGATGGACCGGTCCACATGGCTCTCGGCAGCCAGATGCATCACCGCATCGGGCGCATGGCCGGCAAAAACAGTCTCTAATAAAGCGGAGTCTCGGATGTCCCCGTGTATAAAGGTATAGCTCGGCGCGTCCGCCACAGAGACCACATTGTCGAGACAGGCCGCATAGGTCAGCGCATCAAGGTTCACCACCTCATGCCCGGCCACAATCGCCTGCCGCACCACGGCAGATCCGATAAACCCGGCCCCCCCTGTCACCAGTAACTTCACGTCGCACTCCACTCAAACGGGCTGTCGATCTCGCTCAGTGCCGGGGCCTCCGCATCCTTGCCCGACAGCACAGGGTCGCCCGAAAGCCCCCAATCGATCTCGACAGAGTCCCAGCGCACCGCGCCTTCGGCCTCGGGTGCATAATACCCGGTGCACTTATACACGATCTCGGTGTCCGAGGCCCGGGTTGCAAACCCATGCGCAAAGCCCTCCGGCACCCACAATTGCCGCCCATTCTCGGCTGTCAGATCAACGCCAACCCACTGCCCATAGGTCGGCGACCCGCGCCGGATGTCCACTGCAACATCGAACAGCGCACCGCGCCCGCAGCGCACCAGCTTGCCCTGGCCCGATGGTGGCGCCTGATAATGCAGGCCACGAATGGTGCTGACCTCTGCCGACAGCGAATGGTTGTCCTGCACAAAGACCGGATCAATCCCAGCCACCTCGCGCAGCCGCGCGGCGTTCCATGTTTCCGCAAAGAACCCACGCGCGTCGCCAAACCGGCGTGGCGTCAGGATCAAAAGCCCCGCAAGGGCGGTCTTTTCTACCTCCAGCATTCAGCCATCCTTCTGCGTCTTCACCCAGGCGAGGAACGCCCGGTCAGGGTGGGCCAGCCGCGCGCGTCCGGTCTCGTCCCACCATGTCAGCCAACGCGCCTGCAACCCGTAGACATCCGCCCCGGGTTTCAAGATTTTGGCCGCCTCCAAGGTCTCTTCGCGCAAAATCGGGGCCTCAATCGGGCGCGGTTTGGCCCGCCGCGTGACAACGAGGATATCACCAGCCCGCTCGGCCAATGAATAGTCCGGCAGGTGGTCGGCGGCTATCATCTTGCGGATCGCGGCCCGGAACACCCGCACCGGGGCCGCTGATCCCGCCTTGTGGTGCAACACCGGGATCGAGATCGTCCATTCCGCCTGCCGCCCACAATGCTTGCGCGCCAGCTCATAAACCCGCCGCTCCAAGGGTTTGCGCAGCCGGAAGTAATCGCGCGACAGCGTTAGCACAGATCGCGCACAGACCGCCCGGAACAACCACTCTGACAGGGTTACCGTCACGCTGATCATCCGGCCCCCCTTGGAGCGGCGTAAAATCTCCCAGCTTTCGATCAACCCAAACCCCCGGGTCGCCTCAACCCCACCCGTGGTCAGGTTCGTGGTGATCCGCGTGCCCGCCAACCGCTCGAACCCTTCGCGAAGCCGCGTGTAGCTGTCGCCCCCGGTGTCGCGGTTCGTCGCGACCAACAGATCATGCGCCTTGAGCGTCACCGTCCGGCTGACGCTGCGCCCCGCATTCATCGCCGCCACCAGCTGACTGATGCAGTAGATCAGGATATCCTTGTCATGGATCGTCGCCCGCCCCTTGACGGAGGGCACAACCTGCACCTCCACCCCGTTATGGGCGTAAGACAGCACGCGGCGATCCGGGCGCGTGGACAGCGAAAAGATCGGGTGCTCCATCGTCGCGAGATCATCCTTTGGGGACGCCCCAAAAAGATCGCAGACAAAGAAATCGCCCGTCGGGTGTCGGTCGGGCAATAGCCCGCCTGTCGTGGTCCCTGCCATGAGGTCCGCCTGTATTCTGCTCGATCCCCGCAGCCGATCTGGCGCCGACTCGTTATCGGGGTTTCAGTGACACCCAGCGTAAAGTTATCCACAAGCGGCGTCCACGATTCTCGGGAGTTGCAACGTCGGATCGGAGTCACGTGCTCGGAGGATCAGAGTCGCCCTATCGGAGGTTCAGAGTCACCTGACTCCAAATGACCGATCTTTTTTCCTTTTAAATGAGCAAGTTACACATAAGCCATTATGCCCGTAACTTATAACTAACGATATTTAACAAATCAGGCTATGGATCAGCTCTCCCCTCCAAACCAGCATCTACAGGTAACAACTCTCTGGAGTTGCTTAGAAAAGCCAAAGATGTTGCGGTTTTTCTTCCATGTGCGCTGTTTTCTGATAGTCTGGCAAAAACAACGCACACGCAGAGGTGCGGTACAGGCCAGATCGAGCAGCATATGACACCCGAGTCGCCCCTTCCCCCATACTTTAACATCAATCCTGATGATGCGCTCAACGCGTTGGGGGCACCCACAACAACGCAGGATTTCGCCCGCATCGCCAAGGCGTGCGAAGCCGGGCGGACAGACCTCGCCAGTCGGGGGCTTGAGGAAAACGGCGCACGGTCCTTGCGCCTCTTCTCCACCTGGGAAATCACGCGATACCTGATCCCCGTCGCTACCGGGCACTTTCGCCGCGTGCTGAAACAGAACCCCGATCTGCCACAGGGTCGCTCTGAGACATCGGGGGGCGCAAAATGGTTCACCTTCGACGAGGTGCTGAAACTCCGGGCACATTTCGCCAGTGAAGGTTCCAAATCCAAGGAATACCTGCCCTACCGTCCAAAAGGACACCCCGCGAAACTGGTCGCCGTTGCAAACTTCAAAGGCGGCGTCGGCAAGACCTCGACCGCGGCCCATCTCGCCATGTCCGCCGCGCTTGACGGCTACAAGGTGCTGGTCATCGATCTGGACAGCCAGGGCTCCATGACCTCGATCTTCGGCGGCACCGTCGCCGATGAATGGCAAACCGTCTTCCCGCTGCTCGCCCGCCATTACGCCCGCCACCTGCAAGGCGAAAATCAGCGCCGTATGGACCGGGGAGAGGCCCCCATCCCGCTGGATGACACCCTGTCAGACGCGCTGAAAGCCACCTCGGACGGCCTGATCCAGAAAACCCACTGGCCCAATATCGACCTGATCGGCGCACAGCTGAACCTCTACTGGGCCGAGTTCCAGATCCCCGTCTGGCGCATGGGCGCGCGCGGCTGGAAGCTCTGGGATGCGCTGACCGATTCCCTGGAAGAAGACGGCATCTTGAGCCAATATGACGTCATCTTCCTCGATACACCGCCTGCCCTTGGCTACCTCACCATCAACGGCCTTGCTGCCTCCGACATCCTGCTTGTCCCCCTCGGTGCATCTTTCCTTGAATTCGACAGCACGGGTCGCTTCTTCGACATGCTGCACTCCACTTTTGGGTCCATCGAGGAAGCCGAAAACATGGCTGCCCGTGCGCTTGGCCGCGATGGCCTGTCGTTCCAATGGGATGCCGTCCGCGCCGTCGTCACCCGCTATGACAGCGCGCAACAGGCGGAACTTGCGGCTCTGATGCAGGCCTATCTGGGTCCAACCCTGTCGCCGCACCGCCAAGGCTTCACCGCCCTGATCGGACAGGCGGGCGAGCAAGTTCAAGGCATCTACGAGGCCGATTATCGTGATTTCAACCGCGAAACCTATGTGCGCGGCCGCGAAACCTTTGACGCCACCTATGCCGCTTTCAAACAGCTGCTCATCGGCAGCTGGCACCGTGACGTGCAGGCGGCACACACACAGGCAGCGGAGTGACTCCCATGTTCGCCGCGAAACGCCCCGAGCTTCTTCTTGTCAAAAATACTCACCCCCACCGCCCGCCACATTCACCCCCCGTTCATCAAGTGCGTCAATTTTCGCGCCCACCCAGAAACCGGAGGTCGCTATGGCCAAGCGTAAACGCCTGACACCGCCGAACCCGGCCTTTCTCGACACGCCCGCGCCCGAGACGAAGTCGATGTTCACCGCGCCCAGCAAAGCTCCCATCGCTGACGTGGCGCGCGATGCCTCCGCCTCTGCCGCGCTGAATGAACTGACCGACACGATGGCGCGCGCGCGCGACGACGGGCGTATGGTGGTGCAACTGCCGCTCGATCAGATCGAATTGGACCACCTCGTCCGCGACCGCGTGGTCGTGGAGGAAGCGGAAATGCGCACGCTGATGGCGAGTTTGCGCAGCCGGGGACAGCAAGCACCGATCGAGGTGATGCAACTGGACGATACGCGCTACGGGCTGATCTCTGGCTGGCGGCGCTGCAAAGCGCTGGCGATGATCGCCAAACAGGATCGCGATTATGAACCGACCGTGCTGGCGCTCCTGCGCCGCCCCGAAGACGCGTCTGACGCCTATCTCGCCATGGTCGAGGAAAACGAGATCCGTGTTGATCTGAGCTATTTTGAACGCGCGCGTATCGTCTCTAAAGCGGTGGAAGAAGGCGTTTTTGCAATGGAACGCACCGCGCTGCAGGAGCTCTTTCGCGCGGCGTCCCGGGCCAAACGATCAAAGATCGGCAGCTTCCTTCCGGTGGTTCGCGCGCTTGATGGGCATTTGCGCTATCCGCATGTTCTGAGCGAGCGGCTTGGATTGGCTCTGGCGCAGGCGTTGACTGAGGATGCCGGTTTTGCAGACAGGCTACGGGCCGCATTGGGACAGGCCGAGGCGCAGAGCGCTGAAGTCGAAACCGCAGTTCTTGTCAAATCGCTTGCGGAACAGAATGCGACTCTAAAAGGCGGTTTAGAGACGAAAAAGAAGAAGGAAAACCCTGCGTTTCGCGACGAAACCATCGGTGCGTTTACGCTGCGCCGCCACAAGGACGGCACCTTGTCCATTCTCGGCGCGTCGTGGCCCAAGCGCATGGAGTCTGACCTCAAGATGCTGCTCAACGCTGCCTCTGATCGGGTAGAAAAATAGGCCCGATCCGGTCCTAATGTTTCGCGTGCGAAACAATGGGTCCGTTTCGGGCCTAAGTCAGGGGGTGCAGACGCGTCGACGCATCCGCTTCGCCCACCTGCAGAGTTAAACCCGCGTTAACCCTCTTTAAGGCAGAGTAAACGGCGATTTGCCTCGGAAAGGGATGCCGCCATGCTCCGCCGCCTGCAGCGCCTCTATGTGCGCTACATGACACATCATCTGCACCTGTCGCTTGGTACGGTGCGGTCTGCAGATGGGGCAGTGGTGGCGGTGACGCTCAAGTCGGGGCGGGTGCTTCTGGAGGGGAATGGCATTCTGGACCATGGCGGTGCCCGTGCACAGGGCCCGACCCCGTCCCTGCCCTATGATCCGAAAGGCGCGACCCGTGTTTCGCTGCGCGACACCCGGCGCATCATTCACCCCCTTCCTGCGGTCCCCGCCTGGCGGCGCATCGGGGCACATGCCGCACTTTGGCCGTGGTTCATCAGGCGTCTTTGTACCCTTGTGCCGTTGCTGCCGAACATCCGCGACCCGCATGTTCGGGCATCTGCGCTGCGCCGGTTGGGTCTGACGGCCATGTCCCCCGCTCCGCATCTTTGCCTGTCTCCGCTGCAGAATCTGAGCGATGTCCCCCACACCGGCGTCATTCTGATCCTTCCGGTGCACAATGCAGCCGACCATGTGAACCGCTGCCTTGACCGGATCCCAACCATGACCGACCTGCCTTGGCGGTTGATCCTCGTCGATGATGGCTCGACCGATCCTGTCGTTGCGCCGATGCTGGCCTCCTGTGCCGCGCGCGATTGCAGGGTCACTCTGATCCGCCATACGCGCCCGCGCGGCTTTGCCGGGGCCGTGAACGCAGCTTTGGAACATATCGGCGCGGTGACCACCCCGGTGATCCTGCTCAATTCCGACGTCACTTTGCCCCACGGCTGGGCGTCCCGCCTGATCGCGCCGCTGCTTGCGGATGGCACCATTGCCAGCGTCACACCGCTGTCTAACGAGGGCGAGTTGATGGGCGCGCCCCATGCCTGCAGGGGGGTTTCGCTGCGCGACACGGAGGTCGATAGCGTTGACGCCGCCCTTGCAGCCTTTGCCCGGGCCACGGATCTGCCCTCCCTGCCCACGGGCACCGGGTTTTGCATGGCGCTTTCGCCGCTTTGGCTCGAAGACGTACCGCGCTTTGATGACCGCTTTGGTCGCGGGTATGGCGAGGAAGTGGACTGGTGTCAGCGCACACGCGCTCTGGGCGGTCGGCACGTGTGCCAGACGGGTCTGTTTGTCGGCCATGTCGGTGCGGCAAGCTTTGGCCGATCTGCGCGGCGCGCGCTACGGAGGAAAGCGGCCCCTGTCCTGACCCGGCGCTGGCCCCGCTTCGACTCGCATGTGGCGTGCACTCTTGCAAACGACCCCTTGGCCGGAGATCGCCTGCGGGCCGGGCTGCTTTGGGCCAGGGCGCGCCTGAATGGGGACGTGCTGTCCGTCTATCTGACCCATTCCCTTGGCGGCGGCACCGAACGCTGGTTGGAGCAGCGGCTGTCCGAGCATCCTGTCGCGGTGGTGGTGCGCGTCGGAGGGGCGTTGCGCTGGGAGATCGAGCTGCACAGCCAGGCGGGGGTCACGCGGGCGGCTACCAATGGGTTTTCCGATGTGTTGTCGCTTCTGAAAACCGGGGGGCCGCGCAACGTGATCTATACTTGCGCGGTGGGGGACCCCAGGCCAGAGGAGATCCCCTTTCGACTGCTCGACCTCTGTGCAGGCGGACAGGGGCTTGAGATCCTCTTTCACGACTATTTCCCGCTACACCGCGATTACACGTTTCGCAGCGAACCGGACCCCGAATGGCAAGCGCTCTGGCGTCCGGCATTGGACCGGGCGGACCATCTGACCGTGTTCTCAGACGCTTCGCGCCGGATCGTTGCCGGGGTGCATCCGGATTTGGCCCACAAACTCCGGGTGCGCCAGCACGGGCCTTTGGGACCAGTGCCGCGGCTGACACCGGCCCGGACGCAACGACCTGTGATCGGTGTGCCGGGCAACCTCAATGCGCAGAAAGGCGCGTCGGCTGTGGCAGATCTCGCGCGGGTCTTTGACCGGACCCGCGAGGCGCGCATCGTCGTGTTGGGAGAGGTGGCACCCGAGTGCCCCCTGCCCCGATCAGTGAGAGTGCTGGGCGGGTATAACCTGGCCGACCTGCCGCATCTGGTGGTGCGGCATGAGATCGGCGTCTGGCTGATCCCGTCGCTTTGGCCCGAGACGTTTTCCTATGTCACACACGAGTCGCTGGCCACCGGGTTGCCGACCCTTGGCTTTGATCTGGGTGGGCAGGCGGATGCGCTGCGCGCGTCAGAGGCCGGGCATGTGGTTTCGCTGCGAAACGATGGCTCGGCAGACCCGGACGCACTTGTGGAAGCGTTCAGGCGCTTGCCGGAATGGCCGTCTCAGTTGGTGAAAACAGGCTCTATTCAGCGCAAATTCCCGCTTTTGGCGCGGGGACGGGTGTGATGCTCTGGGGGATCAATTTAGGTCCGGATCGGCCCTATTGTTTCGCGCGCGAAACATTGGGTCCGTTTCGGACCTATCTGCGATGGGGGTCAAAGATCGCTCAGAATGTCGCGATGCCATCGCATCAGGCCTATGCCTGCCAGCAGGGCAACACCCATCCCAAGCGCCAGAACGTAAGATGCACTCACATAGGCAGCGTCGTAGCCGGGATAGAGCCCGCGGCGCACAAGGCCCACGACGTGTATCAAGGGGTTCCACCAAAGGGTATCGCGCCAAGGCAGGGGGACCGCCTCAAACGTAAAGAAGATGCCCGAGACCAGAAACATCGGGCGCATGAGTATGGCCCAGATCCGCTGCCACAGGGGCAGGAGGCCGATCAGCAGCGCGTTTATCGCTCCAATGCCAAAGCCAAGCACTGCCAGCAGCCCAGCCGCCTGAGCGAGGATCGCGATGTCGGGTGTGGCGCGTGTTTCGCTGAGAAACAGGATACCGCCGATCAGAAGGCTTGCGACGGCCATCTGTGTGCCCGCCGCGAGCAGGAACCGCGCCAGCAAGGCATCGACCACACCCACGGCAGGGTAGGCAAACAGGGGACGCGAGAAATTCAGCGCCTGCGCCAGTTTGTTGGTGATATCCGAAAAGGCCAGGAACGGCAAAAGTCCCGAGGCGTAAAAGAGTGGAAAGCTGGTACCAAGGGCGGGGGCCTGAAAGGTGATGGCGAACACGGCAGACAGCAGCGCAATGCCCAAAAGCGGCTCTATTATAGCCCAAAGATAGCCGCCCGGCACGCGCCCATGGGTGGTTGCCATCTCGCGCAGGATCAACGCACACACCGCGCGCCACATGGTGGGGCGCGCGGTGTGGCGGCTCAAGCGCGTGAGTGGTCCGGTCATGGGAGTGTCCGTTTAGGAAAAACACGCTATGCGGGAAAGCCTACCTAATGACTCCCGTTAAATCAATCCCGGTTGATCCGGTAACCCCGTTTCACGGCACAACACAGGTGGTGTTGCCATCAGCGCCTGTGGTGCTCCCACCCCGTGCGCGCTGGCGCCGGCGGCATGTGGCGGTGGCGCTGTCCGGGTTTGTCTGTGTTCTTCTCCCGGTGTTGCTCAGCGCCTGGTACCTGTGGGCGCGGGCCGCCGATCAATACGCGTCGGAAGCCGGGTTTGCCGTGCGCCGCGAAGACACCGGTGCGGCGGTTGAGATGCTGGGCGGATTGGCGGGCCTCTCGGGGGCCAGTTCGCGCGATACGGACATTCTGTATGAATACCTTGGGTCGCGCCGTCTGGTGGCCGAACTTGAGGCAGATCTGGGTCTGTCAGGTCTGTGGTCGAAACCCGGAACGGAGGTGTTTCATTCCGAAACAGACCCTGTTTATGCCTTTGACGCCACGGCGGCGCTTGAGGATTTGCACCGCTATTGGCCGCGCCATGTCACGGTGTCTTACGACAGTCTTGCAGGGCTGATTGCGTTGCGTGTCACCGCCTTTGCGCCGGAGGACGCACAAGCTATTGCGCAGACGATCGTGGCGCGGACCACCCTGCTGATCAACGAGATGAGCGATGTGGCGCGCGCTGATGCGATCCGGGATGCCGGGGTCGAATTGGAGCGCGCTGAGACACGGTTGAAAGCTGCACGGCGGCAGGTGACAAAGTTTCGCAACGAACATCAACTGGTAGACCCGTCGGTTGATCTGCAGGCGCAGGCCGGTTTGCTGGGCAATTTGCAGGGCCAGCTGGCCGAGGCGGTGATTGCGCTTGACCTGTTGCGCGGTGAAACACGGGAAAGTGACCCTCGGCTTGAACAGGGCGCGCGCCGGGTGACAGTGATCGAAGGCCGGATCGCTGCGGAACGCGCCAAGCTGGGGCTTGAAGGCGATGGCGATGCCTTTGCCAATGTCGTGGGGGCCTATGAGGCGCTGGTGGCGGATCGGGACTTTGCCGAACAGGCCTATGCAGCGGCGCGTTTGGCCTATGATATGGCGCAGGCCGAGGCCCGGAGGCAGAGCCGGTATCTGGCAGCGTGGCAACAGCCCACACTGGCCGAAACGGCGGAATATCCGCGGCGCGGGCGGCTGCTTGCGCTGATTGCCGGGTTTTCGGTGCTGCTCTGGGGGTTGGCTGTGCTGTCGGTCTATGCGGCGCTGGACCGGCGCGGATGATTACGCTGCAGGATGTCTGGAAGCGGTTCCCGCGCGGGCCGTTGGTGGCCCACGGGATCAGCGCCGTGTTCCCGGCGGGGCAAGCCACTGCGCTTATGGGGCGCAACGGGGCAGGCAAGTCGTCGCTTTTGGCGATGCTGGCGGGCACGCTGCGTCCCGATGGCGGCCGGGTGGTGCGGTCTGGCACGGTGTCTTGGCCGGTGGGCTTTGCCGGCGCGTTTCACCCTGATCTGACAGGTGCGCAGAACACGCGGTTCGTGGCGCGGGTGTACGGCGTGGACAGTGGTGGGCTGCTTGCGTTTGTGCGCGCTGTGTCCGGGCTGGGGGCGGCGATGCGTCAGCCCGTGCGGCGGTACTCCTCCGGCATGCGCGCCCGGTTGGGGTTTGCGATCTCCATGGGAATTCCGTTCGACATGTATCTGGTCGACGAGGTGACGGCGGTGGGCGACGCCGCGTTTCGCCGCGAAACGGCCCAGTTGCTGAAAGCGCGCTTGGGGCAGGCGGGGGCGATTGTGGTGAGCCACGCGCCAGCGCAATTGCGCGCCGTCTGCACCGCAGGGGCGGTTCTGCAGGATGGGCGGCTGCGGATGTTCGATGATCTCGAGGAGGCGATTGCGGTCTATGAAGCCGGGGTCAGGTCGGTCGCGTGAGGTGCGGTGCGTGCAAGCACGGCACACTACGCCGCGAGCCAGAGCGCGAGCCGGTCCTGAGGCCAGTGACGGTGGGCGCTCAGCCGACGCAACCGCGCGCTGGCAGACATTGGCAGAAGCGGGCGCAATGTGGCCTGAGCCTCTGGGATAAACTGATCCATATGTGGCTCTAACTTGACGATATTTGTTGTAACCCAGCGGCGGTAGGTGCCGTTGCGCACCTGCTCCAGACGCCAGAGATTAGCACGCAGACCGTGACGCGGGCCCAGATGATTGCCGCCATGCGCGCGGTAGATCACACCGGGGGCGCGGTCATGCAGGATCTGTGCCCCTGTCGCGGTAAAGATCAGGTAGAGCCACCAGTCCCAGAACGGCACATCGACAACCCCGATGGCCCGGGCGCGGGTGACCGCCCTCTGATCCAGGATCAGTCCGCTGCCCGCCATAACGCTTTCAACCAGAGCGTTGCGGAATGTCGGCGCATGGGGCACGCGCCAGGGCATTGTCCGGGGCGGGGTTTCCCCGCGCAAAAGCAGACGGTGCGGCACAAAAGCCTGTCCCATCCCGGACGGATCCTGGGCCAGCGCCGTTAACCCGCGGGTCAGATGGGTGGGGAGCCAGAGGTCATCCTGGTCGGCAAAGGCCACGGGACCGGCGGGCAGGTCCGGATGGCACAGCAGGTGCAGGTAGTTGGCGCTTGGTCCGGCGTGCGGACCACGCAACAGCACGACCGGATTGGGACATGTCCGGGCAAAGGCGCGGATATGGGACTGCGTGGCGTCAGTAGAGCCATCATCGCTGATCCAGAGCGACCAGCACTCATGATCCTGAGCTGCAAGCGACGCCAATTGCTGGCGCAGATACGCACCGCCGTTTTTGGTGCCCATAAGCACAGTGATGTGGGGCAGAGAGTGCATACCCGTAACCCTGCCGGGAAACCATGTGATGCACAACCATAGGGTGAATATCATATCAAAGATGTACCTATATAGTGTGTTTGTGCTGCCACAGTCACGCAGATGCCGCACTGTGTCTGGCCCCGGCGAGGAGTCCTGGCCCGGCTTGAGGCGATACGCCATCCGCTTTAGGGTTCCGCCTGGCACCGCCTGGGGCAGGTGGGGGCTGTCCTATACCACCTCTTTGAAGATAAGGACCCGCGTCTGATGGAGTTTCCTCCGATCTACATCCTCAGCCTTCAGGGCGCGCAGCGGTTTGGGCCGCTCGCCGAGGCCTTGGACGCGCGGGGTCTGTCCTTTGAGGTGTTCTGGGGCATCGATGGGCGTGAACATCTGCCACAAAGCCATGAACATCGCGTCGACCGTGCCGGGGCCGAGGCCCGGATGGGCCGCCCGATGTCGGATGGCGAATTTGCCTGCGCCCTGTCGCATCGCGGGATCTATGAACTGATCGCTGCCGGGGATGCGCCCTCGGCCATTGTGTTGGAAGACGACGCGGATCCGTCGCTGCTGTTCTTCGATCTGGGGCCTGCGATGGTGGCCCCCCCCTGCGGGCTGTTACTGTTTGATCACAAGAACACCTATGTGCGGGTGCGTGACCGGCTGATCCTGCCCGGGGGCGTGCACGCTTACCGGGTGGCGCTGCCGCCATTTCTGGCGACGGGATACATGGTGTCGCGCGAAGTGGCCACGCATCTGGCATTTCACAACGGACCAGTGGTGCAGCCATCGGACTGGCCGGACGCGATTTTGCAGTTTGACAGCTATGCCTGTGATCCGCGGGTCGTCACGCAGCGCGGGCGCGAGAGCGAGAGCTGTGCATCGAGCCTCGAGGCCGGGCGGCGCAAGCACAGGCACCGGCAGCGCAAGAGTTTGCGGCGGCTTTTTTACAAGGGCTATTGGCGGCGGTGGATGACCAAGCGGCTGGCGCGCAAGCTGGCATGACGGGGTGGTGGGTTGAAACCCCACCCTACGCGATGTGCCTTGGTGCGTGAGATCACGCAGCTTCCGGATAGTCCTGTTCAGACCCGGTGCGCGCTGAGAGCACCGGGCATCGGTCATGCTGGACGCATGCCTGTGGCATGACCCGGCCCAGCTTGAGCTATTCCGCTGCTTCCAGCAGCGTAGGCGCGCTTTCGAAGCGTAAGGACCGCAACATCAGCCCTAGCGCGCGTGGGTCCGCCGAGGCCCCAAGCGCGCTTGGGGTGTGACAGGCGGGCAGGGTCAGATCGATACGCAGCAGGCCGGAAAAGTGGGGCAGGGGCAGCACCCAGTCAAAGCTTGGATCCCCGCCCTGAGGGCGGGTGCCCTGCCAACGGGCGCTGCGGCCGGTGGTTTCCTCGGTGGCCTCAACCGTGACGGTCTGTGGCGCTGTTGCGAGGGCGGCATCGAGCAGGGATGCCGCCCCGGTCAGGGTGGTCACGGGATGATCCGAGGCGATCAGAGCGTGGATCGAGGCTTTGGGATCTGCTGTCCAGATGCCGTCGGGATCCGGCGTATGAAACCCCGTCAGCTGCAACGCGGGCACTTTGGATTGCACAGCAACCTGCACGAGATCGCTGTCCGGTGCGAGCGGCGGCAAGAGCGTGTGGCTTGCCTTGTCCGGATCATGCAAGAGCTGACGGATTGCAGCCATGTCGGGATGCGCAAGTAGAGGGTCGCCCCGCCCTTCGAGATAGGTCAGCAGGGTGGCTCCCACGCCGTTGCGACCCGCCAGTTTGACAAGCTGGGACTGCGCGTCCGGGCTGGTGCGCTGGCCAAGCGCTTGCAGCGCCAGTGGCAGGGCGGTTTGTGGAGGCAGGCAGAGCAGCACCGTCCAGAGGGCTGCGTCGGTGATCGGCAGCACCAGGTCCGAGATATGGTGCTGGGTATCGCCGGGCTCTGACGCGGCCCGGGTGAGCAGCTGGCGCAGAAGGCCAAGGCGGCAGGCAGCCTGAAGGGCGCCCCCGTGTTGCAGGGCACGGGACAGGGAAGCAGGGTCTTTGGTGGCCGTATTAAGCAGGTTTAGAGCCACATATCGCCCGACATCTTCGTGCGGATAAGACCAGAGATCCGGCGGCAGGAGGCCGCGCCCGGCAAGAATGCCGGACATCAATCCGCGGACCTGGCAATAGCTGCTGTGCCAGCCTTGATCCTGCGTGTCTGGTATGACCACACGTGCGTGCGCCGCATTGGCCCGGCGAGCCAGCCGGGTTTGACCGGCACAAAGAAAGGTCGCCAGCTTGTCGGCATAGGCGGTCGCTGTGCGCCCTGTCATGTAACGCGCTGCGGCCCGCCCGCGTTTGATGATCACACGGGGGTCGCGGAGGATGTCGCGCAGCGTATCGGCGAGGTCTGACGCCTCGGCACCGGCCGGCAGGTGCCAGCCGCATTTTCCGGGCATCTCGGCGAAACAGCCAGAGTTCTGCACGATGACGGGGCGTCCGCTGGCCAGTTGTTCGGCCAGCGACAGAGACGCGCCTTCGGTGTTGGGGCGGCGCAGGTTGAGGAACAGATCGGCCTCTTGCATCACCGCTTTGAAGTGCGCGTCATCCGGGTCGGGCACGATGTGGAACGTCTCGGACAACCCGTGCGCGGCGATACGCGTTTCGAGGGTCTGCATGTACCCGGCATCGCCCGCGTGACCCGCGATGGTGACATGGTATCTTTCCGCCAGATCGGGAGCAGAGGCGAGGGCGTCGACCAGCAGTTCCAGCCCCTTGGTGGGGCCGATATGGCCGGTGGCCGCAAGGCGCAGGCGGGCATTGAGGCTGGGCGTGCGCTCGGGTGGATCAACCGGCACATCCGGGCGCGGCATGAACAGCGTGGTGGCAGAGCCGGGATATGTGTCGCCCATGGCGTGGGCGGCAAACTTGGAATGGGTGATGACCCCGGTGGCCAGCCGGGCGAGCACGTTCGACAGTGGCACCTGCGCGGCCCAGTTGCTTTCCCACGGGACGTAAGACACCGCCTTGGAGGCACGCAGGGTTCCGCTGGCAGCAAGGTAGTCAAACCCGGATGCGCCCGAGACCGCATGGATCAACGCGCCAAAGCCGGGGGCAGGGGCGGTACCGTCGTGGTGCAGCCCGGCCAGCATGTGTTGGTAGACATGGTCATGCAGCACCACAGGGCCGGGAAACGCCATCAGCGCCCGCAGGATAAGCCCATGATGCGCGTCATTGTTGCCCAGATGGTAGAGCATCAGGTCGAAGAGTTGCGGCAGGTCGGACTGCACCAGCGCGTCCGAGAGCGGCAGAGTCGGGCAGGGCATCTCGAGCCGGTCTTCTTCTGTGCAGGGCGGGTGCAGGACGGTGACTTCAAGCCCCTTGCGACGGGTCAGCGCGCGCAGCACCGATTGCGCGTAAGAGCCAACCCCGGTGCGGGCAGAGATCGGGCAAACCCAGGCAAGACGCATCAGGCGGCCTCGGATATCTGGACGTCTGCGTCGAGTACCGCGTCAAAACGTTTGAAATCAGCAGCACGCACGGCGGCGTTGGCGGCGGCAAAGCGCGTGGTTTCAGGGTTCTGCCGATCGCCGCTGCGGCGGATCGCGGTCAGCCTGTCCAGCATGGTGCGGGCGCGGGTTTCCAGATCTGACAGGGTGGGGGCGAGATCGACATAAGAGCGCCCTGAACACAAACCGCGCAATGTTTGGCCTGCGCCTGCGCCATCTGCGGGCAACACCAGCGTGTAGGCCCCGGACAGAAGGCTGTCGAACGGGGAAAACACGGTGATCGCACGGTCTGGGCCAAAGCCCAGATGCAGGTGCAGATCCGCGATGAGGCCCGCGCCAATCTCGGCATGATCGCTGTCGGGGCTGACAAGGCGCACGGGCAGATCACTGGTTACCAGCGCGCGGCGCAACACCTCGGCCTGACCGGGTGGGGCACCGTGATCGAGGATCAGGATGCGGGGTGGGCTGTCTGCTGCGCCCGTGGGCAGTGTGGCAGTGACCGGGAAGCGGTCTGCCAATGCCAGCGGGATCCACGGCGCAAAGCCCACCGAAGCCGCCACGTCAGCGCGGTCTGTCAGGATGGCGCGGGTGTAACCTTGCAGGACCAGCGGTAATGTACCGGCGGCAGACCACGCGTCTGCGCCGCCAAACGTCTCTAACTCAATGGAAAGTGACTGTGTAAGGAGCAGCGTGGCCGGCCCGTTTTGCAACGCTCGGTTCAGGCCAAGGCCCAATGACAGGGTTGGCGGGGCGTGTGGTCTGGGGGGCAGGGCGGCAAGGATCAGCGTGTCCTGCACCGCCTGTGTCCCGGTCTGGCGCGGGACGGACGGAACAAGGGTATGGCCGCGCCGCTGCAGATGGCTGCGCAAGCTCTGCGCCAAAAGACGCCCCCTGAGGCTCTGGCTATGGGTGCCGGGGGTGGGGGTGTGAATGAGCATCGCGTGACGGGCTTTCGAAAACGTGGTGCGATGACTTTGGCTTCATCAAGGTTAATGAAGGGTTACGGCAGGAGAGATTTCACAGCGATGCGGATGCGGTGACGCATCCTTGTGTTTCTGTTGACGGGAACACGGGGCTCTGCCCCCGGCGCGAGGCGCCCTCCCGAAGTATTTCTGACGCAGAGAAGCTTGGTGGTTAGTTTGGCCAGACCGGCAGGCGACGGGCGTAAGGGAGAAAGGCTTTGCCGGTTTCCTCTGCGACCTGCGCGATCAGGGCGACCTCGTCTTGCAGGGTCTCAAAGTTGGGGCAGGGCTGGCCTGTGACATATTTCGGGACCGGGCCGAGGTCCAGGCCCCGGGTCTCTAGGGCGGTGCGGTCTTTGGCAAAGATCTGGGCGACGAGAGCGGCAGTCTCGGGACCTGTCTGAAACCGGCCGCGGAAGGTTTCGGTCAGCTCGGCATAGGCGCCGAACTCGTCGGGAATGGGGGAGGCGTGGGCCTCTTCATAGCTCATCACGTGGTTGAGCAGGCGTTTGAAGAACAGAAGATTGCCGGAGATCGTCAGGTTGCTGTCGGCGACCGGCATCCGGATGCCGTCTACGCCACCCATCTGTGCAAGAAAGTCCTGCCTTATGTCACCGCCCGGAAAGGCATCGCGGCGGAAGGGGCGCAGGGTGATGGCCTCGGCCCCATAGACGGCTTCCCAGCGTCTCAAAAACGTGTCGAACGCTTGCGGGAAAAGGCGGATGTAGTCGTCGAAGCTGGCGGTGAGATTGCGTTCCTGCACGGCCTGGGCGTACCAGCTTGCGAGGTAACTCAGGTGTTCGCGCAGGTAGAGCACGATTTGGGTTTCCCCCGGTGGGAACACCTGGGCTGCGGCCTGGGGCGGGACGTTGCGGAAGAAAAGCTCCGATGAGATGACATAGCGGCGTGCCGGGTCGGCGGTGGCCTGTCCCCACGCGCCGCGCCAGCCGTCTGGCAAGCCACGTGTCGGGTGGCCTGCCAGCGCATAGGCCAGCGCGTGATGGGCGCAGTGTTGCAGGTGGAAGTCGGGGTAAGACCAGCCTGCGTCTGACAGGGCGGAGGTGTTGTCCACCAACATCCGCTGGATTGACGACGTACCGGTCTTGTTGGCCCCGATATGCAAAAGGAAACGCGTGGTCATGCGAGGGAGGATATCGCAGGGACCGCGCGTCTGCACTTCGCTGAATCTGGTGATATGGGGGCAGTGGCGCAGGCAGATCGGCGTGGGTCACTCCTGAGACGCGCGAGGCGGTGCGAGGGCTGATGCAGATGAGTCTTGCCGCGTTCACCCGTCTGGCCGGGGGCGACGCCTCCAAGGGGGCGGTTTTGAACACCCGCTACAATGGCTGGCGTAGGATGAGTGCGGCCGGTCTGGATCGCATTGTTTTGCGGAAAGTCGCCGATGCGATGCTGAATTTGATCGAAAATTGAAGCATTTATCACGTATACGACAGAAAAGCGTGAAGCGCACATCCAGTGCCCCATGCCCGCCGTACCTCCTGTGATAACCACAAGGAGAATACTGCATGAATATCGTCGACATTGCCGCCGGATCGGATGACTTCAACATCCTGGTCACGGCGCTGAACACGGCCGGGCTGACGGATGCCATCCGCGAATCAGACGACATCACCGTTTTTGCCCCGACAGACGCCGCGTTCACGACGCTGGCCACGGATCTGGGCTTTGACGGCGATGACACCGACGAAGACGCGGTCTTCGCCTTTATTGCCAGTACGCTGAGTGATCTGGGCGGCGGGGACCCGATCCCGCTTCTGACAGACATCTTGCTGTATCACGTGGCGCCCGGCGAACGGACCGAAGCCACAATCAATGGATCTGACGGCATTGCCACGCTGCTGACCGACGCAGAGATTGCGCCCAATGGTGAGACATTGGGGGATTTTGAGCCTGATCTCGCGAACCCAACAATCATCGCACCTGACATCTCTGCCGATAATGGCGTCATTCAGGGCATCGACCGTGTGCTCTTGCCGGTCAATCTGGCGGACAATGCGCCTGAGGGTGCGCAGAATATTGTCGACATCGCAGCCGGATCTGATGATTTCAACATTCTGGTGACCGCTCTCGAAACGGCAGGTCTGACCGACACGGTGCGCAACAGCGACGACATCACGGTCTTTGCGCCGACAGATGCCGCGTTCACCGCGCTGGCGGTGGACCTGGGCTTTGACGGAGACCAGAGCGACGAAGATGCGGTCTTTGGCTTTATTGCACAGGCGCTGACCGATCTGGGCGGCGGCGATCCGATCCCGCTTTTGACAGACATTCTGCTGTACCACGTGTCGGCGGGTGCCAAGTCTGAAGCGGCCATCAATTCGGCTGGATCCGTTGCGACGCTTCTGACCGATGCCTCGATCACCGCGACAGGCAGCACATTGGTGGATGGTGAGCCGGATCTTCTGGACCCTGCCATCGTGGTGCCGGATGTGGCCGCCTCGAACGGCACGATTCAGGGCATCGACAAGGTGCTGCTGCCGATCGACGTGCCTGGCAATGATCGCGATACCATCACCGAGATCGTGGCCGCAAGCGGCGGCACGTTCGACGACAACAACGCTGATTTCGACATGTTGCTGAACGCGCTGCAAGCGGCGGGTCTGGCAGATGCTCTGAACAACCCCGACAGCAACCTGACTGCCTTTGCACCGGACGACGCCGCCTTTGTGGCCACCGCGCAGGCGCTGGGGTACGCGGGCAGCGATGAAGCCGGGGCGTTTGGCTTTATCGTCAAGGCGCTGACCTTGCTGAGCAAAGGCGGCGATCCGATCCCGCTCTTGTCGAACATCCTGACCTATCACGTGGCCCCGGATGCGCTGGATGCCGACGCGGTGCTGGGCTCTGACACGATCGAAACGCTTCTTGGCGCATCCCTTGGTGTTGACGGTGCAAGCCTTGTCGACGCCGATCCGGACCTGCCGAATGCCAATATCATCGCGACCGATATCGCGGCCTCCAACGGGTTTGTGCATGTGATCGACGGGGTGCTGATCCCGGCGGATCTGCTGCCGTCGAACGGGTCTGATGACGATGTTGCGTTCCTGATCGGTGACGACACCGGCGAAGCCTTCACGCTGGGCGACAACGATGATTTCGTCGATGCGGCTGGTGGTGATGACACCATCACTGGCAATGACGGCAGCGACGTGATCGTGGGTGGTGCAGGTGAAGACACTGCAATCGTTGATGGAGTCGTTGATGATTTCGGCCTGCAGATTTCGGCAGAGGGTGTCGAGGCGACCGACAAGACCGATGCAGACAGCGGCACGGACTTCCTCAACGGGGTCGAGTTCCTGCAGTTTGATGATGACGACATCACGCTCAGTGATCTGGACGGTGCCGCGCAACTGAGTGCGGACGATCTGCAGATCCTGACAGAACTCTATGTGGCCTATTTCGACCGGGCTCCGGATGCGACCGGGCTGCTCTTCTGGGGCACAGCGCTCAACAACGGGACGAGCCTGCAGGAGATCGCAGAGCTCTTCTTTGAGCAGCAGGAGACACATGACAAGCTGCCTGAGGACCTGACCTCGGAAGAGTTTGTCACGTTGGCCTACAACAACTTCCTCGAGCGCGATCCCGATGACGCGGGCAAGGATTTCTGGGTCGGCAACCTTGAGGCAGGCACTGTCTCGCGGCCGGAGTTCATGCTGGAGCTGATCCAAGGGGCCCGGGCGGACACTGGATCGCCGGACGATGTGCGCACCATCGAGGACAAGGGCGATATCGGTGTGTCGTTTGCACTGATCAACGGTCTGAACAACGTGGACGACGCCGATGCGGTGATGAACGCCTACAACCTCGACGACCGTGGCGCCGCGCTGGCCGATGCGCAGTCCCTGATCGCCGATGCGGCCACTGACGCCAATGGTGGCGATGGCTCCACAGAACTCACAATCCAGCTTGTGGGTGTCATCGACGACCCGTTTGCGGTGGCGTGACAATAAAACAGGCCGGGCAATATCGCCCGGCCTGCTTTTTCGAACTCCAAGATTGGAAGTGCGTCAGGCTGTGACGCGGCCACCACCTTTCGGGCCTGCAATCAGCCAGATGATAAGGCCGACCACGGGCAACACAAAGATAAGCAGGCTCCAGAGCAGTTTCGCGCCGGTGGAGGCCCCGCTTTGCCACGTTTTGATCAGAGCGTAGATGTTTGCGATCAGGATGATGAGTCCCAGAATTCCATATTCCATTTCAGGGTCGCCTTTCTTGTCTGTCTGACCGGGTAACCCCTGACGGTGTTGTATTGTTCCCATAAAGAAATAGGGCTTAGACTACGGACACTCTTGCGCTGAAAGATGGCCTCATGTCCGATCCCTATCAAACTGCGATGATGGAAAACCTCTATTGGTGGGGCATCCCCACGCTGTTCCGGTGTCCGAATGAAGGGCCGGAGGGCGCGGATATCGCGCTTGTCGGGGTGCCACATTCGACGGGCAATGGCACCACGCAGCGGGATCAGCATCTGGGGCCGCGCGCCTTGCGCAATGTCTCGAGCGTGGCGCGGCGGGTGCATACCGGGTTTCAACTCGATCCGTGGATGGCAGCGAAGGTTGTCGATGTGGGCGACGTGCCGATGCCGCGGGCCAATGACAACGAGGCCTGCATCGTAGGGATCACCGACTTTTTCAGAGGAATCGATACCGCGGGCGCGCGGCCCGTGTCGGTTGGCGGGGACCATTCGATCACCGGTGGGATCGTGCAGGCTTTGGGCAAGGGCCAGATCACGGGCGGAGAGCCGGTGTGTTTCCTGCATCTGGACGCGCATACGGATGTGTTCACCAAGGTGGATCACTTCCTCGGGGCCAGAAAATCGGCAGCGCATTGGGGGGCGTACCTTGCAGACCAGGGACAGGTGGACCCGACCCGGTCGATGCAGATCGGGCTCAGGGGCAATGCGCGCACGCTTGACTGGCTGCAGCCGTCTTATGACTACGGCTACAACGTGGTCACCATGAAAGAGTTCCGCCAGCGTGGGCTTGCCGATGTGGTGGCGCAGACAAAAGAGGTGCTGGCCGGACGGCCGGTCTACATCACCTTTGATCTCGATTGCCTTGATCCGACCATCGCGCCGGGGGTGTCCAATATCGAGGCTGGTGAAAAGGGGTTCGATATCGACGAGGCGGTTGGGCTTTTACACGCGGTGCGGGGCATGAACATTGTTGGCGGAGACGTGGTCTGCATGATGCCGACCAAGGACAGCCCCAACCAGATCACCGCGCTGACAGCGGCGGCAGTGATGTTCGAGATGATTGCAATGATCGCTGAGGGTGTGAGGCGCGATTAAGAAACCATCGGGGGGAACCCAAAAGCACAATTAAGAAACGATCTGTTTTCATGAAGGGTGCGGGAATGTGCCCATGGTCTGAATTTAGCCGCTGAATCTTTGCAATTTCTTCTTAAAGCTGAGTATAAACTCCAGCCCATGTCTCAGGATTGTGCCGCAGAAGAAATCGCTGATGAGCTGCTCTTTAAAACGGGTAAGGCTTTGATGTCGGCTGATTTTGAGAAGTTTAGCACCTGTTTCGGCTTTCCGCATATTATTGAAACCGAAGAGGCCCGCCGCGTGCTGCAGGGCAAAGACGATCTGCGCACTGTGTTTGAAGATGTTGTGCGCTACTACGCTGATAAGGGCGTGGTCGATCTGGCCCGCACAGTGGTTGAGGCCAGGTTTCTCAATGCCGACACCATTGGCTCGACCCATGTGACACGGCTCTTGCAGGCCAAAGGCACGGTCTTGCGCAAACCGTTTCCCGTCTATTCCATCATCCGCCGCCACGGCCATCTCGACTGGCGGATCATGTCGAGTGTCTATGCCATTCTGGATTGCTCTGAGCATAACGCAGCACTTGTGTCAGAGGGTGTCAAATCCGGGTAATGCGGCGCTTTGAGCAGGGCCAAATCGCACCAAAACCCCGGAGGTTATGCGCGGGTGTTTTGACACAACTAAATGGTTGATTTTGCGTAGGGTGGGGGGTGATTTGCAAAAGGCAATCCTGCATCCAAGCAAGCTCGCTTAGCCCGGAACAGCCGTGTAGTGGCCCGGGCTGCGCGTGACCGCCCCCCGGGCATGCGCATCGTTGCCGTTGGCGCGACGTTCGAATGTTCAGCGGGACGGTGAGATAAAGTGCAGACCACAGAGGCTGCAGCGCACACCCGCGGTCATACTTCACCCTTCGATGCGCTAATATCTTACCATAAAACGCATTATACGGCGCAATTGCTTAGCCCCGGTTTTCTTCGAAAAGCTCTGTTCAGGCGGCCTCGAAAAGCGCTTACCCCTTCACCACCCTGTCGATCTGGCGCATCACGGACAGAAGCCCTTGCAGTTGGTCCACCGGCACCATGTTCGGTCCGTCGCAGGGGGCAGTGTCGGGGTCTTCATGCGTCTCAATGAACACTGCCGCACAGCCCACGGCGATCGCAGCGCGCGCCAGGGGGGGGACAAATTCGCGTTGTCCGCCCGAGGATGTGCCCTGCCCACCGGGAAGTTGCACCGAGTGCGTTGCGTCGAACACCACCGGGTAGCCGGTCTGCGCCATGATCGGCAAAGACCGCATGTCCGAGACCAGCATGTTGTAGCCAAAGCTGGCACCCCGTTCGCAAAGCATGATCCGCTCGTTCCCGGTGCTGGCGATCTTGGCGGCGACGTTTTCCATCTCCCACGGGGCAAGGAACTGGCCCTTCTTGACGTTGAGCGCTGCACCGGTTTCACCAGCGGCCAGCAGAAGGTCGGTCTGGCGCGACAGGAAGGCGGGGATTTGCAGCACATCGACGGCTTGCGCCACGGGCGCGCATTGGTCGGGGCCATGCACATCCGTCAGCACCGGCACACCGAATTCCGCGCCGATCTTGGACAGGATCGTGAGGCCCTCCTCCATCCCCAGACCGCGCTTGCCGGACAGGGACGAGCGGTTGGCCTTGTCGTAACTTGATTTGAAGATCCAGGGTGTGTCGGTCGCTTCTGCTGCCGCTGCGATCGTCTCGGCCATCATGCGGGCATGCGCGAGGCTTTCGAGCTGGCACGGGCCTGCGATCAGGGCAAAGGGCCCCGTATTAGAGACGGATATGTCGCCAATTGAGACGGTTTTCATTGGATGCCTTCCTTGCGCAGAACCTCTTCGATGCGGGCGACATCGACGGGATTGTTCAGTTCCCAGAACACCCGGCCCCGGCCCTCGACCGGGACGCAAGCAATGGGCGTGCCGTTCTCGAGGAACCTGAGTTGTTCCAGACCTTCGGCGCGTTCCAGCGGGCCTTCGCTCCAGCCCGCGTAAGCACGGAGTGCTGTGGGCGTGTAGGCGTAGACGCCGACATGGTGCCAGACCTGCGGCGGGTTGGAGAGATCGCCCACAAAGGGAAGCACTTCCTTGGAGAAATAGAGCGCAGAATGATCGGCACGCATGACCGCCGTGGTGCCGCCAACCCGGCCATTGCTGCGGTCGGTGACGAAATTGGTGAGCGTTTGGGTGTCACATGTCAGCACGGGGGTGGCCATTTCGACCCCCGGCCCCATGGCCCCCACCAGCGCCTCGACGAACCATGCGGGCGTCAGCGGCGCGTCGCCCTGAAGGTTCACGATCACATCTGGTTCCGTGCCGAGTTGTGAGAGTCCTTCGGCGCAGCGTTCGGTGCCGTTGCGTGCCTCCGAAGAGGTCATCAGAACGTCCGCCCCAAACTCACGCGCCGTCTCTGTGATGCGATCATCATCGGTGAGCACATAGACCCTATCAATGCCAGAAACGCTTTTGGCGGCCTCCCAGGCGCGCTGGATCAGGGTCTTCTTTTCCCCGGTGGCCCCTGTCAGTTCCACCAGCGGCTTGCCGGGATAGCGGGTCGAGGCATAGCGGGCGGGGATGAAGACAACAGCACTCATGCGACACCTGCGCGAAGAAGGTCATGGATGTGGACAAGGCCCAGCAGCGCGCCCGTGTCGTCGACCACCAGAAGGGCGGTGCGCTTGAGGCGGTTCATCTCTCCCAATGCTTCGGTGAGCAGCATGCCCGGCGCGATGGTGAGCGGGTTGGGTGTGGCCACCTGCCCCGCAGTCTGGTCCATGAGGTCCACCATGTTGCGGCGCAGGTCGCCGTCGGTGATGATGCCTTGCAGCACACCGTCCGTCACCACGGCGGCCACGCCAAAGCCTTTCTGACTCATCTCGACCAGTGTGTCGGACATCGGCGTGTCCGGGGCGACAATCGGCAGCTCTTTGCCGCGATGCATGATCGCCGAGACGCGCAACAGCTGCGCCCCCAGCGTGCCGCCCGGGTGGAACGCATGGTAGCTGTCCCGGTCAAAGCCGCGCGCCTCCATCAGAGCCACGGCCAGCGCATCGCCCAAAGCCATGGTCATGGTGGTCGAGGTCGTGGGCGCCATACCGATGGAACAGGCCTCGGGCGCGTCGGGCATCAGCAGGATGTGTTCTGCCGCGCGGGCCAGCGTGGAGTTGGCTTTCTTGGTCAGCGCGATGAGCGGAATGTCGAACCGGGTGCAATAGGCGATCATGTCCGCCAGTTCGCGGGTCTCGCCCGAGTTTGAAATGAGGATCACCGCGTCGTTGCGGGTGATCATGCCCAGATCGCCATGGCTGGCCTCTCCGGGATGGACTGCCTGCGCAGGGGTGCCGGTGGATGCCAAGGTGGCCGCGATCTTGTTTGCGACATGACCCGATTTGCCCATGCCCGACACGATCACGCGGCCCGGAAGGGCAAGCAACCGAGTCACCACGGTGTCAAAATCCGTTGGCAGATCTTCGGCCAGTCGTGTGAGGGCGGCGGATTCGATTGCCAGCACAGAACGCGCAATGTCAGAGGGAGTGTTTGTCATGATGGCCTGCAACGTGGTTTGGACGCGGTGATAGCGGGTGGTGTGCCCCGTGTCCAACGCGCTGGTCGCTGGTACGGACAGGTGTTTCGAAAAGCCCCGGCCCTCGCCTTCGAAGACGCGCTCCCCGGATCACACCCGTCGCGCATGACCGCTCGGGATAACCGCCTGTGTGCCTCCCCAGAGCCCCCAGCGCGCGCGCAGCATCTCAATGGCGGCGGCATCCAGTTCCTGGCGGCCTTTCTCGGCCACGCGGTGACGGTAGAGCGCAGCGGCGCGGTCAGCTTCGGTGGTCTTGGGCTCCGGCTGATCTGCGGCAAGCCAGATGCCGATCCCTTGTCGCGCCAACGCACCCGACAGCCAGACATCATCGACATGAAACGCCTGCGCCGGGATGTCGAACGCAGGGGCATCAAAGAAGTCGGGCCGCACCACAACACCGCCATAGCCTTCGAACACATCTGCAAATCCCGATTGCGCGATGATCCTGCGGGAGGGTTTTCCCGCAAGCTTTATATTGGCCTGCCCTGACAGGATTTGTTTCAACCGGTCGCGGCGATAGATCATGTCCCAGGTCCGGGACCGGCGGGTGTGGCGCGGGTCGGTGTGGACTTTGCGATGTGACAGACCGGCGATGTCCCACCCGGCCAGCGCCACGGCACGATCCGGATAGCGGTCAGCCTCGGCCAGCAGGCCTTGCGCCCAGCCGGGGCGGTAATCGCGATCATCGTCACAAAAGAGCAGCCGCACATCCTGCCCGCGATACCGTTCTGCGGCACAAAGCACCTTGGTGGCCGGGCCATAATCCTGCGCGACACGGCGGATGGTGACCCCCGCGGGCACCTGCGGCAGATCCCCGTCCCAATCGGGAAAGCGGTGGTAGCTTTGCGGCAGATAAAGCTCGACCCCGTCTGTCCCGGCCTGCGCCACAAGCGCTTCCAGCGTTGGACCAATCAGTCCAAAGCGCGGCGGGATCGAGGAGAGCGTAATCAGGGTCATCAAAGGCACGCGTAATCAACGCGGTCTCAATAGGGGCAAGCCGGGATGGGGGCAAGCGGCGCGGGGACCGCCATCAGCGCCAGCGCACGGTCAGACGGCTTTGAGCGTGGCCCGTTTGGGAGCGGTCTTGGGCAAAAGTCCAGCCGCGGTTTCCACGCGGGCCATGAGCGTTTTCACCCGGTCCGCGCCATCCGCCCCGATGAAGCCGAACCATTTGGACAGGATGGTATCCGCATCCGCATCGGTGACCGGAGCATGGCTGCGTTTGAAGCCGGGGTCTTGCAGATCGATCGGGCGCGAATCGTGGCCATCGATCTTGATCGACAGGAACCCCATGCCGGCATTGTCGACCACCGCCGGAAAGCGGCGCAGCAGCGCGCCATGGCCAAAGGAAAAGATCGTCCGCTCTCCGTGCACCCGGATCGCCGTGCCTATGGAGTTGAAGGGCAGGGTTGCGCGGTAGATATGGGAGCCCGTGTCCTGGGCATACGAGGTGATCACCAACCCGTTGGAGCGGGAATAGGCCACCGGCATCACATCGCCCAGGCGCTGCATGTAGCGGCGCAGTTCGTGCACGTAATCATGCGACAGGCCATCGTCATCGTCGATCCGGAACTGTACCAAAGGCCGTGACAGACCCGCGTTGAGCCGTTTGATTTCGGGCATCAGCGCGTCATGCACCGTGGTTTCGTCTGACGCGATCAGGATCAGCCGCGCGTCCGCATCGCACAGCCTGCGCAAGCGTTTGAGGTGTTTGGCAGGCATGATATCCGAGGTCAGGACAATCAGCACGAAATTGGGGTCTTTCTGGGCGGCAAGTGACGGCAGCAGGATATTCTCAAACAGCGAAAACCGCAGCGCCATGCGCGCGTCGTCATACAGCCGCTCGGCCTGTTCAAGGCGCAAGAGATCGATGTCCGTGTCGACGGTCACCTGCGCATATGCCGCCCAATCGCCATTGCCACAGAAAGAGAACCGGCAAATGCCGATTACGGGTTCAAGAAGGTAGTTCACTGCGCGCCTGCCTTTTATGTTTTGAAAGCAGGATACGTGGTTTAGGGATCCTTTGAAGGATCAAGTGGTCAAGACGTGCGTTTCTTTTGCGCATCGACATAAGACCGCAACACTGCGTGCATGCGGAGATGGGGCAGGTGCTTCCGTCGCGATCGGTATTAGGCCGGCCACGTTGGGCGCACCATCAAGCAAGCCCAACTATCCACACCAGTTTCGAGAGGGCCAGCGATTAACAATCCATGTATGTGTAATGTGTGCGTAGATGAATCTTGTAATTCATAAATCCGAAATTCTTCTTACCCGCCGATTAACCTTAACGCATTCTTTACCCCTCGCTGGGGATAACAGGCCAAATGCACCCTATGCGTGAGGCTCTGATATGACCCCCCCAGTCCCTGCAACCGCTGTTTCTGACCTGCCTGTCCCGACCCCGGCCCGCAAACGGGCGTTCATCACCGGCATTACAGGCCAGGACGGGGCCTATCTGGCGCAGCTTCTGCTGGGTAAAGGCTATGAGGTGCATGGCGGTATCCGCCGCAATGCGCAGGCCGAACGGGCCAGGTTAGAGACGCTTGGGATTGCTGATCAGGTGTTTTTGCATGACCTCGATCTGTCCGAGATGAACAACATCTTCCGCCTGCTTCGGGACGTGCAGGTCGATGAGTTCTATAACCTCGCGGCTCAAAGCTTTGTCGGCGCGTCCTGGGACCAGCCGATCTATGCGGGGGATGTGAACGGCCTCGGCGTTGCGCGGCTTCTGGACACTCTGCGCAGTGTCGCGCCCGAGACGCGGTTCTATCAGGCCTCGACATCCGAGATGTTTGGCCTCGTGCAGGCGGTGCCGCAGACCGAAGAGACGCGGTTTTACCCCCGCTCGCCTTATGGCGTGGCCAAGGCCTACGGCCATTACATCACGGTCAATTACCGGGAATCCTTCGGGATGCACGCGTCCTGCGGCATTCTGTTCAACCATGAAAGCCCGCTGCGCGGGGAAGAGTTCGTCACCCGCAAGATCACCCGGGGTCTGGCCCGGATCGCACGCGGTGGGAACGCCCCCATTCAACTGGGCAACCTGAGCGCACGGCGTGACTGGGGATTTGCCGGGGATTATGTCGAAGGCATGTGGCGGATGCTGCAACAGGATATTCCGGGCGATTATGTGCTGGCCACAGGTGTCACCACACCGATCCGCGATTTCGTGAGCTTTGCGGCTGAGGCGCTGGATATGGGGCTCGACTGGCACGGGACGGGCGTGGGTGAGGTGGCTACCGATCGGCGGTCAGGACGCACCGTGGTCGAGGTGAACCCGGCCTTCTTTCGCCCTGCCGAGGTGGACCTTCTGGTCGGCGATGCCGCGCGGGCGCGCAGGCAGCTGGGCTGGCGTCCCCGCGTGGATGTGCGCAACCTTGCGGGTATGATGGCACGCGCCGATTATGACGCCGTGGCGTGACAGGGCGCGCCGAGCGCTGCGGCGGCTGACCGGCACCCGCGATTACCTGGACGGCGTTCAGGGCGGCGCGGTGGTGGGATGGGCCTTGCCCAGACCCGGGGCCGGGCCGGTGCGTGTTGCGCTTTATGATCACAAAGGCCGTGTGGCGGAAACACTGGCCAGCCAGTTCCGCGCCGATCTGCGGGATGCGGGGCTGGCACGCGGGCAGTGCGGGTTCACCTTTCCCGTCCATCCCAAGGCGCAGATGCTGCGGGTGTGTCGGCTGGATGGGTCGCGCCCGGTTGAGATCGGGCGAGTGCGCGTTGGCACCGCCCCCCTACCCGCTCTGCCATTGACCGCGCCGCGTGCGGCAGCCGTGCACGACGCACTGGGGCCGGGGGTGGCGGCCCTGCGCAGGGCCGCCAAGCCGTCTTGGGAAACCCCCGCAAGACTGACCCGTAAACAGGCGCTGCTGTTTGCACCCACTGATCCGGGCACAGGCGGCGCCCTGCCCGATCCGCTTTGCGCCTACATGGCCTATCTGCGCCCACGCTTTCGACTGAACGTACAGTTCGACTGGGACAGCGCCCCGGACGAAGCGGCGCACTTTCTGAACTGGACGCTGACCAGCTATGCGCCGATGCGCGGCGCGCTGAAAGCACCGCTGTCGCACCGTACGATCCAGTGGTTGAACGCACCGGTGGTCATCCCCGGTCAGCACACACATCTGAGCCGTGCCACCTGGGCCGCGCTGATGGGCGTGCCACATCTGAGGCAGGGAATTGATTTTACCAATCCCGACTGGATCGATGGGGTGATGTACTGGTGGGCGGTGCATCAGGTGCGTGCACTCTCGGGCGAGGATTGTCTGGTGCCGGATGCGTATGTGACCCGTCTGGCAGGAGTGCCCGAGGAAACGCCCTTTCCCCTGTCGCGCTACCTGTTGCGCTGGATGGAAGAGACTCCGGCTCTCGCCCGGTTGTCGACCACACGCACAGAGGATCGCCGCCTGATCACCCTCGCTGCGATGGTGCGCGCAGCCGAACGACCAGACACGCTACGATACCTGCCTTTCGCCAGTATGGAGACGCTTTTGACCCAAGATGCCGAAGGCCAGACGCCGTTTGGGGGCTATGTCAAAACGTTGGACGGCCAGGACCGTCGGATCACGCCTGCGGACTACGCTGCCTGCCTTCGGGGCCACGGATACGATCTTGCAACCCACCGGTTCACCACACGCACGGCTGAGGGTCACCGGCTGCATGCCGCCGCCCTGCCCGCGCCCGCGCTGCAGGGAGTGAGGAAAGCCGAGGTGCAGGTGATCGGACCCGTGACCAAGGCCTCTGGGTTGGGGCAGGCGATGCGCGCCTCGGTGGCGGCGCTTGAGACGACAGGGATGGAGGTGCAGGTGGTGAATTTCGACCTCGACAATCCGGCTCCCGAGATCGACGTGCCGCACACACCGATTGGGCAGGCCCGCCCTGCCCGGTTCACGCTGCTGCATCTGAATGCGGAATCCATCCCGCTGCTTACCGCTTATGCGCCCGACATCACGGATCGCAGCCATACGGCCGCCTACATGTTCTGGGAACTGACCAGACCTGCCACCTGTCACGCCTTGGCGCTGCGTATGATTGACGAGGTCTGGGCCGCCTCCGATCATGGTCGCGCGATCTATGCGGATGTGTTCAACGGTCCCATCCGGGTGATGGGATTGGCGAATGAGGTGGAGCCGCCGACCGACCCCTTGGGCGCACGGGCCGCGTTTGTGGCGCGCACGGGCTTCAACGCGGACGCTTTCCTCTGCATGGCGAGTTTCGACAGTTTCTCCTTCGTGCAACGCAAGAACCCGCTCGCGCTGATCCGGGCCTTTGCAGAGGCGTTTCCACAGGGCGGTGCGCAGCTTTTGCTCAAGACCCAGAATCGCACCCGCGTGAGTGACCCCGCACAGACCAGGATCTGGGCGCAGATCGACGCGCTCACCAAGGGCGACCAAAGGTTTCGCATCTTGGATGAGACCATGGACCGCAACACCCTGTTTACTCTCACAGCCGGGGCCGACGCCTACCTGTCGCTACACAGGTCCGAAGGGTGGGGGTTTGGTATGATCGAAGCGATGGCTCTCGGTGTGCCGGTGCTGGCGACGGGGTATTCGGGCAACCTGGCTTATTGTGATGACACGACCGCCTGGCTGGTTCCTGCGCAAGAGGTCGCCCCAGCCCCGGACGACTACATGTTCACACCCAAGGGGGGCCTTTGGGGTGATCCCGATCCCCACGTCGCTGTCACGCTTTTGCGTCAGATGCAGGCCAACACACCCCTGCGGGAGCGTAAGGCCAAAGCCGCACAGGCCCGCGTGCTGCGGGCGTTCTCGGCGCACGCCATCGGCACGCGCTATGCCACCCGGATCGAAACCGTTCTGCGCCAATCCAAAACGCGCGCGGCATGAGGAACATCCTGCCCTCCCGCACACGGCCTTCTTATGTGATGGGGGTCAGCTGGCCCCGCTCTGGTCATCACCTGCTGGCGCGCTTGCTCAGGCTCTATTACGGCCCGGCATTCACCTATTGCGGGTTTTACGGGCAGGCCGAGTGCTGCGGCACTGCCCCTTGCGAAAAGGCCGGAGAGGTCCGCTATTCCAAGAACCACGATTTTGACGGCAGCCTCATTCAGAACCCGTCACATCGATACCTGATTCAGACGCGGGCCTTTGTACCTTCCGTTGTTTCCAACTTCGAACTTTACCTGCGTGACGGGGGCAGTGATGACGCGCACAGCTTTATGCAGTTCGCCAGTGCGCAGTTCACAGCCTACCGGGCCTTTCGGGACAAATGGGTGACCTCCGACTTTGCCAGATCCCATACCGTGATCCCCTATGAAGACCTTGTGCGTGATCCGGCAACCGCACTTGTCTATGCCCTGACGAGTTTTGACGATCATGTGCCTGATCTGAACCGTGTCCGCGCGGCCACATGTCAGGTCGATGGCGAAGAGGTGGCGCATCGGCGCATCCGCCCCCGTCCCGGCACAGGTGTGCACCCTCCCAGAGATGTGACGCATTTTCGTCATTACGACGCCACCCTCTTTGGCTATCTGGACAAACTGAAGCTGACCCGGCACGAGGTGAATGACGTGTTTCGCTGTCACCTTGACCGCGATGCTTCTGAGGCGAACATGCTCGCACTGCAGACCAACCTGTCGGTTGCGGCGATTGAGCGTATGATCCTCGGCTCATCTGAATATGCCGCTCGGGGGCGCACCCTTCGGGCGGTCTGACCTGACCCAAGAGGCGCATGCATGGCCGACCTTCCCCTGATCACCCCGGTGCTTTTATGCGGCGGATCCGGCACCCGGCTCTGGCCCTTGTCGCGCAAGAGCTATCCCAAGCAATTCGCGCAGTTCCTGGGTGAAGAAAGCCTGTTTCAGGAAGCCGCCAAACGTGTGTCGGGGGGTGGGTTTGCAGCCCCCTTGGCCGTCACGGGAGATGGGTTTCGCTTTATCGTCGCCGAACAACTGGATCATTGCGGCATCCGCCCAGCCGGTATTCTGATCGAACCCGAAGGTCGCAACACGGCCCCTGCTGCTGCCGCCGCTGCGCTGCATCTGGCACAGACAGACCCCGGCGCATTGATGCTGCTGGTGCCCGCCGATCACGCGATCCCCGATCCGGATGCGTTTCGCGACGCGGTGATGACCGGCGCCCAGGCTGCAGCTCAGGGCCAGATCGTGACCTTTGGCATTCAGCCGACCCGCGCGGAAACCGGATATGGCTGGCTGGAAGCCGGGCAGGAGACCCATCCCGGCGTGAACGCGCTGGAGCGCTTTATCGAAAAGCCCGATCAGGCCAAGGCCGAAGCGCTGTTTGCTGATGACCGCTACCTATGGAACGCAGGCCTGTTCCTGACCCGCGCCGACACGTTGCTGGCCGCGTTCGAGGCCCATGCGCCCGACATCCTGAAAGGCACCCATGCCGCGATGGACGCCGCAGAGCCTGACCTTGGCTTCCTGCGCATCGACCCTGACCTTTGGGCGCAGGTGCGCGCGGAGTCCATCGACTATGCCGTGATGGAGCAGGCCAGCAATGTCAGCGTTGTGCGCTTTGTCGGCGGCTGGTCCGATCTGGGCTCCTGGGAGGCCGTCTGGCAGGAAAGCCCGCAGGACGGCAGCGGCAATGCCCTAGCCGGTTTTTCTACCGCGATTGACTGTGAGAACACGCTTCTGCGTTCGGAAAGCGATGAGATCGAACTGGTCGGCATTGGCCTGAAAAACGTGGTCGCCGTGGCGATGCGCGACGCGGTGCTGGTGGCCGATATGACCGATAGCCAGAGCGTGCGCCGCGCCGTCGACATCCTCAAGGCGCGCGAGGCGAAACAGGCGGTGCAACTGCCCGTCGATTACCGCCCCTGGGGCTGGTTCGAGACGCTGATCCTCAAGGACCGGTTTCAGGTCAAACGCATCCATGTGCATCCCGGTGCGGCGCTGTCGTTGCAAAGCCATGTGCACCGATCCGAACACTGGATCGTGGTGGCAGGCACCGCGCGCGTCACGGTGGACGACGAAGTGCGGCTTCTGAGCGAGAACCAGTCGGTCTATATCCCGCTGGGCGCGGTGCACCGGATGGAAAACCCCGGCAAGGTGCCAATGGTGCTGATCGAAGTGCAGACCGGCACCTATCTGGGGGAGGACGACATCATCCGCTACGAGGATATTTATTCGCGCAGGTGATCACACGGCCATTTCCCGTCGACGGGAAATCATGGACGCATCCGGCAATCCCGGGGCTCTGCCCGTTCGGTCCTCAAACGCTCCCCCAGAGCGTTGGCAGCTTCGCGGACCGAACCTTACCCCAACCGCTGTGCCACGGCCTGCAATGTCTCGCGCATCAACGCCTCGGCGCGGTCCGCACTCTCGGCTTCGGCATAACAGCGGAACTCCGGCGCGTTGCCCGAGGGGCGCAGATGAATCACCGTGCCATCCGCAAAAGACACGCGCAGCCCGTCGGTCAGGTCGATGCCCACTTCTTCGGCCCGGCCCGCAAAGAAACCCGCCCGCACGCCTGCATCCTCGCTCAACTCTGCAATAAACGTTTTAGACGCCTCGGTCTGAATGCCCGCAATCCGGTCAGCGGCGGTAAAGCGGGACGGCAAATCAGAGACTAATAAGGCCAGACTTACGCCTTTTTCCTGTGCCATCGCCAGCGGAGCCACGATGGGCAGCAGGCAATCGCGGGTCATCAGCTTTGTAATCACACCCGCTGGCCCTTGCGCATCGAAGCCCAGCAGGAACCCGCCGTTGGCCTCGTAACCGACAACTTTGCCCCCCGCCTCTTCCATCGCCGCGATCACGTAAGGCGAACCGATCCTGGTGCGGATCACCCTGCCAAACTCCATGTGATCCACCATGGTGTTGGACGACACCGGGGTGCAGAGCGTCTCAGCCCCAAGCGACCCGACCGTCAGCGGCCCCAGCACATCGCCGGGCACCAACGTCCCGCTGGCATCCACCACCATCGGTCGATCCGCATCGCCATCGGTCGACACCAGCGCATCAAGCGCGTGCTCCGCGCACCAGCTTTTCAGCATGGCTCGCGTGCCCTGATCCACCGCCTCTGTATCCACCGGGATAAAATGGTCGGCCCGGGCCAGACGCACCACCTCAGCCCCCATGCCCGACAGCGCATCCACCATCACATCTCGGGCAACCGATGAATGTTCATAAACACCGATGCGCATCCCGCCCAAAGCGTCCGTTCCAAACGCATCGACATAGCGCGCGACATAGGCTGGAATCGCACCCTCTTCGCGCAGATAATCGCCGTTTCCGCCTGTATCAGAGCCTGATCTCAGCGCCATCCCAATCGCCTGCTCATCCGATTTCGCGATCTCTCCGCCGGGCAGATAGAACTTCAGACCGTTGCGATCCGCCGGGATGTGACTGCCTGTCACCATGACAGCCGCCTGCCCCGCGCCCATGGACGCCAGCGCCAACGCGGGTGTCGGCAGCGCGCCGTGATCGACCGCCCTTAC
>Ga0316197_10000257_pt1 | contig 38166 bp, 27 predicted proteins | sample OudBiesiAoxic_MG_FD_204939 | JGI IMG/M metagenome (GOLD analysis project Ga0316197, IMG submission 204939) | Coastal sediment microbial communities from Oude Bieten Haven, Netherlands - site A oxic | ecosystem: Environmental > Aquatic > Marine > Coastal > Sediment | place: Netherlands... | reverse complement strand
GGAACCTCATCGACAGCGATTCCGGAATCATGTGGTCCGTCCCGTTCGGCACCCTGGAGCCGGTCAACTACGAGGGAGTCACCGACGACGGCGTGCCGATCTACGAGCTGCTTGATATCGTCACCGACCCAGAGGGCACCGACCTCTACGAGTACGACAACATCCGCTCGCGCTGGCGCCTGCGGCTTGGTCTGCGTTGGTCCTTCTGATCTGACGTAATTTCTTTGAACTCACCCCGGCCCGGGCGAAAGCTCGGGCCGGATTTTTTTGTTGGCCAACCACCCGCCCGATGCTGGATGCTCGATGCTGGATGCTGGATCCACCCGCCCACCCGGTGATGTCAGCGCGCTTGGAGAAAAGCGCTCTCCACCGAGGAGCGCCAGGTGCCACTTTTCGAATTGTTGGAGGCTCATCAACGAAGTCACCCTGTGGACGAGGCCAACAATGCGAAGGGTGGCTCCTCATACTCGGTGGCGCCACGGAGAACTCAGCGCCTCATCGGGAACGGGGACGGGAACGGGGACGAGAGATGGGCGACACAAAGCAGGGGGAGAAACGTAGACGATTCTGAGGTACGATGGCAGACCCATGAGCAGCACGAGTCCTGGAAACGTTGTCAGCGGGCCCGGCACCGTCGCCGACCGGCTGCCGCACGACCCCGAGGCCGAACGCGCGGTCCTCGGCGCGGTGCTGCTCGACCCCGGCGCAATGCTCCACATCATCGAGAAGCTCCGGGTCGACCACTTCTATCTCGAGAGTCACCGCATCGTCTATCAGGCGTGCCTCGACCTGCACGAGAAGGGCGACGCGGCCGATCTCGTGACGGTTCGCAATCATTTGACCGAGCAGGGCCGGCTCGAGCAGGTCGGCGGCGTTTCCTATCTGTCTTCGCTGGTCGATGCGCTGCCCGATGTGGCAAATGTTGTTCACTACGCGGAGATCGTTCACGACAAGGCGGTCAAGCGCCAGCTGATGGCGGCCGCCCAACACATCATCACCACCTGCTCGCTCGACCACGGCGAGGCCCGCGAGGCGGTGGAGTCGGCCCAGAAGGACGTCTACCGGATTGCCGAGGACACCCTCTCGGGCGGACTCATGCCAATCCGCGGCCTCACCGACTCGGAGCTCGCCAATATCGAGGCCGCTCGCGAGACCCGCTCGACCCTGACAGGTCTCGACACCGGTTTTGTCCGTATCAACGAGCTCACCTCCGGCCTCCAGCGCAAAGATCTGGTGATCCTCGCGGCGCGGCCGTCGATGGGAAAGACCTCGCTCGGGGTCAACATCTGCGCCCACGCCGCCCTACGCGGCGGCAAGAACGTCGCCATCTTCTCGCTCGAAATGGCCGCCGAACAGCTCGTCCGGCGACTTTTGTCGTCCGAGGCTCGGGTCGATCAAAAGAGGATTTCCGGCGGCTACCTCGCCAAATCCGACTGGCCCAAGCTCGAGCTCACCGCGCAGGCTCTGCGCGACGTCAATATTTGGATCGACGATACCCCAGGTATCACCGCCCTCGAGCTGTCGGCCAAGGCGCGGCGCCTCAAACAGGAGCGCGGCCTCGATCTGGTAATGGTGGACTACATGCAGCTGATGTCGGGCGGCGCCCGATTCAGCAGCCGCAACGAGGAGGTCTCGGCTATCTCCCGCAACCTCAAGGCGGTCGCCAAAGAGCTCGACGTGCCGATGCTGGTGCTGTCGCAGCTCTCGCGCCAACCGGAACGGCGGGGTGGCGACCACAGGCCACAGCTCTCGGATCTTCGCGAATCGGGCTCAATCGAGCAGGATGCGGACGTTGTGATGTTCATCATTCGACCGTCAGTCTACGACCGCGAGGTCGAAGACCCGCGGCGCGCCGAGCTCATCATCGCCAAACAGCGCAACGGCCCGATCGGTGAGATCGACCTCATCTTCCAGCACGAGTTCACGCGCTTCGAGAACGCCGATTTCAGCCACGAGGACGGCGACGCCCCGTGGTAGAGGCGGCTGCCCGCCCGGCGGGCATCTTCGGCTGGCTCGATCATTTCGGGAGCCTCGTCATCCGGGCGCTCGACGACCTCGGACGCTTCTTCTACATCATGGCGTCGAGCGTGATGTGGACCTTCCGCCGGCCGTTCGACGGCACCGAGTGGTTACGGCAGATGGTGCGGGTGGGGTGGGACTCGATCCCGGTCGTCTTTCTGACCTGCCTCTTCACCGGCATGGTGCTCGCGCTCCAAACCTATCGCGGGTTCGAGCGATTCCACGCCGAAGGCTTTGTCGGTTCGGTGGTCGCGCTGTCGCTGACCCGGGAGCTGGCGCCGGTGTTGACTGGCTTGATGGTGGCGGGACGGGTGGGTTCGGCGATGGCCGCCGAGCTCGGCACGATGCGTGTCACCGAGCAGATCGACGCTCTCTACGCAATGGCCACCGAGCCGATCCACTATCTAGTGGTGCCGCGGGTCAACGCTTCGATTCTCATGCTGCCGATACTGACCCTGATCGGTGATGCGGTCGGCGTCATCGGCGGCTGGCTGATCTCGGTCGGCCTCTTCGGCGCCAACAGCTATCTCTATATGGAACGCACATTCCAGTTTCTGGAGGTCAACGACATCACCTCGGGGCTCGTCAAATCCGCCTTCTTCGGGCTCATCCTGTCGGTCACCGGCTGTGCCAAGGGCTTCTACACCTCGGGTGGCGCCGAAGGGGTCGGAAGATCCACAACCTCGGCGGTGGTCACGGCTTCTCTCTACATCCTTCTCTCCGACTTCTTCCTGACGAAAATTCTCTTCTGATGGTGGCGCCGGCAATCTCCGCGGTTCGCAGCCCCGCCGGTCCGATGATCAGCGTGATCGGCCTCCACAAATCATTTGGTGAAAAAGAAGTTCTCAGGGGCATCGACCTCGAGATCGGGCGTGGTGAATCGCTGATGCTGGTCGGCGGTTCCGGGGCCGGAAAGTCGGTCTTCATCAAGCACCTCATCGGTCTCCTGCAACCCGACGAGGGCCACGTGGTGGTCGACGGCGTCGATCTCACCCACGCCTCACCGGAGGCCGTACTCGAGCTGCGAAAAAAATTCGGGATGACCTTTCAAGAGGGCGCACTCTTCGACTCGATGACCGTCGGAGACAACATCGCCTTCCCGATCCGCCGCCACACGGACAAGCCCGAAAAGGAAGTCGGGGCGCGGGTCCGCGAGTGTCTCCAGCTGGTGCGGCTGCCCGGCATCGAGGACAAGATGCCATCGGAGCTTTCGGGTGGCATGCGGCGACGGGTCGGGTTTGCTCGCGCCATCGCCCTCGAGCCTGAAATTCTCCTCTTCGATGAGCCCACAACCGGCCTCGATCCGATCAACACCGCCGCCATCGGCGACGTCATCAACCAACTTCGAAGCGAACTCGGAGTCACCGCAGTGACCATTACCCACGACATGGGTCTGGCCGGTAAAATCGCCGACCGGGTCGCCATCATTCGCCGTGGCCAGATCCTCCTGGTCGACACTCCGGAGCGCTTCCTCGAATCAGAAAACTGGTTCGTTCGCGCCTTTCTCAACGGTGAGGTTCCCGAGGAGGACCACCCATGACCCCTGCAGCACGCATCGGCCTGTTCATGCTCGCCGGGATGATCATCCTCGGCGTCTTTATTATCAAGATCGAGGACATCCCGGTCGGCGAGCGCGGCGACCGCCTCGAAGTGACCGCACGTTTCTCGTCGGTGGCCGGCCTCGACCGCAAAGCGGCGGTCCGAATCGCCGGCGTCCGCGTCGGCAAGGTGGAAGCGGTCGACCTCGATGGATCCGAGGCTCTGCTCCATCTTTCGCTCAACCCCCAGGTCCAACTCCACGAGGGTGCATGGGCCCAGATCACCAGCCTCGGGATGCTCGGCGACAAGTACATCGAGATCCTGCCCGGTGATCCGACCGCGCCGTTGCTTCTGGCCGGCGCCGAGCTCGGGGGCACAAACACGCCCTCTTTCGACGACGTCATGCGGGTGGCAACCGAGATTGGCGCCGACGTCAAGGAGGTGACCGAGGCGTTGCGAGGTTCGATCGGCGGACCGGAGGGGGAGGTGGCGCTCGAGGAGATCGTCGCCAACATTCGCGACCTCACGGCATCGCTCAAGGTGCTGATCGCGGAGAACCAGGCCAACGTCAACCAGACGACCGAGAACTTCAAGGACTTCTCGGCCACCCTGCGCGACGAGATGCCGAAGATCACCAACAAATTGAACACCCTCGCCGACCAGCTCAACGGCGTCGTCGGGGAGAATCGGGACGACCTCCAGGCCTCGATGGGTAACATCCGCGAGCTCACCGACCGGCTTCAGGTCTCGGCCGAGAATCTGAACCAGATCACCGGCAAGATCTCCTCCGGCGAAGGCTCAATCGGCAAGCTGGTCAACGACGAGACCACGGTCGACAACCTCAACGAAACCCTCGATTCGATCGAAGGTGGGATCGACAATCTCACTGAAACCATGGGTCGTTACCGACGCTACCAGCTCCAGGTCGCGCTGCGGGGAGAGGCTATGACGGCAACCGACGAGAGCCGCATGGCCTTCGGCTTCGATCTCTGGACCACCAAAAATCGCTTCTTCCGCCTCGAAGGTGTGGACATGCCGTACGGCCGCGTCCGGACGGACGCACAGTACGTGACCACCTCCTACCCCGATGGGACCCAGGATTCGTATCTCGAGGAGAGGATCAAGGTCTCCGATAAGATCGGCATCAATGCCCAGGTCGGATACCGGGTCTTCCCGAATACTATCGGGCGGGTCGGGCTGATTGAATCCACCGGTGGCATTGGTATCGATCACACCATCAAGCTCGGCAAGAGGCCGATGATCCTGGTCTTCGAAGCTTACGATTTCGCGCGCGAGTTCGACGAGGGCATACACCTGAAATTCGAGGGCCGGTACTTTATCAGCCCCCATATCTTCGTGACCGCAGGTTGGGACGATCCTCTGGTCTCAGAAAAATCCTCGGTCCTCTTCGGCGCCGGCATCAACTGGGCGGACGACGACGTCAAGTACAGCCTCGGGCTTGCCGGCAGCGCCCTCAACTGAGCTTGCGGATGGCCGAAACCATCTTCTTCTGCACCTCCTGCGGCCACGAATCGGGCAAATGGCTCGGCCAGTGCCCGGGCTGCGGCGAGTGGAATTGCTATGCCGAACAGCCGGCCGCGCCGCGCAAGAAGAAGAAGGGTGGCCCCGCACCGCGTCGTGGCGCTCAGGCGGTGCCTGTGACCAGGGCGGCGGCGATGCCCGCGATCCGTCTTACGACCGGCCTCGAGGGCCTCGACCGGGTTCTCGGCGGAGGACTGGTGCCAGGCTCGCTGGTGCTCCTCGCCGGCGAGCCCGGCATCGGCAAGTCCACCCTGCTCCTGCAGGTGGCTGCGGAGCTTGCCCGGGACAACGGCCCCGTGGTCTATGTGACCGGCGAAGAATCCGCCGAGCAGGTGGCCCTGCGCGCGCGGAGGATTGACGGTCTGCACGAGGGACTCCTGCTGCTCCCGGAAACCTCGTGCGACGCGGTGCTCAGCCAGCTCGAAGCGCTCGAGCCGCGGCTGGTGGTGGTGGATTCGGTCCAGACGGCCGTCCTCGACGACATCGACGCTGTCGCCGGTTCGGTGAGCCAGGTGCGCCAGGTGGCGTCCCGTTTCCAACACTTCGCCAAGACCCGGGGCGTTCCGGTGGTGCTGGTCGGCCACGTCACCAAAGAGGGCTCGATCGCCGGGCCCAAGCTGCTCGAGCATCTTGTTGACGTGGTGATGTCACTCGAGGGCGAGCCGGGTCACGACCTTCGTGCGCTCCGCGCCGGCAAGAACCGCTACGGCACGATCGCAGAGCTGGCGCTTTACTCGATGACCGGCCGTGGTCTCGAGCCGGTGCAGAATGCCTCGGCATGGCTGCTCGAAGACCGCCGCAGCGGCGCAGCCGGTTCGGCGGTGGCGGTCGCCCTCGAGGGCTCCGTGCCGCTGCTGGTTGAGGTCCAGGCCCTGGCCGCACCCTCGGTGCTCGGTACCCCGCGACGCGTGGCGCACGGTCTCGATTCGTCCCGCCTGGCCCTCCTGCTGGCAGTGCTCGAGCGGCATGCGGGCATCTCGTTTGCGGACCGTGATGTCTTCGTCAATCTGGTCGGTGGTCTGTCGCTGCGCGAGCCCGCCCTCGATCTGGCGGTGGCGGCGGCGTTGGTGTCGTCGGCAGCCGACCTTCCGCTGGCCTCCGAGCTCGCGATCTTCGGCGAGATCGGTTTGCTCGGTGAAGTGCGGGCGGTGAGCCGGGCGGCAGAGCGGGTCCGCGAGGCCTCGGCGCTCGGGTTCGGTCGGGTTGCCCTGCCGACGCGCGATGCCAACGGCAAGCTCGAGCTGCCGAGCACTGCGATCGATACTGTCGCGGATTTGCCGCGGCTCCTCGAGGCGGGCGACTAACCACAGAGGCACAGAGGACTCCCTGCCGCCCTCGGACAAACCGCAGATCGCGCAGATAAACGCAGATAGTGTCGCCTTTTGGATCGCGTCACCGCTGACGCTAACGCCCTCGAGCATTCCAACGATGCAACTTGCCCACAGATCACACAGATCAACCCAGATGGGCTCAAAACAGCCTTTCAGGTCTTGCTTCCGCCTCTTTGTGTGGGTGGCTGGGTGGGCGGCCTTTGTGTCTTCGTGTCTTCGTGGTTGTGACGTGGGTGGGTGGAGGGATCTGCGCTCATCTGCGTTATCTGCGGTTTCTCCGGGCAAACGGATCTGTGTTCATCTGTGTGATCTGTGGGCGGTTCGGGTAGGAGGGAAAACTTCGTGGTTGTGATGGATTCAGAAAATGATCTCTGCACTTTCTCTGTGTCTCTGTGCCTCTGTGGTTTTTCGTTACTTCAACCGGAGTTCGAGATCGACGAGGGTTTTCGGTCAGTCAGCCTTGGCTCGACTCCGAATAGACCTGAGGAAAGGTGGCGTAGAACGCCATCGCAGGCTCGAGCTGGGCAAGCGGGATCTGGTCGTTGACGGTGTGTGAATGGAGCTCATCAGCGGGGCCGAAACCGACCGTCGGTATGCCGTACATGCCCGCCGTGGCGCACCCATTGGAAGAGAAGGCCGAGCGATGGATGCGCGGCGTCCGTTCCAACACCTGTTCCGCGGTCGCCATTGCCGCACGCACGGCCGCGCCGTCTTCCGCGGTCTCCCAGGCGGGAAAGACCTTGTCGGTCGGGTAGGTGAATCCACGCCACGAGGGCAGGCCATAGTGCAACAGACGCACCTCGGCTCCTTCGGTTGCAGACTCGGCAACATCGCGCATCTGGGCCAACGCGTCATCGGCTGTCTCGCCGATGGTCAGACGACGATCGATGTGCACCACGCAACCATCCGGGATCGCGGTCAACGAGGGCGACTGCGAGGTGATACCGGTGACGGCCAACGATCCGCGGCCAAGCATGGGGTGATCGACCTCGAGCTTCCGGTGGAGGCGATTCAGTCCTTCAATCACCGGCATCATATTCGAGATCGCGTTCTCCCCCCGATCCGGTTGTGAGCCGTGGGTCGAAACTCCAGAGGTCGCAATTTCGACTTCCATGCGACCTCGCTGCCCGTAGCAAACACCGAGGTGCGAGGGCATGGCGATGACGACCACCTCGGGCCGCAGGGGGGTCTCGTTGAGGAGATACTGCCAGGCAAGACCGACACAGTCTTCGCCGTTAACGGTCGCCGCCACCCACACCGTCACGTCGTCAGGCAGTCCAAATTCGTGAGCCAGGGCCGCCCCGTGGACCAACGCCGCCAGACCGCCCTTCTGATCCGATGCGCCGCGTCCAAAGAGTGTGCCTCCGGTGACGATTCCTCGAAACGGATCGTAGCGCCAGTGGGTCGGATTGGAGATGCCGACGGTGTCGATGTGGGCGTCGTAGGCCAGGATCCGCGGTCCCGACCCGACGCGCCCGAGAACATTTCCCATCTCGTCAAGATGGACATCTCGGTAGCCGAGCAGCTCCATCTCGCGCAGCACCCGCTCACAGGCGAGACGCTCGCTGCGACTCGGTGACGGCACGGTTACCAAGTCGTGGAGAAACTCGTTGCAGCGAGGTGCCGACTGCTCCGCGAGCTTTTTTACGGCCTCGAATTCGCGTTTTTCAATGCGGTCTTGTTCCATAAATCTTCAACCAACCAGACAGCTGAGAATTTTTTCACAAAGTCCAGCATTGGGCAAGGAGAAGTCCGAAGATTTCCAAAATAACCTTGAAATGACGCTTCCGTGGCATCAAGCGTTGATGGGTTGCGAGTCAGCGAAAAAGAGTTCAGCAGGCAAGCGCTTGTTACTTCAGCGACACCCAGTCAGGCGCGCATTGCCGCTTCGACGGCACAGGTGCCACCCTTCGCATTGTTTGCCCTACAGACGCTGCCAATACAGGACGCGACAAATCCAAACAATGCGAAGGGTGGCACCTGACGCGCCGAAGCGAGACAATCGACGAGTTGGGAACGGGCACGGGATCGGTATCGGAATGGGAAACGGGTGGATTATCCGCGTGGGCCGAATATCGCGGTGCCGACACGGACCATGGTCGCGCCCTCGGCGATGGCGATCTCGAAGTCGTGACTCATACCCATCGATAGTTCCGGAAGAGGGTGGCCCATTTCGTATTGGAGCCGATCTCGCAGCTCACGGAGCTTTTGGAACCAGGGCCGCGAGGCTTCCGGGTCCTCCGCCCAGGGCGGAATCGCCATCAGGCCGAGCACCGCCAACCGATCGCATCCGAGGGCGTGTTCGAGCAGCTCGCTCGCATCCTCGGGAAGCGCCCCCGCTTTCTGCGGTTCTTTGGCCACGTTGATCTCGATCAACACGCCCAGTCTTCGTTCAGGCCAGTGTTCTGTGAGCAGGTACTGGAGGCGGTCTGCTATCTCGAATCGATCTACGGTGTGGACGATGTCAAAGACTTCAAGGGCGGCACGTGCCTTGTTGCGTTGCAGCGGTCCAATGAGATGCCACCGCGCCTCGGCGACCTCGGGCTTCTTGGCCACCGCCTCCTGCACGCGGTTTTCGCCGAGATCGGTCGCCCCGGCGGTGACGGCCTCGTTCACGACCTCGGCTGGAAAGGTCTTGCCAACGGATATCAAGGTGATCGCAGCCGGATCCCGTCCACAATCGCTGGCTGCGGCGTCGACACGGTGCCGAACCGCGGCAAGCCGATCCGACAGCTCTGAGATCATTGCTCGGCGACTTCTTTGTCGTCCGTCAACGTCTCCTCGATATAGAGGATGCGGTGGCAGTGCTCGCAATCGATGATCTCTTCGCATCGCCGAACCCGCTGCTGGAGATGGGGCCGCAACGCAAAGTGGCACAGCGAGCACGACCCGTCGACAACCTTGGACACCGATGTGCCCTGCTTGCTCTCAAGCAGCCGTAGGAATCGTGCGCGGTTCTTTGGCTGAATCTCTTGCTCAACCTTCTTGGCCTCTTTTGACAGCTTGTGCACCCGCTTCAAAAGCTTTTCTTTCTGTTTCTCCCACGCAGTGACAACCTCGGTATGCGCCGTTTCTTCTTCCGGACGAGCATTACGCCGTTCTTCGACTTCCGTGGCGAGCTGGGCGATCGCCTCCTCGAGCTCCTTCCGTCGCGCCGACGTCTCCTCAATCGCTTTGGTGGCGTAGTCAATCTCCGAGATCACAGCTGTGAACTCACGCTCGTTGGTGACTGAGCTTTTCTGCTTTTGGAAATGCTCCAGCTCGAGCTCCCACTCCGCCTCCTTCTTTCGTACTTCCATGATCTCTTCCCGGTGCGCCTCCGACTGCCGCTCCATCTCTTGGAGTTCTTCCAGGCGCAGACGATTCGCCTCCTGCAGACTGCGGATCTCTGCAGGAGGGGAATCGTGCGAGGCGATAGCCTCCGAAATGGAATCGTAAACTTTCTGGAGCCGAACCAGGTGGACGAGATCGTGATATGCGTTGCTCACCATTGCCCCTCGCTGCGTATTCAATCCAACCCTTTTCCAAGCGGGCCGACTATGGGCCCACCAGGATTCGAACCTGGGACCGACCGGTTATGAGCCGGCGGCTCTGACCGCTGAGCTATGGGCCCCGGCGTATGGTACCGCGACGCGGGACGTACAGCAAGAAGAGAGAATTTCGGAATTCGGAATTCGGAATTCGGAATTGCCGCCCACCCCCCGGGGAAATCGGCGAGAAGGGCGCGGTCATCGGAGGTGCCTGGCAAACCGCCGGCGGCAGCGATCAGCGGCCGAGGCAGGGGATCGCCTGCCATCGGCCGCTCGCTGGCGACGGTGCTTCACCGCGGCCGCAGGCCGCGAGTAGCCTCTCGGGGAGTGCGACGAAAGGAAAGCGCGTTGAAATCAGCGGCGCTTTGTCAGTCGGAGAACCATTAGGTTCCGCTGTCGGAGAACGGTTTCAGCAGATGGGCGCGGGTCGGATGCCGAAGTTTGCGCAGCGCCTTGTACTCGATCTGCCGGATGCGCTCGCGGGTGACATTGAAGGTACGGCCAACCTCCTCGAGGGTGTGCTCGGTACCATCGCCGATCCCGAATCGTAGCTTCAACACCTGCTCCTCGCGCGGGGTCAGGGACTTAAGAACGTTCTCGGTGTGGTCCTTGAGAGTCCGCATGATGACCGCCTCGATCGGCGATACCGAATTGGTGTCCTCGATGAAGTCTCCGAGGTGGGAGTCCTCTTCCTCTCCGATTGGAGTCTCCAGAGAAATTGGCTCCTGCGAGATCTTGTGGATCTTTCGGATCTTCGAAACCGGCATCTCCATACGGTTGGCGATTTCCTCAACCGAAGGCTCACGGCCCAATTCTTGTACCAACATTCGGGTGGTACGGGTGAGCTTGTTGATGGTCTCGATCATGTGAACCGGAATCCGAATCGTACGGGCCTGGTCTGCGATCGCTCGGGTAATCGCCTGCCGGATCCACCATGTGGCATAGGTGGAGAACTTGTAGCCGCGCCGGTACTCAAATTTATCTACCGCCTTCATGAGGCCGATGTTGCCCTCCTGGATGAGATCCAGGAACTGAAGGCCGCGGTTGGTGTACTTCTTGGCAATCGAGACAACCAGCCGCAGGTTGGCGACAATCAGCTCCTGCTTGGCGCTGTCGGTCTCGGCCTCGCCACGCCGCACCTCGGTCAGAAGGACCTTGAGGCGATCGTAGGGAATCTGGAAGCGATCTTCGAGATTTTCCAGTTCTTCCTCGTAACGTTCGATGCGAGAGGAGTAGAACTGGCGGCGCTCCACATTGCGCTCCTGCTGGAGCTTTTTCCGGTCCCTATTGATGGTCTGGATCGGGATCGCAAACTGGCGCTCGACCTCGCCAAAGAACGTCAGGAGGCGATTTCGAGTGGTCGTCGTGAAATCCGCGCGCCGCACCAGAATCGCCGTGTCGGCAGTGTTGGCGTCGATCTTGTCTGAGAGTTCCTGATAGCGTTTGCCAGCCTTCTTGCAACGACGCAGCCGCCGCCGCAGCTCACGCGACTCGCCATCCAGCTTGGAAATGGTCCGGAAGAGCTTGAGTCCTTCGCGAACACGGTCCTTGGCCTTTTCATCGAGTTCGCCAGTGTTGGCCTGGAGCAACTCACGAACACCCCGCCGTTCTCTCCGCGCCTGCTCGTTGGTCCGCAAGAAGAGCCGGAGGAGGTTCGGTTCCTTCGACAAGGCGATAAAGACCTTTGCCTCTCCAGCCTCAATGCGCTGCGCGATGTCGACCTCGCCCTCGCGGTCGAGCAGTTTGACCGTGCCCATCTCGCGCAGGTACATCCGCACGGGATCGTTGGTCTTCTCGAGCTGCTCGGTGGCTACCGGCTTCGTGTCATTCTTTTTGGCGACTGGTTTTTTACCGTTTTTTCCGGTCTCAGCCTCTGCTTTTGTCTTTTTGGAGGATGTCTTGTCGGCGTCATCGGCGCTCTCGGCGTCCATGATGTCGATATCGAGCTCCGACAGGCGCATATAGATGTCGTCCAACTCTTCGGCGACACCCGTGACCTCTTCAGGCAGGTTTTCGTAAAGCTCTTCATACATAATGAACCCGCGCTCTTTGCCCGTTTGAATGAGCTTGCTGAGTTCCGGGTACTTTTCTTCAACCTGCACACTCGACTCTTTCACCACTAGTTGCCTCCATTCGAGAGGGTGAGGATGTCCCGCGAGACAGAACCGCCGCCGTACTCCACCGTTGATCGCATCCAGCGACGCCCTCGGGGATAGCAGTTCCCGCAGGCATTGCATTCCCGTATCGGGTCAATCAATAGTGTCTTCCATCAAGAAAATTACGTGGTGGGCGCTTTGCCGCGTCCGAAAGCCTTTCGGCCAGGCCCCATCGCCATCCAAGGGAATATGGGTCGCGAAATCACTTTTGGCAACCCCTCCGCGCAAAAAATGTCAGATTTCTGCCAAATCCCGCCTCAAACGAGTCTTTTCCGCCAAAAGGCGGTCGACTTCCTCGTGGTCCCCCCGCTTTTCTGCGGCAGCTATTTGCGGTTCGAGACGCTGCGCGCCTTCGCGAGCCTGGCGTTGAAGGAGGGTCTTCAGTTGGACACGAATGGAGTCATCGGTGATCCCCGGCATCGGCGATGTGCAGAGTTCGGCCACCAGCGTACTTGCATCTGGGTCCGTGCAGTGGCTCAAGAGCTCGTTCATGAAATCGACGCCAGAGTCGTCTCCAGACACAATCGATTTGGTGTCCTCGAGCAGCCGGCGAACCCGGACATCCCGAATGTACTCGACGTGAACGATCTCAAGGATCTTCGTTCGCCACTCATTCGAGCAATCAAGCAGAATGCGAGCGAGCTCACGCTCACCCGGAGGCATCGGGCTCCGCTCGGCTGCAGCCATGACCTTCGCCCCACGCTGTCTTTTTTCACCGTGTTCCTCGATCTCGCGCGGCCGGAGATAGAGCTGACGCGCCAACTCCTCGATGAGGTTCTGGCGGACGGCCGGGTCCGACGCCGAGCAGACGAGGGGCGCCAGTTCGAGCCCGGATCGACGTCTTGCAGCGGGGTCCGGAGGAAGATCAGCGAGCAGAAACTCGAGGAGGGACGTCGGGTGTTCGAGGAGCTCACGGAATGCTTGCTCCCCCCGCTCTCGGATGACGTCGTCCGGGTCCATTCCAGGAGGCAGCACCATCATCGCGACCTCGACGCCCGCTTCGAGTAGAACTCCGGCGCCGGATCCTGCGGCCCTGCGGCCGGCCGAATCCGCGTCATAGCACAGGAGGGCGAGGCCATCGGGCCCGAGGCGGCGTTTGAGAAGTCGGGCGTGGTCCGGAGTCAGCGCCGTGCCCAGGGTCGCAACCACGTTTTCCACCCCGACGCGGTGCAGCGAGAGACAATCGAAGTAACCCTCCACCACCAACGCCCGCCCCGAATCAGCCAGGCTGCGGCGTGCTCGGTCGAGACAGAATAGTGTCGACCTCTTCCGAAAGAGAGCGGTTTCAGGGCTATTGAGGTATTTGGGCTCGCCATCGCCGAGCTGACGTCCGCCAAAGGCAATGAGTGTGCCGTCACCGGATCGGATCGGAAACGTGAGGCGATTTCGAAAGCGGTCATAGGGAGACGTGCCGCTGTCCGGGCGAATCGCGAGACCGGATTCGACCAACGCCCCCTCGGGGTGGCGGCGCTTCATGTGATCGAGGAGGCGGCGCCAGTCGTCGGGGGCGAAGCCAAAGCCGAATTCCCTCCAGGAGTCTTTCTGAAAACCCCGACGATCGAGTTCGCTACGCGCCTCGGCTCCTTCTGCGTCTTCGAGGCAACCTGCGAAAAACCGTTGCGCCTCTTCGAGCAGTGCGCGCTGTCGCTCACCTGCTTCCCGTCGTTTCTTTGTTTCCGGACTTCTCGGCGGTAGGTTCACTCCGTAGCGTCTCGCTAGCCGTTCCACGGTCTCTGGGAAATTCAGGTGCTCCAACTGCATGACGAACTTGAAGACATCACCGCCCTGGTGGCATCCGAAGCAGTAGTAGAGACCCTTGTCGGGATCGACCGAAAAGGACGGAGTCTTCTCCTCGTGAAAGGGACATAAGCCCTCCCATCCTCGGCCACGTTTCTTGAGGCGCACGTGATCGCCGACGATGTCGAGGATGTCCGCTGCCTCGCGAACACGAGCTACGGAGTCACGGCCGATGTCCACATCAGTCATCGCGCTCATTCTCGCACAGAGGGAGCAGGATGCAGGGTCCAGGATGCAGGATGCAAGATGCAAGATGCAGCGAAACTGTAGGTCAGTCCGCTTGTAACCGCGCTACTGATTGATGCTACGAAATCTTCTCCCGCAGATCACGCTGATTGACGCCGATGACATTAGGAAGGGCCTGGGTTTTTATTTGCGTTATCTGCGTCATCTGCGGGCAAACTGGGACGGGTCGACTTCATCCTCCTTGTTCGAGGTCGACTTCAGTGGCACCGGAGCCACCGAGGTGTTGCGGGGGATGGCGGAATCCACGTACCGCAGGATGCGACCGACAAACATCAGCCACCATCTTGCGCAAAATTCCAGCACCGTGGCCGTGCACCACCCGTACCGCCGGCGCGCCGGTCGTAAATGCCTGGTCGAGGAAGCGCTCCAGATCGTCGCGAGCACGCTCGCTGTCAAGACCGATGATATTGATTTCGCGCGCCGTTTCTTCGGCGGCAACGACCCGAACCTGTGAACGACGTTGTGGCGGCGGAGTCTTCAAAACCGCGAGCTCGGTGATCGGCACCCACAGTTTCTTCCCTGAAATCTCGACCTGGGCCTGCGAGCCTCGAATCGCCCGCAGATCACCCTCGCCACCAAAAGCGAGACGGACCCTGGCACCCTCCACCACCCCGTCAGGTGCAACCGTCTCGGCTTCTCCATCGGGCGGCTCGAGCCGCATCGCGTCGTCGCGCAGCTTCTGCAGCCGACGTCGACCCAGTGCCTCGTGTTCCTCAGTCGCCTTTTTCAGCTTGGCAATGGCTTTGTCGAGCCGACCCTTGGCCCTACGCCGTAACTCTTCGCGCTCAGATGCGAGTATTTCGGGCAGCTCGCGGCGCTCTCTTTCGAGCTTTTCCAGCTCACGCTCGGCCTCGCGGCGGGCTCTCTCCGCCAGACGCTGCCGCTCGGCAACTTCAATCCTCTCGGCCTCCAGCTCCTGCTCCAGGGTTTCGAGGCGGCGCAGCCACCGGTCGAGCTCGAGGTGATCGCCTCCCAACAGTTCCCGCGCACGCACCAGAACACTTTCCGGGACCCCCATACGATGGGCGATTTCGAGCGCTCTCGAACGTCCGGGACGACCCATGAACAGGGTGTAGGTTGGCCTTTCCGAGTCCTCATCGAACTCCATGGCGGCGTTTTCCATGCCGTCGGTAGCGCTGGCCGAGAGAGCGATTGCCGCGAGATGGGTGGACACTACCGTCACACCGCCACGGCGGTTCAGCTCTTCGAGTAGAGCGCATCCCAGTGCTGCTCCCTCGAGCGGGTCGGTGCCGGTCCCGAGCTCGTCGAAGAGGACAAGCGTTCCAGGGTCCGCTCTTTCGAGGAGGCGCGCAGTTGCCGCCATCGCACCCGAGAATGTCGAAAGGTCGGCCCCAACGTCCTGCTCGTCTCCGATGTGGCACCAGATGTGGTCAAATTCCGGGATCACCGATCCCTCGTCAACCGGGAGCGGTATGCCACTCCTGCACATTAGAACCATCAAACCGATTGTCTTGAGGACCACAGTCTTGCCGCCGGCATTCGGCCCCGAGATCACCAACGCATTGACGCCCTCCGGCATCCGGAAATCCAACGGCACCACCCGATGGTCGGGATCGCGCCGTTCTGCATCTCCGAAGACCTGGAGCCGGAGCGTGTGGAGGCGTTGATCGAGGAGCGGGTGGCGCGCTGCCAGGAGCACGACGTCGCGCCCTTCACCCGGAACCACAATTCGACCTTCCACAGCACGCCCAAAAAGAGCCTTCGCCTGCACCGCGTCAAGCTCGGCCAGCACCGCCACCGCACACACCAGGTCGTCACGAGCCTCGGCGAAAAGACGCGCAATCTCATGCAAGATCCGTTGGATCTCTCGCGCCTCACCGGCAAAGGCCGAGGCGAGCCGGTTATTCAATTCGACAACAACCATCGGCTCGACAAACGAGGTCGCACCCCGCGCCGAAACGTCGAGCAGGAGGCCTGGAAGCTGAGCACGGGCGGACGAGCGAACCGGCAGGCAGTAGCGGTCACGTCGTATCGTCGGAGGTGCGTCGGTCACAACCTCTCTGTTGCTCCGGCGAACGGCGTCGAGTTCCGCCAGCACGTCGGATCGGGCTCGAGCAATCTCCCTCCGCAGTCGACCAAGCTCGGGCGAAGCGTTGTCGGCAATCGTGCCATCGCGGGCGAGCTTCGGAGCTACCCTGTCGACCAGTTCCCTGGTATCGGCGAGTCGACTCAGAATGTCGTCGAATTCTTCGTTTTCGGACGCTTCGAGTCGACGCCGAATAGCTGCCACTCGGCGGGCGAGAGTGAGCAGGGCGACGAGGTCGCGGGGTTCGGACGGCGGCGGGGCATCCTCCTCGAGCCAGGGCACCGCCTCGTCGACTCCAGCCAACGACAGCATGCCGTCTTCCTCAATCAGATCTGCGACAGCCATTGTCAGAAGAGCGGATCGAGCACGGCCCGAGGCATCGTCCAGCGGAATGGCGAGATTATGAACGACAACGCGGCCCACGCACGTGCGCGCGTGGGCCGCGATCAATTCGAGAATCTTATCGAATTCGAGCTCAAGAGCGAGCGAACGGTCAGGCTGAGCCCGCATGATCTGTGTGGGCTAGAGCAAACCGGCGCGACGCTGCTTGGCCATCTTGCGAAGCATCTTCTTACGGGCTTGAATCATTTCCCGCTTCCGGCGCTCGGACGGCTTTTCGTAGAAACGCCGCCGTTTCACTTCAGAGAGGATGCCAGACTTTTCGCACTTCCGCTTAAAGCGGCGCAGTGCCTGCTCGAAGGATTCGTTGTCACGAACTGTGACTCCTGTCGGCATGAAAGCTCACCCCCTCTCGGTGCGGATTGCGTCCGTGGCGTGGCCGCTTCGTGACGCGCACATCAAGGGCGTGAGGATATCAAGGTCGCTGCGAGGCGTCAATCATGAGAGTTAAAGCGCTTAGCTGTTTCAGTTAGCTATCAGACTTCAGCAATCAGCTGTCAGCTCGTTGCCCTCAGGAGTCAACTGCCATTCCATACCTGGAATCTCAAAAAAGCGCCCCGAGGGGCGCTATTGTCACGGATTTGTACGGTTTCAGCCAGGCAGCATGACGATTCTCAACGCCTCCGGCTGATAGCTGAAAGCTGACGGCTGATCGCTAATCTTCGACGACCTTGATCTTCACCGCCTCGAAGTTCTTGTTGTAGACCTTGTTGTTGGTGGTTTTGAAGTAGACGGCGGCAGCTCCGCCTTCACGCTTCCGATACAACCAGGTCTCGACTTTCCGTTTCTCATCAACCTGGATATTCTGATAATACGGCACGCCTATGACGTCCTTGACCTCATCCATCGTCATGTTTTTCTTCACCAGATCGAACCGCTCCTGAGTGATGAAACGCATGTCGTCGAACTCCGCCATTTTGTCGACCAGAGGCTGGTAGGGGGGCAGGTCGATGGAATCGTAATAGCTGTTGGCTGCATCGAGTTGGTTCATCGCCTTTTTGTAGTCGCCGGCCTTCAACACTGTGTCTTGAGCGATCAAGATCGCTTCGTCGGAGTACAGATTCAGGCCCTGCACGGTTGCCGGATGCTCCGGAAAGTCATTGAGGGCAATATTGAGGAAATTGGCCAGGGTCGCCTGTACCGCGTCGTACGCGGCGTCCCTCGCGGCTCCCTGCTCCACGATGACAGCTGGCAGCGCTTCGAACTCGGCAATCTGCTCCTCAGATCGATCGCGCTCTTTGACGGCCTCGATCTCAGCCAACATCGACTCCGACGCAGCGAGGTCAGCACGAGCCTGCTGCAACACCTCGTACTGTTGCTGCAGATTCGCCGACTGCTCCTCGAAAGCGGCCTGGGCGAGCTCCTCTTCACTGGGGCCGCGGGAACATCCCGACACGAGCCCGAACACCACAAGGATCGCTATGCCATACGGCAGGAATCGGCTCCTTCTCATGACTCCTCCCTTCGCCCGGCACGCTAGCAGAAACCGCCTCTCGTGACAATGCCGGACACCGCAATCTCACAAACTTCGTGCCAATTCTGGTTGCCGCATACGCCGCCCGTGAACGGCAAATGCCTCCGAAGGCACGGATCGCATGTGAAATCAATTGCTTGACGAAAGGAGCCTCTGCTGGCGATAATGATGTAGGTGTGCGAAATGGAGGCCCCATGGACCGGTACGATGCGATCCTCGAAGAGCTCAGAAAGGCGCAGAGTCAAGGTCTCGATTCGGTGGCTACCCGTCTCGACGCCATCGTCGAAAACCTCGGTGAGTTGCTTCAGTCAGCCAAAACCACAGTTCAGAATTCCGTACCAACCAATGCTGAAGAGATCTTGCCTCTGGCTGAAGTCGAGGCACTGTTGGCCGAGCTTCGTTCTGAGACAAAAGACCCAGTAGGCGGAATCTCGGTCGAAAACCTGCGCACCCTTGATGCGGCGCGCAGTCAGTCCGAGCTGCTTCGGGCCTTGCTTCCCATGCTTTCGGATCACGTCGGGCGGGCGGTCGTCCTGGTCATCCGCGACGGAGTCGTCTCGGCATGGAGCGGCATCGGATTCGGGGACGGCGAGAAGCTGCGCGGTTGGCATGGTGGCGTCGCGGCATCGCCAAGCTTCCAACGCCTGGCTGAGACCTCGAAGCCTATGAGCGTCACGCCTGCGAAAGATCCGCTGCTCTCCGAGTGGCTCCAGGGAGATGCGTTCCCTGCGGAGGGTTTGCTGCTCCCCATCAGCCTGCGCGGCAAGCTCATGGGCATCGTCTATTTGGACCACCAGGGTGAGCAGCCATGGGACATCGAAGCCGCGCAATCTCTGAATGCCATTGCTTGCTGGCTCATTGACACCCTCCATCATCGATCGACGGTACCGACACCGACCCTCGCTGAAATCGCGACTGACGAGGCGCAGCAAGATTCATTTGCAGACGTTGAGATCATCCCGCCACCGCCACCGCCGGAGCCGGAGCCGGAGCCGGAGCAGCAAGCGGCCATACCGCCTCTCGAGGTCGTGGTCGAGGAAACCCCCATACCAACTACATTCGAGCCCCCGGACGCCGAGCCGCCCATTGTCCCGACACCTCCCGAACCGGAATTCGACTCAGACGAAGCGGATGCGGTCGAATTCGAGTCCGTCTCGGAAGAGGATTTTGAGGAGCCCGAAGTCGAGGATGATGGGCCTTCCCTCGACTATGACTTCGAGCCTGAGTCGCCGACCGAGCCCGAGTCCACCGACGCCGGTTTCGACCCAACAGCAACGGTCAGGATTGAATCCACCGATAGTATGGCGAGTCCGGACGTAATACCACAGCCGCCGGAGATTCCTGCGCCGGTGCCCGCGCCACCATCGGCGATTCCTGGGCCAGAAGGTATCGACGAACCCTCGGCTGTCGAATTGGAGGCTCCGCCTCCGGTTCGTCCAGTAGAACCGCCAGCCGATATCGCAGGCGAAGCGGGACAAACGCCCGACGAAGATGCCCGCCAGGAAGAAGCACGTCGTTTCGCCCGCCTGTTGGTTTCCGAAATTAAGCTATACAACGAGGACGAAGTCGAAAGGGGCCGAGCCGAAAAAGATCTCGGCGCCCGTCTCAGGGAGGACATCGACCGCAGCCGTGAGATGTACGAGAAGCGAATCCCTGAAGACGTTCGCGATGGCCACGACTATTTTCACGATGAGCTGGTCAGAATTCTCGCCGACGGTGACGCTGACGCTCTCGGCATGTGAAGCTCGGAACCCCAAAAAGCCTTGTTTTGATTCTTGCGGCGGCCGTCATGGCCGCCGCTTGTGTTGGAAGCGATAGCCCACCCCCGGTTTCGGAAAGGGACCATCTTCTCGACCAGGCATTTGCAGTCGCCGACTCGAATCCTGCCCGCGCCTCAACCCTCTTTGCGGATGCGGGGCCGGGAGCTTCCTTGGAAAATTCGCGCATGGCGGCCTGGGCCACCTGTCTCGAACGCAGTTCCGCTGAACCTGACGAGTGGCGGCGCTACCTGAACGATCATCCCCCCGAAGACCTCGCAGCCCGTGCGCGTCTGTCCCTCATCAGACTCCTCGCGGAACGGGACGAGGTCGAGGAGGCGGTCCGCGAGCGTTCGTTCCTGCCCAATGAGAACAGGCCGGAAGCGGATGAGCTGCTGTTTACTGTTGCTGAGCGGGCTACGCGATCCGAAGCAGCAGTACGTCTCGCAATCAGCTCACCACTGTTTCTCTCTGCAGCAGATCCGAGACTCGACCGCGAAATAGCGTCGAACCTATCACCGTCAGAACACCTCGAAAGAGCGCGTGCGTGGCGTCGGGCCGGTCGGCCATCACGCGCCGCAGCTGAACTTCGTCGGTTGAGGTGGACTGGAGAGGACGAACAGATGCGCCGGCGAGAGCTGGCAAGGGCTGAACTTGCGGCAGGCTCACCCAGTCGTGCTCTGAATGCCCTACCCTCCGGATCGAACGCAGAGGCCGAGGACCATGTCCTTCGCGCGCAGGCCTCTCGCAACCGGGGATGGCACCTCTTCCCAGGTCGTGGCGAGTCTCGAAATTTCAAGGACTGCGTGGCGGCATCAGCGTCTGCTCTTTCCCTCGACAGCACCGGTGACAATCGTCAAGCCGCACTCGTCCTCCGTCTCGAATGCGCGACCCAAATCAGTCAGTTGGAAACCGCGCTGGAGAGCTGGCGGCAGCTCGAGGCCGGACACTGGGATCATCCTCGACGCGGGTGGCTCGGGCGACGTCTGGGCCTAGCGCTCATCCGATCGGCGCCGGACAATCCGGCGATCAATGAAATAGCTCGTAGTCTTCCGACTCAGGAGCGCTGTCTTCGATACTGGATGGCGGTCAACTCGAGTGAAAGCCCGGCCGAGCTGTCGGCGCTCGCCAGTGCGGAAGTTGCCGACCTCTATGGCCAGTGGTCTCGCGAAGTTCTCAATCAACCTTTGGCTGCAGAAGCGGCATTCCCTCCGGATCTGAAGGCAGGAGATCCACCCGAAGAGGTTGGGCGACTGCTTGTTGCGGGCTCCAAGAGCGAGGCCCTTCGCCAGTGGCGTCGCATTCGACGTGCTCGCCCACCGATGCCTGAGGAGGCCCTGGCGGCGGCCGAACTCGCCGCCGGCCACGGGTGGTCTACCGACTCGATTCGCTGGCTTCGATCCGGATTTCGGGAGCTCGGCACCGTGGACATGAACCGAGTCCCCAAAAACGCAGTCCGTACCTATCTGCCACTCCGTTGGCGAGAGACGGTGACGGCAGCCGCAGAGGAGACCGGGCTCGACCCCTGGCTGATCGCCGGTGTGGCCCGGCAGGAGAGCGGATTTGTCGCCCACGCGAGGTCTCCGAGAGGTGCGATCGGAGTTTTGCAACTCCTGCCCTCCACCGCCCGGCTGCACTCCCGAGCGCTCGGCCTGGGCTCACAACCCGACCTCCGGGATCCAAAAATCAATCTCCGTCTCGGCGCCCGAGAGCTTGGTGCTCTGATGCGCCGCTTCGGCGCAGTGGAACCGGCGCTCGCTGCTTACAACGGCGGTCTGACGCGGGTGCGCGGTTGGTGGAAACGATGGCCCGACCGACACCGATTCACCGAAGAAATTCCCGTCCCCGAAACATACAACTACGTTCGTCGAGTCGTATTTCTCAGCGAAGCCTATCGGCTGGCCTACCAGGAGGAATGGAGAAAAGCACAGTGAACCACATCGAAGTCCGAACCGCCTCGCATCGCCAAATGGTTGATATCACCCATCAAGTTATAGCGGCAATCGATGGCGCGGGAGATGGTATCTGCCACGTGTACGTGCCGCACACCACCGCCGCGGTCGTCATCAACGAGCACGCTGACCCAGATGTGGCCCGAGATCTCATCTCCGCGTACGAAGAAATGGTGCCGGATATCCATTTCGCCCATGCCGAGGGCAACTCCGACGCCCACCTCATGACAACGTTGCTCGGCAGCTCGGTCACAGTGCCGGTAGAGGAAGGCCGACTGTGCCTCGGCACCTGGCAGGGGATCTTTTTCGTCGAGCTCGACGGGCCGCGTTCGCGCAAGGCTTGGGTGAGCGTTTACTGATTATCCGGCTCGATTCGACGCCTGCGTTTTTTCCGGCGAGAATCAAACGCAGTCTCCGGTGCAAGGTATCAGTAAAGATTTTCGATCGAGCTACTTACCAGATTTCACATATTGACAGGAGCGCAAGTTTAAGCAAATAAAAGATTTCAATTCTTGACACGGCCGCGATGTCAGCCAAAATGGAGGCAGAGGAATGGTCCAATGTTGAGGTCTGAAATTCCAGGGATCGTCAACCACCGAAACGTCTTTCTCATCTCAGTCACGGTCGTCGCCCTCTGCTGTTCGCTGGGCGCCGGGACTGCGGTGGCTCAAGAGGAGGACTACGAACCGATAGACAGCTCGGTCTGCGCTGACTGTCACGAGGCGAGCCGACACGGGTCGGCGTTTTCCGACGACATCACGCACTCGGTGCATGATGGTCTCGACTGCCTCGACTGTCATGTCGATCGCGACACCGTGCCGCATCGTGAGCTCGAGGAGACGTTCTATCCCGGCTGCCAGGGATGCCGCACGTGTCACGTGGACGCGTCGGAGACATACCAGGCGCACGGCCGCGCGCGACTCGGTTCGTGCGAGGATATACCGCAGTGCTCGGACTGCCACGGTGACCACGACATCCTCCCGTCGACGGCAAAGCGTTCGGCGGTCCACCCCACCAACCTCCCGCAGACATGCGGCACGTGTCACGAGAACCTCGATATCACGACGAAGTACGACATTCTCATCGACCACCCGATTCAAATCTATGCGCGATCGGTCCATGGCCAGGCGACCAGGGGCGGGGTTTACGTGGCGGCGAGCTGCAACGACTGCCACTCCTCGGGGGGCTCAGCGCATAAGATCCTGTCGCCGGGATCGCAGGAATCGAGCATCAACCACTTCAACATCCCGCAGACTTGCGGTCAGTGCCACAAGGGCGTGGAGAGCGACTACTGGGAGGGCATCCACGGTCAGGACGCGGCTCGCGGCGAGACCGATGCGCCGGTGTGCACCGACTGCCACGGCGAGCACGGGATCCTGTCGCCGGACGACCCATTGTCGCCGGTGTCGCGGTCCAAGGTCGCCGAGATGACCTGCTCACCGTGCCACGAATCGGCGGTTCTCAACGAAAAGTACGGCATCAAGACCGGCCGTCTGACGACCTTCATCGATTCGTACCACGGTCTCAAGTCCAAGGCCGGCGACACCCACGTCGCCAACTGCGCCTCATGCCACGGCGTTCATCGGATATTGCCGGCCTCCGACCCGACCTCCACCGTCAACCCGGCCAACCTGCAACGCACTTGCGGTGAGTGCCATCCGAACATCTCCGAAGGGATGGCTGCGACCCCAATCCACGGCGTCGGTGGTCAGGGTCTGCGCACACCGGCTGCCGACGTGGTCGAGAAGATCTACATCATCGCCATTGCCGTGATCATCGGTCTGATGGTGCTGCACTGGCTGATCGATCTGCAACGGCACCTGCGCGATGTCATGGCCAAGCGGCCGCAGGTGTTGCGAATGCGGGCCGACGAGGTGGTTCAGCACGCCCTACTCGCAGTTTCGTTTATCTCGCTCGTGATTTCGGGCTTTGCCCTCCGCTACGACCAGGGTTTCGTCTCTCGTTTCTTCTTCGGCTGGGAGGGCGGCTTCGAGGTTCGCGGCACCCTCCACCGGATCTGGGCGGTGGTGTTCATGGGCACCATCTTCTGGCACGTGCTTTATCTCTTCTCGCCGCGAGGACGCCGCTTCGTCAAAGACATGTGGCCGATTCAGCGCGACTTCCGGTTCTTCCTGCGGCGCATGCTCTACAACCTCGGCTTGCGGCCGCGAATGGATTGCGTGCAACGCTTTAATTACGTCGAGAAAGCGGAATATTGGGCTTTGGTGTGGGGAACCGTGCTTATGGTCATCACCGGGCTCATGTTGTGGTTCGACAACTGGTTCATCCAGTTCATTCCCAAGGGCGTGCTCGACGTGGCGCTCGTGATCCACTTCTGGGAGGCCTGGCTGGCTTCGCTCGCGATCTTGGTGTGGCACCTCTATTCGGTGATCTTCCACCCCCACGTGTATCCGATGAACCCGAGCTGGATCACTGGGCACATTCCCGACGATATGTACGAGAAGGAACACCCTGGGCACCTGGAAGAAGCGAGGCGTGAGACCGAGGAAGTGCTCAGCCGCCAGCTCGAGCGCGTGCGCCGGCGCAACAATGAGGATGCGGAAGAGGCTGGGAAGCCAGATGCTGACGCCCGGGAAGACAGAAAGGAAGAACCCTGAACTAGGAGTTTTGGGTGAGGGGTTCAGCGGGCAAGCGCTTGTCACTTCAGCCACATCCAGTCAGGCGCGCATTGCCGCTTCGACGGCACAGGTGCCACTCTTCGTATTGTTTGCCCTGCACGCGCTGCCAATGGTAGGACGCGACAAATCCAAACAATGCGAAGGGTGGCACCACGCACTCCGAAGCAAGACGAACGATGAGTTGGTATTGGGGCCGGATCGGGCTCGGACACGGGCACGGGCACGGGACGGTGTAGACTTGCCGGCAGAGGTACAAGCCATGGCCGTTGATCCCAAGCTGCTTGAGATTCTCGTCTGTCCGGTGGACAAGACCCCGCTCGAGGTGGTGGAGCTGCCCGAGGTAGTGCGGCATCGCCTGATCGAAAAGTACCGTGACCAGTTCAAGGGTGAGGAGCCGGTGGTCGAAATCGGCCTCGCGTCTCCCGCCGGGCGCGTTTATCCTGTGGTATCCGGCATCCCCGTCATGCTGGTCGACGACGCCCTGTCCCGCGAGGAGATCGAGGGCTGAGCCGACTCAACGATATAGCAGCCGGATTGCTGATCGTCGGAGTGGCGGCCAGCATCAAGATTGCCCTCGCCAATATAATTCTCGGCATCGCAGGCCTGGTGTGGTTGGCGGCACTTTTCAGGGGCTCTGCACGACGTCCTCGCGCCGCAATTCTGGTGCCGATCGCAGCCTACGCGATCATCTCAGTTCTTTCGGCAGTTTTTTCGGCTGACCCGCGTCACAGCATCACCGAGCTCGCCGACCTGCTGACCCTCGCTCTCGTTCCGATGACCGTTTCACTCTTCAATCAGAAACGATGGGACCAGCTGCTGCGTCTGATGGCGGCGGTGCTCGTGGCTTCCGCCATCGTCGGGCTGGTACAGTTCGCGCTCGACGGAGACCCTCTCCAACACCGGATTCGCGGGCTGGCCACGCACTACATGACATTCTCCGGCTGGACACTGGTGGTGACTCTTCTGCTTCTCGGCGATGTGTTCTTCGCCTCCGACCGGCGGCGGCTGTTGTGGACTTTGCCGGTGACTGCTCTCGGGGTATCCACCCTGCTGCTCGGACTCACTCGCGGTGCCTGGATCGGCCTCGCGACCGGTATGCTGCTGGCCGTCGCCGTCGGGCGGCCGCGGGCGCTCATCCTGCTCCCCTTGATGGCATCACTGCTGTACCTCGCCCTTCCGCAGCCGGTGCTCAAGCGAGCCGCCACCACCGTCGACCTTCGTGATACGGCAACCCAGGAGCGCCTTGAAATGTTTGGCTCCGGCATCGGAATGGCCCGCGACAATCCAGCCCTCGGCCTGGGTCCCGGGTTGGTACAACCGGCATATACCGACTACCGAAGGGGCAGTGGCCCGGAGAAGATCCCTCATCTGCACAACAACGCCATTCAGATCACAGCCGAGCGTGGAGTCGCGGGTCTGCTGACATATTTGATGATCCTCGGTGTCTTTGGCGTACACGTGTGGCGAGCTCTGCATACCTCCCCATCGGTCGCGCGGCCGGTTGTCATTGGATGCTTGATGGCGGTGGCGGGGGTGACGACGGCAGGGTTCTTCGAGTACAACTGGGGAGATGCAGAGGTTTGGATCGTAACACTCGTGAGCCTGAGCGCACCATTCGCACTCGTTCCGTGGAGGGCGGCATGAGCGATCGCGTCTATTCGGTCGCAGCGCTCATAGCTGCGGTCAACACTTTGCTCGAACAGGGGTTCTCTGGCGTGCAGGTTGAGGGCGAGGTGACCAATGCCAGCACCTCCGGCCGCGGACACATCTACTTCTCCCTCAAGGACGACAGCGCAGCCATCGACTGCGTGATGTGGTCGTCGCGCGCCCGCCGCCTCAAGTTCGAGGTCGAGGACGGTCTCGCCGCTCTCGCTTCTGGCTCGCTGACCATCTACCCACAGCGCGGCCGTTTCCAGATGGTGGTCGACACAATCCAGCCGCAGGGGGTAGGCGCCCTGCAGCTGGCCTTCGAGCAACTCAAGAAAAAGCTCGAGGCTGAGGGACTTTTCGGCGCCGAGCGGAAACGACCTCTCCCCGCCCTCCCCAACCGGGTGGGGATCGTCACCTCGGCGACCGGTGCCGCTCTCCAGGACATGCTCAAGATCCTGCGCCGATTCTCCAATCTCGAGGTGTTCGTGGCACCCGCAATGGTTCAAGGGGAAGGGGCTGCGACCGAGATTGCCGCGGCCATCAAGCGTCTCGTTGCCTCCAAACGGGTGAAGCTCATCATCGTCGGCCGAGGCGGCGGCAGTTTCGAAGATCTGTGGGCTTTCAATGAGGAGGAGGTCGCAAGAGCCATTGCGGCCAGCCCGGTGCCAGTCATTTCAGGTGTTGGGCACGAAGTCGATTTCACGATCTCTGACTTTGTCGCCGACATCCGCGCCACCACCCCAACCCAGGCGGCCGAAATGGTGGTCTCGCGCCTCGAAGAACAGGATCGGCGCCTTGTCGACGCGAGGACGCTCCTTCTCCGCGACATCGACCGCAAGCTGGCCCTCGCTCGGACACGTCTCGCGGGGCTGGCGGGCTCCTCAGGTTTGGCGCAGGTGCCGCAGCGGGTCCGGCTCCTCCAGGAGAGGCTTCAGCGGGCACTTCGATTGGGCCCCGCGCTGCGGAGGGTCTTCGCGGCCGCCGAAGCGCGCCTGAATATCGCCACCCGGGGCCTCCATCACCTTCCCGCGCGCATCGCGGCCGGCGGACATCGGCGTTTGCTGGTCAGCAGAAGAGAGCAACTGGCCCAGCTCATGGGAGCCCGAATAGCCCAACTCAGCTCGCGTATCACCGCTGGAGAGCGGGCACTCACTCACCTCGGACCAACCAAGGTATTGGAGCGCGGCTATTCGATCACCAGGATTGAGGGCTCTGAAAAGCCTCTTCGGGACGCGACCCGGGTTCATCCAGGACAAGCTTTGATCACCCACCTCGCTCGTGGTGAGGTGCGCTCACTGGTGCGCAACGCTACTATCAGCCCGTCGGTCGAGAGAACGGATCCGGCTTCGCAACCCTCACTCTTCGATACCGTCGAACCCGCAGGCACAGAGCCAGGGGATCAGGGAGCAGCAGATGACTGAAAAGAAAAAGAAGGACGACCGTTTCGAGGACCAACTGGCCAGGCTCGAAGAAATCGTCGACCGGCTCGAGGACGAGTCGGTCGGTCTCGAGGAAGCACTCGGACTCTTCGAGAACGGCATGGATCTGGCGCGCCGCTGCCGCGCCCGCCTCGAGGAAGTCGAGCAGCGGGTGACCCAACTCCTCGAAACCGAAATCGGCGAGGACGAGGCCCTTGACGAGGAATCCGAGTGACGATTGCAGAAATGCTCGCTCGCGAAAGAGAGGCCGTTGAAAAGTGTCTCCACGATCTGTTCCCGGCCGCTGGCGAATGGCCGGATCGGCTCTGGCAGGCGATGGCGTACGCAGTGTTCGCCGGCGGCAAGCGGATCAGGCCGGTGCTCGCCCGGCTCGCCCACCGGGCCGCAGGAGGTGATCCGGCGCAAATCACCTACTCGGCATGCGGTCTGGAGTTGATCCACACCTACTCACTGGTGCACGACGACCTGCCGGCCCTCGACGACGATGTGCTGCGCCGCGGCCGGCCCACAGTCCACGTCGCCTATGACGAGGCGACCGCAATTCTGGTCGGAGACGCCTTGCTGACCGAGGGCCTACTGCTGATCGCCCGCCACCCGGAAGGAGTGGGCTGGGCAGAACGTCGTGCCGAAGCCGTCGCGATGGTCGCCGAAGCGATTTCGGCACGCGGCATGGTCGGCGGACAGGTCGAAGACCTCGAAGCCACTGGCCAAATCGAGGGCGTGGCAGGTGATCTCGAAGAGACGCTGGAGCGCATTCATCGTCACAAGACCGGGGCCCTGCTGAGAGCGTCGGTGGAACTCGGAGCCATCCTGGCAGGTGTTGACGGGTCCCAACGAAGATTTTTCGTCGAATATGGCGAAGACCTCGGCCTCGCGTTCCAGATCGCCGACGACATCCTCGACGCCACCGCTGCCGCCGAAGACCTCGGCAAGAGCCCAGGCAAGGACGAGGCTGCCGGCAAGCTGACCTACGTCACACTTTATGGCCTCGATCAGGCGCAGCGCCGTCTCGATGAGGTCGAGCAGCAGCTCCTCGAGAGGGCCGATGCCATCGAGGGCCCGGACGGTGAGCTCGGTGCCCTGGCGCGCTTCGTCTGCCGACGAAAATCGTAACGAGTTTGCCGGAGAACCACAGAGACACAGAGATCGCACAGAGATTTCTTCTGAATCCGTCACAACCACCAAGACACAAAGACACCAAGCCATCACAAGGCCCGACCAGAAACGCCCACAGATCACACAGATAGACCCAGATCCGGGCATGCGGAGTAACCGCAGATAACGCAGATAGACGCAGATTCCGTCCACTCCATTTAACGCAGAGACGCAACGACGGAGAGGCTCAGAGACGTGGAGGTGCGATCGCAGGGATTCTAGGTTCGGCGAGGTCCTGACCGCTGAAAGGCGGCCAGGGACTGCCGTGCCGGTCAACCGTGCCAAAATCAAGCTCTCGTCCCGATTTCCCGGCCCGGCAGCCTGCGCTCTGCGAGCGCAGGCCTCGCCAATTCTCTTCTTCATTCAAGGATTGGAAAAGTGGAGGAAACGCAGAAGCGACACGCCAAAGGCGTGTCGGCCGGTGCGAAGCGCGGCGGGGACGAACGCTTGGGTTCGGAGCCGACAAGCTTCTCACTGGCGACAGGCGATTCCGGATCGCCCGTCCTTCTGACAAAAATGGGCGGAACCACCAATCAAGCTCAGCATCCGCCTCTTTGCGTTCTTTGCGATCTTTGCGGTTCAAAAGGCCTATCGGGCAGATCTGTGTTCATCTGTGTGATCTGTGGGCAAGATGGGTGGTAGCCTTTGTGAATTCTTCGTGTCTTCGTGCCTTCGTGGTTGCGACGTGGGTAGCGACTCTGTGCCTCTGTGGTTTTTCTGTCAATGAAAACGCCGTTCTCTGGACGTTTCAGCCGCTCTTCGGTTACTGTTGAATTCGATGCTTCGAAGAAGAACTCTCCTCCTTTTTTTGCTTGCGTTACTCCTCCGCCTCCTCCTTCAGGGGTGGGACGCCGGGGTCACTTCCTCGTCTTCACACCCTGACGAGCGGCAGGTCGGGTTCGTCACCGAACGGGCGGAAGGCTGGTTCGCCGACCCCGGCTTCTACGCGTATGGCTCGCTCCATTTTCAAGCTGTCCGCGCAACCGCAGAGGTTCTGGGTCTGGGCGACGAAAATCGAGGCTTCATCGTCGGTGGTCGGGTCATCTCTCTGATCGCATCGATGCTTGCAATCGGGCTCGGATGGATGCTCGCCTCCCAAGCATGGGGCCGACGAACCGGGGACCTCTTCATCCTGCTCGCGGCCTGGGTGCCGCTCGATCTGCAACAGTCGCATTTTTCGACTGTCGAGGCACACCACGCAGGCTGGGTGATGGCGGCCCTGGCTGCATGCTTCTGGCTGGCACGCAGCGGTCGGCCGATCGCTGCCGCAGCTTCGGGCGCAGCAATCGGCGCCTCACTTGCGGTCAAAGTCGCATCTCTCGCCCTCGGCCTTCCCCTTGTGGTGGCGGTGCTCATCGCGGTCCGTGGGCGCGGAGTATTTGCCGCCGTTCGGCTCCTGGCAATCGCAGGTGCCGCCGGGATCTCCAGCTTCTGGCTCTGCCAGCCATGGGCTTTTGCCCACAGCAGACCCCCCTTCAGTATCGTCGTGACCGCCCTCATCGTGGTCGCAGTGATCGAATTCGCCAACCGTAAGGACGGCCTCGCACGATCCGCGTTGCTGGTTGCCGCGGTGCTCATTGCCGTTGTGTCACTCCTGCAAATGGCGGCCCTTGTCGGGGCTGGCGGCGAAACAATTGTCTCCAAGCTGGGTTCGGCGGTGCTGGCCGGAACCGCCCTCAATCCAACCTATCTCGAGGGCATCGGCCGCGAGGTTGCGATGGTCGTTGGCGCTACCGACGTCGCCTATGTTCGCATCTATGCCCACACCCTGCCGGCGCTCTATCCGTTGCGTGAGCTCGCGCTCTGGGGTTGGGGGGTGCTTCTCGTCCTCGCACTCATCGCCGGAGGCGCCGCCGGCTCTTGGCGACTGATAAAAAGGTCTCGACGGTGGATTGCCGGCCGCTTCAACGACTCCTCGATCTTGCTCGCGATCCTACTTTTCTGGCTCATTCCAATGGCCCTGCGCCTGAGCACCTTGCAGGTCAAGTTCATGCGCTACTGGGAACCGTTGGTGGTGCCAGCGGTTCTCATTGCCTCGTGGTGGATGATGCGCCTCCCCCGGAGGTTCCGCCAGCGGACCGTCATTTTGGTTGTCGCAGGCACTGTGCTGTGGGGCCTCGCCTACACCTGGGCGTTCGTCGAACCCCACCCGCATCGAACGGCCTCGGAATGGTTCAGTCCGATGCTCGCCGATCAGCAGGTTGTCGCCTTCGAGCACTGGGACGAGCACATCGCCCTCAACCTCGAAAATGGAGTCGTCGACCGCGCCGAGCTGCCATCGTACGAACTCCCGGAAAGTGAGGGGAAGCTCGCCCTCTGGACCGGCGCGCTCGCCCGTTCCGATTGGGTCGTACTGACCTCCAACCGGGTCTACCGTACGGTCCTTGCCAACTCTGACCGATTTGAGGAGACCGCGCGACTGTACCGGCTGCTGCTCTCGGGTGAGGCGGGTTTCGAGGTCATGACACGGGTGCGGCGCGGCCCCAGGATCTTCGGCCTCCGTTGGCCGGTGCAGCGAGCCGACGAGAGTTTCCTCAATTACGAATTCCCGCAGGTGGTCATTCTTCGTCGAGTCGCCGAAATCGACCCGGAGGATCTCGCGGAACGGGTGAGCCGGCCGCTGCCCTATCTCGAACACATGGGGTACATCGAACTCGAGAAGGAATTTCTGTCCAAGGCCCCGGCTGTTCCACCGGTGCCTTCAAGAGTTCGGCAGGCGCTCGATCTCACGATCTGGATGGCCGTATTCTCCGGCCTCGGGTTCGCCATCTGGGTACTGCTGCTGCCTATCCTTCGGTGCTGGCCGGATGCCGGCGTCGGGCTCGCACTGGCGACCGGTTGGATCACGCCGGCCTGGCTGATGTGGATGGGTTCCGAGCTCGGCCTCTGGGGAATCAGTCCCGCCACAGCGACATGGGTGTATCTCTCCCTGTTGGCAGCAGGTGCTTGCGCCGCCATCTCGCGATGGTCGATAATCACGACAACTCTCCGCCGGCGTCGAACCGGCGTCATCACGGTGCTGACTGTCGCGACAGTGATCGGCGCCCTGTTCCTCGCGGTGCGTGCCTGGAACCCGGCCATTTTCTGGGGCGAGAAACCAATGGATTTCTCGTTTCTCAACGCTTTTCTTGGCGCTCAACACTGGCCCCCCGGCGAGCCCTGGATGGCTGGCATGCCGCTCCACTACTACTACTTCGGTGAGGTTCTCGCAGCCTACCCGATGCTGGTGACCGGTTGCAGCTCCGGCGTCGGCTACAACCTGATTTCGGCAACCATCCCCGCACTCTTTGCCGGAATTCTTGCCGGGATCGGGCTCTTGCTGACCCGCAGGCGGAGAACGGCAATCGCCGCCTCGGTCCTGCCACTGCTGGTTCTACTCTCCGGAAATCTCGCGTGGCCGTGGCTCATCAAAACGCTTCGCGAAGGCAACATCTTTGACTTCTGGTGGGCGACCTCGCGTGTGATTCCGGGCCCCGCGATCGACGAGTATCCTCTGTGGACCAGCCTCTTTGCCGATCTCCACGGACATTTCATCGCCTTTCCGGTGCTGCTTGCGACCCTTGCCTGGGGCTGGCTCTGCGTCGAAGCCAATGATCGAAAGTGGATTGTTTCGGCTGCGCTCTGCGGAGTCAGTGCTGCGGCAGTCGTAGCCACCAACCCGTGGGATCTCTTCATTCTGACCACCACACTCGGAGTTGGGGTGGTGGTCGCTGCGCGCCGCCCGATGCGGGGTTTGATACGCCTGAGTGCGGCGGGGGTAATCAGTGTTCTCGCCTCCGCCCCCTTTATCGTCGAGCTGGTGGCGGGAATCAGCGCCGGTGCCGGCGATCGGGGACTCTTCCTCACCGACGCAGATTTTGCTCCCGCCTGGGCGATCCTGCGGCACTTCGGACTGTTCCTGATCCCACTCGCGATCCTCGCAATGGTGATCCTCGGTCGGCGTTCCTGGATAGTGCTGCCGACTGCGGCAATCGGTGTCATCGCCGGCCTCAGCTTCAAATCGAGTGCCGCCGCTCTTGCCCTTTCAACAGGCGCCGTCTTTGCGACGGTTGCGATCCGCTCGAGAGACCGTCTGGACCGTCTCGGTTGGTCGATGGCGGCCCTCGGCATGCTGGCGGTAGCGGCCTGCGAACGCTTCACCCTGATCGACCGCATGAACACGATCTTCAAGGTCTACAACGAGGTCTGGGTGTTGCTCGCATTTGCCCTTGCCGTGGCCCTGATGCGCACTCACGGGCGACGGGCGCGAATCTTATTTGCGGTGTGGGCCCCTCTCCAGCTCATTGCCATCGTGAACCTTCCGCTCGGCATCGCCCAGGGCTGGATGTTGCCACGTATCACCTCGCCGCGCCCGACCCTCGATGGACAGGCTTTTCTCGCCTCCCAGGACCCGCAGACCTGGTTCCTGGTTCGCGGTCTCCAGGGCATGGCTCGTCCCGGTGCTGTAGTCGCCGAGGCGGCAGGGCATTACTACAGTGAATTCACCCGCATCACCATGCACACAGGTCAACCCTCTGTGCTCGGCTGGGATTGGCATCTCAAACAGCGAGGCCAGTCGCCGGTGGAAATAGCAGCCCGAGCCGACGACCTCGAAGTCCTCTACAGCGGCGACAATCGAGAGATGAGGCGTGCAGTGCTCGACCGCTACCGCGTGGGCTGGGCGGTGGCGGCGAGGGTAGATCGCGACCGGTACGATATCTCGGAGGATGATCCGCTGGGCGATATCCCAGGCGTTCAGGTAATTGCCGAGCGTTACGGCGCCATTCTGTATCGAGTGCTCCAGCGCGGAGCGTCCGGCGTTCTGAGCCACGCGCCGGCAGACGAGCCGCCGCCCGGTATGGGTCTTGTCGGAAAACTGCCTGATGTAAGCGACGAGATCGTCCGCTCGATCGCTCTCGATGACAGCGGGGCAACCACGATCCTGCGCGGCGGCAGCATCGTCGAACTCGACCTCGAGGTGCAGCGTGGAGAAGTGCTGGAGGCACCGCCCTGCGAGGCGACAACGGTGGCTCGACACAACGACGTACCCTGGGTCGCCTGCCCCGATGGAAGCCTGTTGCGCTACACCCAAAGACGGTGGATGTCCGCCGGAAGAATTCCCGGGGCTGCACATGTGGTGGCCGACGAACGGGTATGGGCGTGGGGGCCCGGGGGCCTCTGGCGTCACCTGAGTGACACCGATTGGCGACAAGTCTATTCCGGCCGTGTGACGGCGGCGGCCGCATCCGGAATACGCGTCGCCTGGAGCGAGGGCTCCAGGATCTGGGTCGGAAGCGGCGCGGAGCCCCAAAAGGTCGGCAACAATCTCGAAGGCGTTCGTTCGATCTCGTGGCAGGGTGACGTGCTCTGGGCACTCGACTCAACAGGTCTCCACCGCGCCGGCAGCGTCGAGTTTAGGTGGCGGAAAATTCTCGACAATACTGACGATCTGGTGGCGATGGCAGGCAGCCAGAAGAGATTGTGGCTCGTCCGCGATGATGGGTCAGTGTTTGAGCCGGATCGTCCGCTCTGCCCGTCTCCGTGGGCCTCGCAGTCGAGCTCCCAGGCAGGATCTCTGCGCGAACCTCGCGGCATCGCGGTTTCACCGGCGGGCTGGTTTGCGGTCACCGATACGCTCAACCATAGGATTCTCTGGTACTCGGATGATGGGCGTTGTCTCGACAGTGTCGGTTCCGAGGGCTCAGGGCCCCGAGAGTTTCACGAGCCATCGGGCATCGCCATCGGTGGCGACGGATCACTGGCAGTTGCCGATACCTGGAATGGACGCATCCAGGTTCTGCGGCCGAACGGCGTCACCGAGGTGTTCGGCAGAAACCTTTTTGGTCCCAGAGACCTGATGTGGGCCCCCGACGGATCGCTGCTGGTCTCTGACACCGGCAACCGCAAACTGCTCCGTTTTGTGCCGCCCGAGTGGGATGACGAAACGATCGCCAGGTTGCCAGGACCTCCGGTCGGTCTCGCATGGGCCGGTGGCCTGATCGCCGTAGCGGTCCCGGCCGATGGCGCCCTGCTTCTGGTCGATGGCTCCACCGGCGACTTGGCGCGACGCATCGAGCTCCGTTGCTGGAACACTCGCGACCAACAGGAAGGCTATCTCGCACTGCTCCCGTCAGGCAACATTGTTGCCAGTTCCCCGCATTTCGGCGAGCTTTGGATTGTCGACCCGACCGAAGAGGAGCCGCAACGACTTCTTCAGGACGGCCTCCCGGGAGTCACTGCGGTTGCGCTGACACCCCTCGGCGATCTCATCGCGTCGCTGACGTGGGAACACCGGTTGGTGAGAGTGCCCGTGGAACCCTGACCGCCCGGCGTGAGAGGGTGATGGGGCGAGGGAATCGAGCAGATTGGCAGGGCCGGTTCTTACGTGACGATGTCGCTCCTTCAGCAACCTGGGAACCGCAAAGGCGCAAAGGCCGCAAAGGTTTCTCTTTTCGTTCGGGTCAGAAATCCTGGCGCGATCTTTGCGCTCTTCGCGTCTTTGCGGCTTCAAAAACCTTGAATCCAGCCAACTCATTCCTAGAACGCTCTCGGTGTGGAAAGCGTTATGAAACGGGATTGAGTCTCAAAACATTGCGTCTGGTACTTGGAGGATGCCGGGCAGATCTTCATTCCCTCAGGGCCGATTCCTCGATACGATCAGACCGTGGCGAAAAAGAAGCGTCTCGATGTCGTGATCGCCGAGCGAGGTCTGGTTCCGTCGCGCGCGCGGGCGCAGGCGCTGATCCTCGCCGGCAAGGTTCGCCTGAACGGAGAAGTAGAGAGCAAGGCGGGCACCCAGGTGGGTCTCGAGGCAACAATCGAAATCATCGAAAAAGACCACCCCTGGGTGTCGCGCGGTGCGCTCAAGCTCATCGCCGCGCTCGACGAGTTCGAGATTTCTCCAAAGGGCCTCGATTGTCTCGATGTCGGGGCCTCCACCGGTGGGTTCACCGACGTTCTGCTCGAGCGTGGAGCGCGGCGCGTGATTGCTCTCGATGTCGGTCGCGGCCAGCTCGACTGGCGGCTGCGGAACGACTCCAGGGTCGTTGTTTTGGAGGGCGTCAACGCTCGTCACCTGGGAACCGAGACCCTGCCGTTCGCCGTGGCTCTGGCCACGGTCGATGTCTCTTTCATTTCTCTCCGACTCATCATTCCCGCCCTGCGGCCACATCTGGCCGCGGATGCCCGGATCATATGCCTGGTCAAACCACAGTTCGAGGCCGGTCGCGACCAGGTCGGCAAGGGGGGAATCGTTCGCGATGAGGCTGTTCGGCGGAAAACGATTGAAGAAACCGTTCGCTCCTTGCAGGATCTTGGTCTCGAGCTCGTCGGCTTGGTCGAGTCACCGATTCGGGGGCAGAAAGGGAACCTAGAGGAGCTGGCAGTCTTCCGAGTAGTCTGATCAGTTACGTTCCCGTACCCGTACCCGATGTGACCTCCATGTCGTGACGCAACCTGCGGGTCCAATCGTCGGGGACGGGGACGGGGACGGGCACGATGGAGAGGTTATGATTCCCGGCGTTGGAGGAATTCGATGAGCAACACAATGAAGGTGAGTTTCCCCGGAGGAAAACGGGTCAACGCCAGCTACGAGGGTTTCGAGATCGCCACAGATCAGGCCATCGACTCGGGTGGCGAAGGTGCCGCACCCGAGCCTTATGACTACTTTTTGGCCTCGCTCGCCACCTGCGCCGGAATTTACGTCGTCGGTTTCTGCCAGAAGCGAGACATTCCTTACGACGGTATCAGCCTGTCCCAGAGCTGGGAACGCGATGAAAAGACGAAGCGCCTGACCAACGTCCGAATTTCGATCGAGGTTCCCTCCGACTTTCCGGAGAAATACCACCGAGCCATTGTCCGAGCTGCCTCGCAGTGCTCGGTCAAAAAGACGCTGGAAAATCCGCCCGAGTTTGTTGTCGAAACAGTGGTGAATTCTTAATTTTGAATTCTTAATTTTGAATTTTGTGTCCCAGTCCGCCCAACCATGTTTTCCGGGAGGGTGGGCGGAAATTCAAAATTCAAAATTCAAAACTGAGAATTCTTATAGTTCGTCCGCGCGCGTAGAAATTGGGCCGCGGTAGTTGTGCTCGAGCCGGACCTGAGCAACCTGCGGGCCGAACCCACGGTATGTTTCTTTGATCCGGGTGAGCGCATTCGATCGCCAGTCTACATATGGGTTGTCGATCTGCACCGGATCGAGGGCGCCGGCGAGGGCCACCTTGGAGGTCGCGCAGAATCGGCTCATCAGAGTCTTGGCGAGGTGACGGTCGCCGTTTTGCAGTTCATCGACGAGAACGATTGATCGCTCGATGTCGAGCCCACGCAGCATCGAAGTAGAAACCATGGTCAGGCGATCGGTCGATCTCAGCTCATCCATGAAGTCGTGTTCGTTCGAAAGTGACAACGAACGGACTGCCTGAAAAAACGGCTCCAACCACGGTGAGAGCTTGCTTTCATAATCCCCCGGAAGGTACCCGAGATCGTATTGGCTCGAGGCGTGCTCCGGCCGTAGCAGGAGAAGCCCATGATCGTAGCCATAATCGGGGGTCAATGGCTGCGATTGCGGAGCGACCCGCCAGGTGGTGGGTTGGCCGACGAGCATGTAGAGACCGGTCGCCACCATCATCCGCGTCTTGCCCGATCCGGCGGGGCCGTCGAGCACCACCAGTTGCACATCGGGATCGAGGAGGAATTCCATGGCCAGGGTCTGTTGCGGATCTCGAGGCGTGAAGCCGAGGATCGGCCGCGGTTTGTATGTGATGCGTTTACGGTCCCAGTACTGGGCGAATCGGAGATCAAAAACCCGCCGAAGCTCAGGGTTGGCGCGGACGAGCAGGAGTTCTTCGCCGCAATGAAGGATAATTCCCATGTTCCACTGAAGTTCGACCGGCTCGCGCAGGTCGAGCTCTTCAAAAGGCAACCACCTTTCACCCGGCGCGCCGCTGTCGAGAAACTGCTGCACGGCCTCTTCGGTCAAGTCCGCCTCGACCACACCGCGGTAGACCTCGTCGACATTGTCCAGGCTGACCTTGCCGTAGCGCAGGTTTTCGGCAGTGATCGAGAGCGCATCACATTTGAGCAAAAGGTTGGAGTCCTCGGAAATCACCACCACTTCGTAACCGGGGTGGCCGTTTGATTTTGCGACCTCGGCTATGCGCTGGGCGCTGGCGAGGATGTGATTGTCCCCCGACTCGGCGCTGTAAGGCTCGATGGTCATCCCGTCCGGCTCCCAGGCAAGGATGCCGCCAGCCGGAGTGCGCGGGTAGGCCGCCGGATCCGCTTGATGCTGGAAGAGGCGCTCGACGCTGTGATGAATGAGCTGGTGGCGCCGATACTCGAGCATCTTCCGCATCACCAGTCGGGCGGCATGGCGGACGCCTTCCGATTTCGATCGCGACGCCTGCAGCCGCCCCAGCTCCTCGATCACCTGGTGGAGCAAGACCACCACGTTGCCGCCCGTGAGAAGGCGATCGAGGGCGTCGGGGTTTTCGATAAGGGCCGAGGTGTCAGGGATG
>Ga0316197_10000256_pt1 | contig 38169 bp, 32 predicted proteins | sample OudBiesiAoxic_MG_FD_204939 | JGI IMG/M metagenome (GOLD analysis project Ga0316197, IMG submission 204939) | Coastal sediment microbial communities from Oude Bieten Haven, Netherlands - site A oxic | ecosystem: Environmental > Aquatic > Marine > Coastal > Sediment | place: Netherlands... | reverse complement strand
CTAATGCACTTTTTTCAATATTTAATTTTTGCTCGCCCTCATTGATAGCCTCTAGGTAGCCGTAAAAATTACCGTTTTTAGTTCTTTCAAACACCACAATATCATTGGCAATTTTTTTATCTTTAATGATAGTTTCCAATATCCATTGAAAATCTAAATCAACATATTCACGATTACCTATTTTAATCAAGAAACGTTGTAAAGAATCACCTTCGTTGTCAAGACCAGTTACACCTGCATCGAGTAACTGTTGTTTTAGTACATCTTCAGTGTCGTATATTTCACCTATTAAGACTGATTTTTGACCTTGCTCATTTTGCATATCAAACTCATACACAGTCGCAGGCCAAAAGAAACTTAATCCTCTCCATCCGATTAATAAAAACAAACCTATTACTGCAATCAAACTCAAACTTACAGCACCACCGGTCATCCAAATCCACGGTGTGCCTGATTTAAACCACTTACCCATAATAACTAACTCCTATTTATAGGCTTGAATATTTTTCACGCAAACGCTGACGAACAAACTCAGCAATGGTGTTGAAGAAGAAAGTAAAGATAAACAATACAAACGCAGCGAGGAATAACACACGGTAATGTGAGCTACCCACTTCAGACTCAGGCATTTCTACAGCGATGTTTGCTGATAAAGAACGCATTCCCTCAAAGATGTTCCAATCCATAATTGGCGTATTACCCGTTGCCATCAGTACAATCATGGTCTCACCCACTGCACGCCCCATTCCCATCATTACTGCAGAGAAGATACCTGGGCTCGCCGTTAAAATAACTACTTTAGACAATGTCTGCCAACGTGTTGCACCTAACGCTAACGACCCCATTGTTAAACTCTTTGGCACACTAAAGATGGCATCTTCAGCAATCGAGAAAATAGTAGGGATCACCGCAAACCCCATCGCGATGCCAACAATAAGCGAGTTACGTTGATCAAAGTTAATACCTAACTCATTGGTTAAATACATACGGGTATCACCGTTAAATAACCATAATTCAAGCGTGTCACTAAAGGCCATCGACAAATAGCCAGTAACAACAAGAATTGGCAGGAGTACTAACGGTAATACGCCTTCACTGATTTTATCACTTAGTGATTTTGGAAGATTTGACCAAATCATTGCCGCGACTAACACGCTCGCAGGTAAGGTGATTAATAATAAGACAATCCCCGGTAATTGGCTTTCAACAATCGGTGCTAACCATAACCCTGCTAAAAATCCTAGTATAACCGTCGGTAATGCTTCCATTATTTCAACGGTCGGTTTGATATAAGTTCTGATACTTGGTGCCATGAAATAAGCTGTATAAATAGCAGCAGAAATACCAATAGGCACAGCAAATAGCATCGCATAAAATGCGGCTTTAATAGTGCCGAACGAGATTGGAACTAAACTCATTTTGGCTTCAAAATCATCACTAGCTGACGTTGATTGCCAAACATATTGCGGCTCTGGGTAGCCTTCATACCAAACTTCTTGCCATAAGGCAGACCAAGTAATTTCAGGATGTTCATTATCAACATGGTAAAGTTTAATGGTGTTGCTATCAGCAGCAAGAATTGCATTTGCACGAGGTGAAATAGCAACAACTAATGACCCTGCTTTAGTAATCGATTCAGTTAATAGTTCAGTTTCACCGGTAGTGTGAAAAATAGATAAGTCACCTGATGCTGTAGTTGTTAAAAACCCCTTACGGAAAAACTCAGGTGTTATGCTTGTAACGCCTGATGATGCTTTAAAATCTCGAATTAAGGTGAACTCGCGTTTATTGTCATTTAACACTTCAAACCACTGGCTAATCACACCATTTTCATTAGCAACAAGTAAAGAACTAGCACCCGTCAATAATTGCATCTTAGTCACGTTACTGCCAGGCGCATTGATTTTAAATGCCGCAGTAATACGAATATTGTCACTATCAGACACATCGTAAACTAATAAGTCATTACCGCTACGTACAAACAATTTACTCAGATTAGGTGTGAGTAATAACTGATCAACTTGCTGAGGAAATGAAGGCAACTTGAATAATGACTGTTCCCATTCAACTTCATCAGTCATCATATTTTCTTCAGCTGTTAACAGTAAGAAAAGCCCTTCACCATTACTTTGTACGCCAGCTAAACCTGCATATTCAGGATTCATTTCAAAGGCTAAATGAGTCAATGGTTGATTATCTTCAGAAACAATAAAGTCCTGTTCACCCAATGGGAAGCTAACTTCAGGCGTAATTAAACGTTTATCATTAGGGTAAGATGTTACAAAACTGGGTTTAACAATTTTGACTTCACCGCGTTCATTACTGATCGCATAAATACCCGTTGAAGCCATTGTTTTAGCAATGTTATGAGTGTTAGTAAAAGCTTGGTATTGTAATAAATTTTCACCTAAATCATCGTTTCTCAATGAATAAAAGCTTAACAACCCTTTCTCATTTAATTGATAGCTAACTTCATTTTGCTCATCGAGGCCCAATGCATAAATGGCAGTTGAATCTTTACGTTGAAAAGATTGTGTTTGTTCGATACTCACGGGCGCAAAAATAGGTAACACGACATACAATAGATACCCAAAAATTAATAACAATGCGACAAGCACCAAAGTGCCGCCTCCTGTTACACCATATTTAACTAACTTATCCTTAACCACACGCTTTTTATTCGCTTGCAGCGTGGTCGCTAAATCACGTTCCATTTACTATCTCCAACATAATTGATGGGCACGATTATATTGCTATTTTGTGACAGTTATATGACAACGTTATTGATACTGACATTTATACCATTAACTCCGTTAAATAGCCGATCAATCTTGCTAGTTAAAAGGCATCACAGCCAGGTTATAAAGCAACAAAGGGATAAAGCATTACGTTACAAATATTGAACTATAGATTTGGGGTTAGGGATAGTATTTCAGTAAAATTTCCCTCTTTAGTAAGGTAATACCAATCACACTAATTAACTGATCTATTTTACTTGTTAAAATAACTTATTTCTTCGTTGTAAATTTCGTAAAGGGAACAACCATTTAGCTCAATTTACGCCTTAAACTAAGTCATTTTTCCTGCGCAAAATTTAGAGCACTTATTTAATGTAATCGGTATAAATTTTAAATGATGTCATCAAAGTAGGGAGAGAGAGGAAAGAAATTTTAAATCAAAAAAAAGGAGACAAAATGCCTCCTTCTTCAATTCTGTTAATCAATAATGATTAAGCTAGCGCTTTTTTTGCAACTTCTACTAAATGAGCAAATGTTGCTTTATCAAATACAGCGATGTCAGCTAGGATCTTACGATCGATTTCAACAGAAGCCTTTTTAAGACCATTGATGAAACGGCTGTAAGATAATCCGCTAATACGAGATGCAGCGTTAATACGTGCAATCCATAGTTGACGGAACTGACGTTTACGTTGACGACGGTCGCGGTAAGCGTATTGACCAGCTTTAGTTACTGCTTGAACTGCTACGCGATAAACACGTGAGCGAGCTCCGTAATAACCTTTAGCTTGTTTTAAGACTTTTTTATGGCGTGCACGAGCTTGTACACCGCGTTTTACTCTTGGCATTTTATATATTCCTTACTTAAGCGAATGGTAACATTCTGTTAATACTAGGTACGTCTACTTTAGCTACCATGCTTTGAGCACGTAGATGGCGTTTACGTTTAGTAGATTTCTTAGTAAGGATATGACGTAAGTGAGATTGCTTACGTTTAAAACCACCAGAAGCAGTCTTTTTAAAGCGCTTTGCAGCACCTTTGTTAGATTTCATTTTAGGCATTGCGAACTCCGCATTGTTAAAATATTAAATTAAACCAGTAAGGCGAGTAAATAGTGCGAATATTCTCATATCCGCACATCAATACTACTTTATGCCTTAGCTAGCACGTTTAGGGCCAAGTACCATCACCATTTGACGACCTTCCAGTTTAGGGAAAGATTCGACAGTTGAGATTTCAGCTAAATCGTTTTTAACGCGATTCAGTAATTCCATCCCAAGTGATTGATGCGCCATTTCACGACCACGAAAACGTAGCGTTACTTTGGCTTTGTTACCCTCTTCAAGAAAGCGTATCAGGCTGCGTAGTTTTACCTGATAATCGCCATCATCAGTCCCAGGACGGAATTTTATTTCCTTCAACTGAACCTGTTTCTGATTCTTCCGTTGTTCTTTAACGGATTTACTCTTTTCAAAGAGAAATTTGCCATAGTTCATGATGCGACAAACTGGCGGCTCAGCATTTGGGCTAATTTCTACTAAATCCAAATCTGCATCAAACGCCATGTTTTTTGCTTCTTCTAAAGAAACAATACCTACCGGCTTACCTTCTGAATCAGAAAGACGTACTTCAGTACCAGTTATTTCATCGTTTAAACGATGTTTATTGCCCGTTTGCGGGGCTTTTTTTGCACCTTTTATAACAAATTCCTCCAAGTGATTTATGATCGTGCAATGATTTCTCGTTTTACATGGTCAACAAAATCATTAACCTGCATTTTACCAAGATCATCGCCCTTACGTGTTCTTACTGCAACTTCATTTGCTTCGACCTCTTGGTCACCCACAACTAATAAGTAAGGAACGCGCTTTAATGTATGCTCGCGGATTTTAAAGCCTATCTTCTCATTTCTCAAGTCCGAAATTGCTCTAACACCCGATTTTTTCAATTTATTTACTACTTCCGTGACAAAATCTGACTGTTTGTCAGTAATATTCATCACAACCACCTGTTGAGGTGATAACCAAGTTGGATAAATACCTGCGTACTCTTCAGTTAAGATACCAATAAAACGTTCTAATGAACCAAGAATTGCTCGGTGGATCATAACTGGAGTATGTCGTTCGTTGTCTTCACCGACATAAGTTGCGTCTAAACGACCCGGCATTGAAAAATCTAACTGTATTGTACCACATTGCCATGCACGACCTAAACAATCATACAAAGTAAATTCAATTTTAGGGCCATAGAAAGCGCCTTCGCCTGGTAGATACTCAAACTTAACACCATTTTCATCTAATGCATGTGCTAATGCCGCTTCAGATTTATCCCATGTAGCATCATCACCCACACGTTTTTCAGGACGAGTAGATAATTTAACCACAATATCTTCAAAACCGAATGTTTTATAACATTCGAATACCATATTGATACAAGCAGATACTTCTTCAAGAATTTGAGCTTCTGTACAGAATATATGCGCATCATCTTGTGTGAAACCACGAACACGCATTAAACCGTGCAAAGAACCCGATGGTTCATTACGGTGACATGAACCAAACTCTGATAAACGTAATGGTAAGTCACGGTACGATTTTAAACCTTGGTTAAAAATCTGTACATGACCAGGACAGTTCATTGGTTTAATTGCATAATCACGGTTTTCACTACAAGTACAGAACATGCCATCTTTGTATTTATCCCAGTGACCAGATTTTTCCCATAAAGAACGATCTAAAATTTGTGGAGCTTTCACTTCTTGATAGCCAAAAGCAACGGTTTGTTCACGAATATAACTTTCAAGCTCGCGGAAGATAGTCCAACCATTTGGATGCCAAAACACCATACCCGGCGCTTCTTCTTGCATATGGTATAAATCTAATTGTTTACCAATTTTACGGTGGTCACGTTTAGCCGCTTCTTCAAGACGTTTTAAATAAGCATTTAATTGCTTTTTATCAGCCCATGCAGTGCCGTAAATACGTTGTAGCATTTTGTTGTCTGAATTTGCACGCCAATAAGCACCCGACACTTTCATCAATTTAAACCATTGACTAAATTTCATCATCGGTACATGTGGACCACGACACATATCGACATATTCTTCATGATGATATAAACCAGGACGGTCGTCTTTATCGATACCTTCTAATATTTCTAACTTATAAGGTTCGTTACGTTCTTTAAATACCGCAATCGCTTCATCAACAGATACTTTCTTTTTAACCACTTGGTAATTTGTTTTTACCAATTGTTGCATGCGTTTTTCAATTTTAGCTAACTCTTCATCATTGATGGTGACATCAAGGTCGATATCATAGTAGAAACCATTATCAATGGTTGGTCCTATTGCCATTTTAGCATCTGGATAAAGTTGCTTAATTGCATGACCTAATAAATGCGCACATGAGTGACGTAAAATTTCTAAACCTTCATCATCTTTAGCGGTGATAATTGCAACACTTGCATCGTGATCAATAGGATCACTTGCATCCACTAATTTTCCATCAACACGTCCAGCGATACAGGCTTTTGCAAGTCCAGGACCGATATCTGCAGCGATTTCCATAATTGAAGTAGTGTTGTCAAATTGACGTTTATTTCCATCGGGAAGAGTAATAATTGGCATGCTAATTCCTCACAGTGATGCTTCCAACCAAAAAGCATTTGTATTTGTTAAAAATGAGGAACGTATTTTAATGTATTAAGGAGCACAATAAAAGGTATTGAAGGTTAATTTATCAATACTCCCCTAAATTCTATCTATTTTATACTTCTTTTATACTTCGGCTTTATCAATCATCTCTTGGTCAAACAGTTGCCCCTTGAATAGGTTTTGTAATACATCTTTATTACTTGCAACATATAACCCTAACTCTTCCAGTTGCTGGTCATCCAATGAAACTGGACTCTGGCTTAAGAACAATGCAATTTGATCAGCGCTATCTAACATTTTATCGTATGCATCTGCTTCTTTCTTACTGGTAAAGGTCATTTTTTCAACACCTTTTCTTTCTACTATGTATTTAATGATGACTGCCACGGTGGCCTCTTTTAATAACGAATTAAACATGGTTTTATATACAGTAAAACTATTTGTAATAGAATGCAACTTTTGTCATCTTAAAATTAGTTTGCTATCCTCCATTAATGTAAAATCATTGATAATAAACAATGCAGACAATTATTTGCAGTCACTGTGACTTAGTATCACAAAAACCAATCTTAGCGCCTGGCTATGTTGCAAAATGTGCACGCTGCGAGCGTATTCTTTACAAAAATAAAGCGGTTAATGCGAATAAGTTATTTGCCTTATCAATAACGGCTTTACTGATCTGTATTCCGGCCTTTTCATCTCCTCTGATATCGATTCACTTATTAGGCGTTACAGAAGAAGCGAATCTATTACAGGGTGCAATAATGATGATTGATATTGCTCCTCTTGTCTCTTTTGTGGTGCTATTTTGTGCAGTTGTTGCGCCAACATTGTTAACTGTATGTATTGCCTTTAGTAGCGGCTGTGTAGTGTTTAACAAACGTCCCTCTTTATTAAACCCTATACTTAAGTTAACTGCTATTTTATTCCACTGGTCAATGTTAGAGGTATATCTCGTTAGCTTTCTGGTCGCTGTATTTAAATTAATTAGTTATGCTGATGTCTATTTTAATAGTGGACTGTATTTTTTTGTGGCATTACTGATACTAAATATGACGATGCTCTGTGAATATAGTAATACAAAATATTGGGAATATTTACGTAATGAATAAGCTATTAAAACCCGGTATCAGCGCCATGCAACAGGGTACACAATTATGCCGAATCTGTACCATGGACTCTTCGATTTCTGCTAACACAACGCATTGCCCTTATTGTGGTAGTCCAATTTCAGTGCGCATCAAACATAGCCAACAAAAAACCTGGGCCTTGCTGCTGACCGCGATGGTTTTTATAATCCCTGCCAACCTATACCCTATTACCTATTTACTAAAAAATAGTACTCTTTATCCTGATACTATTTTTTCAGGTATAATCAGCTTATTTGAAAGTGGTATGATAGGCATTGCCTTGATTGTTTTTATTGCCTCTATTCTGGTACCTATTTTAAAGATTATTGCACTTTCTTTCATTTCACTCGCAGTGCATTTTCAATGGCAGCTGTCACCTAAAAAACAACTTTTTGCTTTCAAAATAGTTGACTGGGTAGGACGTTGGTCAGTACTCGACCTATTTGTTATATCAATCATGGTAGCCGTCTTCGATAAGGGAAACTTTTTGTCTGTTTACCCAGGTATCGCAGCTACTTCATTTACCGTTGTGGTTATCACCACATTATTTGCTGCGCAGAGTTTTGATACTCGTTTAATATGGGATGCTAACACCAATGCAAAATAACCCTACTGACCAAGCAATTATTGCTAAGTCACGTTCAATTTCCCCAATTTGGTTTTTACCTTGTATTGCAGCCCTATTAGGCATCTGGATTTTATTTCAAAATATCACCCATAAAAATGAACAAGTCACTATTCACTTTAAGCGTGCCGACAGTATTATCGTTGATAAAACAAAAGTAAGATATAAAGGTGTCATTGTTGGAACAGTAAAGAAAGTGGAGCTTGATGAAGTAGATGGCGTTAATGTTATTGCAGAAATAGAATCTCATGCCGTATTTCTATTGAAAAAGAAAAGTCAATTTTGGTTAGTTTCACCAAAAGCTTCATTAACGTCGATATCAGGTTTAGATACTTTATTTTCAGGAAGCTATATCAATTTACTACCCGGTGAAGGTGAACCAGAAAACGAATTTAATGCCACTAATGAACAGCCTATTAATATTCCTGAAAATGCATTATTACTTACACTTAGAAGTAAAAGTGCAGCGTCAATCAATGTAGGTACCCCTATTTTCTACAAAAAGATACAAGTTGGGGAAGTCGCCCGCGTTCGCATTGATAAGTCAGGGCAATTTATCAATATTCAAATATTTATTGAAAGTAAATATAGTCATCTGGTCAAGCAACAAAGCCGTTTCTGGAATATTAGTGGGTTAAATGCCAACCTGTCGCGTGCAGGTATTGATTTTAAACTAGATAGCTTAACCGCGCTCATTGCTGGAGGTATTACTTTTAATAGCCCTGCAGCTTCTTCACCACCGGAAGCCGATAAGCAATATCAGTTATTTGATAATATTCACGACAGCGAGCAAGGCTTGTCGATTTTATTAAAATTAAAAGACACTCATAATTTACCAAACCGAGCGGGCATTTTATTTAAGGGTCATGGTATTGGCCGAATCGATAAAATTCGTTACGACAGTAATAGCCAATTATTTTTAGCTGAAGCAACGATTAACCCCGCATTTTCTGAAATGATGACAGAAAACGCACAATTTTGGATAGAAAAAACGGCCCTTTCATTTTCTAAAATAGAAAACCTGGGTAATATTATTACTGGCGATTATATTAGCTTCACACACAGTCAACATTACCAACAAGAAGTGCCACAATCGGAATTTGTATTAGCGCAGCATAAAGATTCACAAAACGAATATACGACAGTCACGCTGACAGCCGACAATGCTGACGGTTTAACGGAAGGTGCACCCGTCACCTATAAAGGCCTAAGCATTGGCAAAATAAGTACACTACAATTGAGCAAAGACAGTCAACATATTAAAGTGTTGCTCAATATACAAAATCAATTTGCTTACTTGATCATCCCACAAAGTAAATTTCACTTATCAAGTGGTCTAGATTTCAAAGCATCCTTAACTGGGCTTGAGCTAAGTAGTAAACCGATACAACATATTATCCAAGGAGGCATTACCTTATATAATAGCCAGCGAGTACTAAAAAAACAGGTCTTTGAAAAGCAAGCTTCAGCAAGCAATACATTTAATACACCTTTTTATTTATATTCATCTAAAGAAACGGCTAAGCTTGGTAAAAATGCATTTGCTTCACCACTTAATGTTTCATTGCTAAGTAAAGAGTTACCTTCTGTCAGTGTCGGATCACCAGTCTATTATCATAAACTACAAGTCGGTGAAGTAAGCGCTTTAGCACTGCATGATTCAAGCTTAATGCAAACGAGCCTTAAAATTAATCCACAGTTCAAACATTTAATTTCAGATAACACCGTCTTTTGGAATATTAGTGGCATTAAGGTTGACGCGAGCCTTTCCGGTATCAATATCAATACAGATTCTTTGTTAGCTATAGCTGCAGGCGGCATCGCACTTGAACTTTCTTCAAAAGCAACCGGTAATAAAGTGAGCACAGGCCAGTATCGTTTATTTGATAGTTTCCAACAAGCAACCAATCCGCCTAAACAATTAACACTGACCTATGACGACGCCTATGACCTAAAAACGGGTAATCAAGTAAAACTGCAAGGTTTAGTGGTCGGTAAAGTCAATCAGCTTAAACTTAGCAAGCACAATAAAGTCATTGTTACATTGGATATAGAGCCTCAATATTTTAATAAAATAGCTAAGCAAGGGAGTAGATTCTGGATTGTACGCAGTAATATTTCATTATCAGGCACTAAAAATTTAGACACCTTAATTAGTGGTGTGTTTATTAATGTATCACCCGGCAAAGGCAATGCAATGACAACCTTTAAGGGTGAAACAAATGAACCCTTATTAGCACAGCATAAAACCGGTCTGCCAATCACTTTATTAGGCAATAATGCTGGCTCTACTGATGTTTCAAGTCCTGTTTATCACCGTCAAATACAAATTGGAGAAGTCATCGATAAACGTTTAAATAACAACGCATCGGGTGTTGAAATCGTTATTAACATATACCCTCAATATGCACACTTAATCCGTACTAATAGTGTTTTTTGGCCAGCTTCTGGTTTTAACTTAGACATTGGCATTACCGGTGCGGCATTAAAATCAACATCACTGTCCTCATTGCTTAAAGGTGGCATTAATATGAGTACGCCAGATGACCAAAAATTACAACCCGCAAGCAATGCCTTCTCACGCTTTAAACTGCAAATAGAAATAGAGGATGAATGGTTACAATGGAAAATGAAAATTCCCAACGGTAATTAATTTAACTTTATGTTATCTTTCGCGAATTTTTATACCATTGCGCTACTGAAATGGTCAGTGTTTTGATTTAGAAGTTAATGTATCCACTTGGTCAATAGCTAATTATTGGCATTGAGATCAATACAAATATTAACTTTATTAACTTTATTAACTTTATTAACTTTATTAACTTTATTAACTTTATTAACTTTATTAACTTTATTAACTTTATTAACTTTATTAACTTTATTAACTTTATTAACTTTATTAACTTTATTAACTTTATTAACCACCAAAATGATCGGTAACGTAAGTGAATTGGTATTAGTGAGAACTCTTTAAGGATTGAAATGGATAGTAATACGTTTATACCACAAGCATTTATCGATAAAATGAGTACGATTTTGCCAGCTCATTTAAATATTGACGATTTAGTGGCTAGCTGCCGACGCCCTTTACGCCGAGCTATCCGCATTAATACGATTAAAATCAGTATTGAGGCATTTTTGGTCATTGCTGAAAATAAGAATTGGCAATTGACGCCTATCCCTTGGTGTACAAATGGATTTTGGATAGAACTTGATGAACAGCAATTCCCTTTAGGTAATAGTGCGGAACACTTGGCAGGCCTATTCTATGTGCAAGAAGCAAGTTCAATGATGCCGGTGTCCGCACTTACCCACCACTTCCAAGGTTCAGCACAATCCACCTTATTAGATGCCGCAGCCGCACCTGGCTCCAAAACAACACAATTAGCAGCCGAAATGAACAATCAGGGCTTGATCATTGCTAATGAATACTCATCAAGCAGGATCAAAATGTTGCACGCAAATATACAACGTTGTGGTATTAAAAACGTTGCCTTGACACACTTTGATGCCAACGTATTTGGGCAATGGTTACCTAACACTTTTGACGCTATTTTGTTAGACGCCCCTTGCTCTGGTGAAGGCACAGTACGAAAAGACAAACAAGCAATGAAAAACTGGGGGCAAGGTGCGATTGAAAGCATTTCAGCCACTCAGAAAACACTCATTGAAAGTGCATTTCAGGCGCTTAAACCCGGCGGAGTAATGGTCTATTCAACCTGTACTTTAAGCCTAGAAGAGAACCAAGAGGTTTGTTTGCACCTACAGGAAACCTACCCTGAGCAAGTTGAATTCTTATCATTAGGTGATTTATTTAAAGGGGCAGATAAAACAGTAACAGAGCAAGGTTTTTTACATATATGGCCGCAAGTTTATGATACAGAGGGGTTCTTTGTAGCAAGCATTAAAAAGACTGGTCATGTTGAATCCCCTCAAGCAAATAAACGCTTAGGTAAGTTTCCTTTTCAGCCTGCCGCTATAACAACGAAAGAAAAATTATTTAACTATTTTCAGCAACAATTTGGTATCACCGAAATAGAGGGGGTTTTATACCAACGAGATGATGAGTTTTGGTTATTCCCAGAAAATATAATTCCTTTGATTAATGAGTTACGTTTTTCTAGATTAGGAATAAAAATTGCCGAGCAATTTGGCAAAGGACGCAAATCAGGCTTCAAATGTACCCATGAATTTGCCACCTGTTATGGCCAACAAACAACATCATCGATTAACCTATTAGCGCATCAAGCACGAGAATACTTTCAAGGTAGAGATATCCATGATATCGATACTAAAAATAGCAAGGGCGAAGTGTTGCTGAGTTATCAGGGGTATATTATTGGCCTAGGTAAATCACTCGATAACCGTATTAAAAATAGTTTGCCAAGAGATCTGATCATAGATAAGAATCTATTTGAACAGTAATTATACGTGTTAATGCTTGAAAATAAGATTAGCTGGCTTTAGGGGCCAGCTAATCAATCATTGATAGCAGTGTTTGATACCTGAAGGGTTAAGCAATAATAAAAAATAAGCGATTATATTTAGTAGGCATTTTTATTTACAAAACCTTTGAAAACCGTCATGAAAATAATTTTTATATCAAAACTAATTGACCAAGTTCTAATATATTCTAAATCGAACTCAACGCGTTTTTCCATTTTATCAAGTGTATCCGTTTCACCACGCCATCCATTAATTTGCGCCCAGCCCGTAATACCGGGTTTGACGATATGGCGTAACATATAAAAATCAACTAACTTTCTATATTCTTCATTGTGGGCAACAGCATGTGGGCGAGGCCCAACTAATGACATACTGCCAGACAACACATTAATGAATTGTGGTAATTCATCCAACGACGTTCTACGTAAGAAATGCCCTAACTTGGTGATACGAGAATCGCCCTTTACCGCTTGTTTCACAAAAGAACCATTATCCATCGAATTCATGGAACGAAACTTCCATACATTAATAGGCCGCCCGTCTAAACCATAACGCATTTGCTTGAAAAAAACCGGCCCAGGAGAATCTTTTTTGATAAGCAAGGCAATGATTAACATCGGTAAAGCAATGACAGATAAAATCAATACTGCACCGACTACATCTTCAATACGTTTGATTAAACTTGCAGGCCCTGTCATTGGTGATTCATAGACACTAATAGTTTGAATCGAACCCACATTAGATAAGCGCGAGTTAATTAAATTAAAAGTAAAAAAGTCAGGTACTAAAAACACATCAACCGTCGTATCACCTAATGATCGAAGCAATTCCTCAATGCGCTTTTGAGCAGCTAAAGGGAGTGCAATATAGATAACATCGATTTCTCCGGCCTGCGCAGATGCTAACCCTTGGCTAATATCTCCTAGCAAGCAATCCATGTGCTTGGTGGTAGAACGATGATCAGCTCGATCATCGTAAAAGCCGAGTAATGTAAACCCAGTTTCAGGCTTATGAATAAGTTCATCTGCTAATAGTTCACCCGAAGATGTTAAACCAAAAATAGCGACTTTCTTAGTGTAATACCCTGCTCGTCTTCGTTTGAATAAAAACAGGTAAAAAAGAATTCGCCAACCAGCCAGTGCAAAACAGTTGATGATGATCCAAGAGCCGATAATCACTCGCGAAATATCTACGCTGGTTTTACTAAAGAATAGAAAGATAACGACACTAAAAATGCCTGCCACCCAGGATAAAAAAGTATAACTGGTGATACGAGAGAACTCTCCCACTCGCCAGCTACGATAGAGCATTTGGCTTTCAGCAGAAAATGCAAAACCAAGTGAAGCGATTAAGCCAACCACCAAATAAGTATCTGTTAATTGTTCACCTTTAAAGTGAACAATTAAAAACAGAGTTAATTGGATAATGACAAAATCAATGCAACGGTATAATGCTGAATATGCATGAGCACTATTATCTTTAACATTGTGTTGAACAGGCATTTACTTCCCTTTAAAACATTTTTTTCGATAAATTGAAGCCATAAAAGTAGTCATATATGGGTATTATTTCAACTTATAAACGGTTTTAATGTACGTATTAAATAATACCGCGTGTATCTATCACCACTTTTGTTGCAAACTGAGTGCGATCTGTTGATTTAAATTGTTTATGATCCACTAAGACGACGACAACATTTGCTTTGTCTAAAGCATCGCCCAAGGAAGAAAGTGTTACACCAGATTCTGACAAAGAAGTAGGAAGTTGCTTGATATTAGGCTCAACGGCAATAATATCGCCTAGCCCTTTAGCAACGAGGTCTTTAACGATTTCTAACGCAGGACTTTCTCGCAAGTCATCAATATCTGCTTTAAAAGATAATCCTAAACAAGCAATAACAGGACGTTTGAATTCATCTGCGGCTTTACATATCTGATCCACAACATAATGTGGTTTAGCATCATTAGTCAAACGTGCTTGTTTAATTATTTTTGCTTCTTCAGGGCAACTATCAACAATGAACCAAGGATCAACAGCAATGCAATGCCCACCAACACCCGGTCCAGGGTTAAGAATATTCACTCGTGGATGTCGATTCGCTAGCTTAACCAGTTCCCACACATTAATTTTTAACTTATCACAGATAACAGAAAGTTCATTAGCAAAGGCAATATTAACATCACGGAATGAATTCTCAGTCAGTTTTGCCATTTCGGCTGTACGCGCATTGGTAACAATGCACTCACCACGTACAAATTGTTCATACAATTGTATCGCCAGTTGGCTACATGCGTCAGACATGCCACCAATCACGCGGTCGTTTGAAACGAGTTCAGTTAATACATGTCCAGGTAAAACTCGTTCAGGGCAGTGAGCCACTTTGATATCGGCAGCGTCGCCTTTATCCTGAGGGAAAGTTAAGTCAGATCGAGCCAACTTTAACCAACCCGCTAACTTTTCAGTGGTCCCAACAGGAGAAGTTGATTCTAAAATAACTAGATTACCCTTAACTAGCACGGGAGCAATCATATTTGCAGCGGCTTCGATATAGGATAAGTCAGGCGAATGAGATGACGTAGCGTCTTCCTTGAAAGGAGTCGGCACCGCGACCATAAATACATCCGCAGGTTCAGCGGTTGTTGTCGCACGAAGTTTGCCAGTGGTGACAACACTTCGAACGACGATGTCTAAATCAGGCTCTACAATATGTATTTGACCTGCATTAATGGTATTAACCGCATCGGCATTAACATCAACGCCTATTACGTCAAAACCACGAGAGGCAATCACAGCAGCAGTAGGTAGTCCAATATAACCTAGACCGATAACAGATATAGTTTTAAATGGCATTTTTTATTTAATCCTTTAATAATTCTTTAACAATACGAGCACATGCAAAACCATCACCATAAGGGTTATGCGATTTAGCCATTGTTTGATATTTTTCATCATCAGTTAATAACAAAATAGTTTCTGAAGTAATACGTTGAACGTCCGTGCCGACTAATTTTACTGTGCCAGCTTCAATAGCTTCAGGTCTTTCGGTGGTATCTCGCATCACTAAAACCGGTTTACCTAAAGATGGGGCTTCTTCCTGTACACCACCGGAATCGGTAATAATAAGATAACAGCGGTTCATGAGATATACGAAGGGCAAATAATCTTGAGGCTCAATTAAAAACACATTATTCAATGTACTTAATAGACGATTAACAGGCTCTCTTACATTGGGATTCATATGCATTGGGTAAACAATCTGCACATCGGGTTGTGCTTTAGCAATATTAGCCAATGCTTCGCAAATACGTTCAAATCCACCACCAAAACTTTCTCGACGATGTCCTGTCACTAAGATCATTTTTTTATTACTATCCAAAAAGGGAAACTGCTCAGCCAGAGAAGTTTGTAAGCCAGTATCCGATTCTAATTTTTGTTTAACCCATAACAAGGCATCAATAACAGTGTTACCCGTCACAACAACATGGTCATTGGGAACATGTTCTCTAAGTAAGTTAGATTTTGATAATTCGGTAGGGGCGAAATGATAGCGGGTTAATACCCCAGTCAATCTTCGATTTGCTTCTTCAGGCCAAGGAGAATACAGATCACCGGTACGCAATCCTGCTTCTACATGACCAATATCAATTTGCTTATAAAAAGCAGCTAATGAGGCAGAAAAAGTCGTCGTTGTATCCCCATGAACAAGTACAACATCAGGTTTAAAGTCATCCAGTACCTGCTTGAGGCCATTCAATATATTTTCGGTTACATCGAACAAATCTTGCCCTTGCTTCATGATATTTAAATCATAATCGGGCTTAATGTTAAACAACTGCAAGACTTGATCTAACATTTCCCTATGCTGAGCAGTCACACATACTTTACTCTCAATTCCAGGCTCTGCGGCAAGCTCATGAACCAAAGGCGCCATTTTTATTGCTTCGGGGCGTGTACCGAAGACTGTTAACACTTTTTTCATTTCAGAGCCTTACAAGTTATTCAATGCTTAATATACATAAGTCAGTTATTTAACTCTTTGATCTTAATTCAACTTTAAAATAGTTAAAAGCCAAAGTCTCAACTTACTCTCACATGTTCTGACTAACGAGTGTAGGTTACGTAGTTTTATTATATATAAAAAACATTATTGTTTGAATTTATCAATTATGACAGTTTTATTAATTAAAAATCAACTTATCACGTTGAAGATAAGCGTAATTTCTATTGTTATTACATAATAGCTAGTTTACGGGAAAGATCATTGACAATATCACTCCGATAACAATTAAATAAAGTTTAAATAATAACGAGAGAAATAAAAAGTCATAAAATAAAAACAGATAATGAGAAAGTTAATAGAATGAAGATGGGTTAGTGAATAAGGAGGCCATAATAGCAGTAAAAATTGCACTATCAAACTCTAAATTAATCATAAGCAACTGTTTTAATTAATTATAAAAAAACAAACTCAATTATGACATAAAAAAACAATAACAAACGAGCAATTCGATTTTATAGTTTTTTCAGCGCTTAGGGGACATTTCATCAATGAACAATAATGTCACTATAAAAAGCGTTTCAAGCTGAATTACTGCCCACTTACGTAAATCACTATTTTTATAAATAACTCATGCGCTATCAAAATATACGGATCCATTACTTACAGGGTTTTAAAATAACAGAGTTCATTGTAAAAACAGCCTAATAACGCTCAAAAAATTCACAAAATAAATCGTTAGTATTATCTTAATTATATAAACAAATAAGCTTTTGAAATTTATTGTCATCATTTAACTGTAATTCAAAATATCCACGCACACCTAGCTGAGTAAAAAAAGGGACAAAACGCATCGCAGGTAACTGCAACATTGCGCCTTGTTCGCTACGCACTTTCACTACCGTATTAGGAACACGATATAATTTTTCAAACTCTTGGTAACTGATGCTTATTCTAAAATGATACTGCTTCATTACAACTCCTAGTAATGGTCAAGTGAGTATAACGTCCTAATGACGCATAAGGTTCGTGTTGACAATACTTCAGTTCCATTGCCAATAACTGTTCAAAATTATGTTCAGAAAAGTCTGCAGATTTCATATAATCATGTAAAACGCGGACGCCGGTTTTTTTTATGACAGACATGTTTGCACGTTTAAGCCAATCAAGTACATCGGCTTCAAATAAGGGATTCGTAGGTGATAAGCGCACTACCTTTTTCCGTGGCATGCCTAACGCGACAAAATTCAAATTACCCGATACTAAATTAAAGAAACGTTGTGCCTCTTTGTTGTAAAACATCAATGACACTAAGCCATCATCATTGAGCCAGTTTAATAAACTATGTAAGGTCAATTCAGGTTCAGCTAACCACTCTAATACCGCATGATTTAGAATCAAATCAAACTGTCCCTCAATATGTTCATTTAACGCTTGAATCGCACAATGTAATACGGTTACATTGTTTTTATAGGGTTTATCCGCTAATTGTTGTTTAGCAACCGTAAGTAACTCACCAGAAATATCACATAACACCACTTGATGACCTAAAGCAGCTAGTTTTTGACTAAAATAACCAAAACCACCGCCAGCATCTAAAATACGTAATGTTGGTTTGTTTAATCGCTGCATGCACGCTAACAACTCTCGCCAAACAACCTCTTTTCGGATTGCACCTTTATCGCTTCCATAAATATTATTAATAAATTTTTGTGCTATAGGGTCAAAATTATGATCAATCACTAAATTATATTCTCATCTTTATTGGTTTTTGTTAAAGGGAGGAGGCGCTTAAAATTGCCTTTATTTTCCTAAATTAACGCGACTTATTTGAATTAACAGCATTTTCCTTAAAAATTGCACTTATTATGCAAACATAAGCTAAAAAGCAGGCATAAAAAAGAGGCAGCTGTATTATCAATACAGCTGCCTCTTATAATAAATTAACGTTATTTTTTAGATTTCATCTGCTCAATAAACCAAGTGATAATGCGATCATACAACTTATCACCTAAGAAATCATCTTCGACTTGATGGTCGATACTAGGGTTATCATTTACTTCAACGACGTAAACATTACCTTGTTCATCTTCTTTTAAATCAACGCCATATAATCCATTTCCAACGCCGTTAGCAGCGGCTATTGCGACCTTTTTAACCTTTTCTGGCACGTCTTCAAAAGCTAAAGTAACAGAGTCACCACTAAATTGGTCGCTGTCTTTATCTTTTTCATGATTGTATATTTGCCAATGGTTTTCACTCATAAAGTACTTACAAGCAAACAAGCCTTCACCGCCTAATACACCAACTCGCCAATCGTATTTTGTATAGAGAAATTTTTGTACCAGGATCAAGTCACTTTTTTTCAGCATTTGTTCGAGCACAACTTTCAATTGATCAACATCATCAACTTTTTTAACGCCGATACTAAAAGATCCATCGGGGATCTTTACCACCAGCGGAAAACCAAATTCATTAATTAATGCGTTTAATACTGATGCTTTAGCGCTTGAGACAAATCGCCCTGGAATACCAGGTAGTTTTAAACGGTCTAATAGATTAGCCATAAAAATTTTATTAGTGCATTTTAAAATAGAATTGGGATCATCCAGTACAACAATCCCTTCCGAGGCTGCCACTTTTGAAAACTTATAAGTATGGTTACTAATCGAAGTTGTTTCACGAATGAATAACCCATCGAATTCATTTATTCTAGCAAAATCCTTTTTCGTAATTAACTCTGAATAAACAGCGTGTCTTTCACAAGATCCCATAAATTTTTCAATGGCTATCTTGTCACTGGGCGGCATTTTTTCTTCAGGGTTAACTAAAATAGCAAGGTCATAAAGGTACGCTTTTTGTTTTTTAGGTGTACGCCACATTCTATTGCTGTACTTTTCTAAAGCACTAGCAAAAAAGTCTTGCTCTAGGTCGGATAGTTGGTTGATATTAACCGGTACAACGGAGTCAATCTGCCAGAAAGTATTTTGTATTAATGTCACCTCTAAAATTGGGCATGGGTAATACTCAAAAATTTGACGAGCAAGCTTATCGAAGCCTTTTATTTGCGACTTACTGAAACAAACTTTAAAGCTTAATTTCTTAATGTCACCTTCTCGCTTAAGAAATTTACTATTTATATTAGTAGTGATCTGCTGTAACGCATCGAGATCATTAATGTATAAACTTTTTTTACTGAGATCATTGATTGTTTTTAAATTGGGTAATACCTTATGGTTTCTCGCTTCCGCTAAGAGACTACAATAGTACCCATGAGACAAATACTTATACTTTCTTGATAAGTTTAAAACCCTAAGATTTTTAGCATTTTGGTATTGTTGATCAAATAAGTAACTATCGGTTGTTACCACTTGTTCAGTAGGAAAAAACGGTTGCCAATCTTCTATTTTATCAACGACTACAATAAAGTTATCCACAAAATTTCCTCTCCTATATAATTGAGCCGATTCTGAACCTAAAGGATTAATAAGGAAAGTTAAATATGCAGTATCGTAAGGCAAAAATAGAAGATATTAAGCGCTTGCTGGACATTGAGAATTTAAATTTTAATTATGACCAGCTGACCCGTAGAAATTTTCATTATTTTATACAACAAGGTCACTGTGACCTTATTATGCAGCTAAGAAACAATACAATAAGCGCATACGGGTTATTGCTTTACCGTAAAGGCAGCCGCAGGGCTCGTTTATATTCATTGGCAGTTCACCCTGACTTTCACGGCCAAGGTTGTGGTGAAAAATTGATGCGTGAGCTAGAACAAGTTGCACAGCATCATCAGCGCCATTTGATTAGATTAGAAGTGAAGGTAAGCAATACTAATGCTATAAGGTTGTATCAAAAAATAGGCTATGTGCAGTTCACTATCAAACCCGCTTATTACGCTGATGGTCAAGATGCATTGTGTTTTGAAAAGAAATTATAAGATTCAATAAAGGTCATACATGATATTTGTATTAAAAAAATGGATTGGAGGGTTATTAATGCCACTGCCCTTCTCTTTATTATTATTATTAGTCAGTTTATTACTGCTTTTTTTTAGTCGACGTCAGCTATTAGCTAAAGTTCTCGCGTTATTTAGTTTCATCATTCTCTTTGTGTTCAGCTTATTACCGAGTGCTTATCACTTAGCAAAACCTCTAGAGCGCCAATATCCTCCATTGCTAGTTGCAGAACAATCTTTGGACTATATTCTAGTATTGGGTTCATCGGGTATCAATGATAAAAACTTGCCAATTACAGGACAACTTTCCGCAACGGCACTAAGTCGCTTTAGTGAAGCATTACGGCTCTATTATGCGAACCCTAATGCCATCCTTGTCGTTTCAGGCTCAGGCTTTGGAGATACAAAGAGCCATGCACAATTATTACAAACACTGGCTTTGACATTTACAATACCTGAACAAAGAATCATACGATTAGATAGCAGTAAGGACACACAACAAGAAGCGCAACAAATGTCTACACTGATACAAGGTAAAAAAGCAGCGCTAGTAACCTCAGCAACGCATATGCCAAGAGCCATGGCTTTATTCAGGCATTATAATCAATATCCAATAGCCGCACCGGCGATGTATATTGCTAAAGAAAACACACATAGTCTACCTGCCTATTATTATATTCCATCGGCTTATCAGTTATATAAATCACAAGTCGCTTTACACGAGTATCTCGGTTTTTTACAACAATGGTTGGTTAGGACACTAGCTGATTAAAATAATAGCAATCTGGATAAATAAATGGTCTATTTAGGTGTTAGGGAAAATGGATGATAGCAAGGCGTTGATTGCAGTAACTAGTTATTCTTAACACAAAATAGTATTGGATAATTTTGAACAGCTTTAGGTGGCCCCTGAATGGTGAAGAACAGGGTGTTCTGAATCAAATCAACAACGAAGCTAGGATTCATTTTAACAAGCATAAATGACTAGATAATTACTTAGACTGGCATAACTACCACTACAAGAGTAGAGCATAGATAAATAAGCCATAGAAACTAATGAGTGAAAAGCGAAAGATAAAATTTAAAGGTTTAGTGATATACAAAAGAGTCTGCAAGAGCAGACTTTATTTGACTATTATGTGGGTATTGAGCAACTGTTTTGATTGGCAATAAATAGTAGTAAATAAGTAATTAACCCATTTAGACCAGTTGTGATGGCCTTTTAATTACAGCTTGCCCAACAACAACATGCTCACCATTAAAGGTCATGGTTGGTGAACCGTATAGTTCATAACCTTCACTTAATACTTTAGTGATCCGACTGCAAAACTCGGCGTCATCTTTACCCGTGATTAGTTTATAACTATCAATTGAATTTGGCATATTAATATCCTTTAATCGCGCTTATGAAGTCATTTCAGCATACGATGAATTAGCGTAAAGGCCTATTATTTATAGACAAAATTGTGAATAAACAGTGTGGATGACTAAAAATACGGCATTTAATCAGCCGTATTTAGTGCATTTACCATCTCATCAAAGCATTTCAACATAAACAATAATACACGAAGGCGTATATAAAGTTTTAGAGCGTCTTGTAAAAGTTAAGGACGATACACTTTCACATTATTGAAACCCGCTTCTTTCAAATATAAAGCTTGTAATTGACTCATCACACCACGGTCACAATACAGTAAATAAGTTTTATCTTGAGCAAGTGTTTCGAATTGGCTACCTAGTTTAAAGAAAGGAAGATGTTGTACTTCAACTCCATCTAACTGTAATGGCTTATCTTCTTGTTCATCGGCAGATCGAATATCTAACACAATGTCATTAGTAGAGAAACCTGATACTGATTCGACTTCAGTCACTTGTTCTTTTGCTGCCGTTGCAATGTCTTTAATATCGAGAGTCTGCGCTTCAGCCACAACTTTATCAATTAATGACATATCAAAGTTAGCTTCTTCATTCTCAATCTTGCTCATCACCGCTTTAACCGTTGGACGCTGAGAGATAACACCACAGTACTCAGGAATCGTTTCAGAAATTTCTGCAGTACCAATTTCACGTGCACAATCAATAATCTCTTGTTTATCGGTTGCAACTAGCGGACGTAAGATCAGCATGTCAGTCACTTGGTCAATCACAGATAGATTACGTAATGTTTGACTGGAAACCTGACCTAATGCTTCACCTGTTACCAATCCTTCAATTGCTAAATTATCAGCCACTTTGCGTGCAGCACGCATCATCATACGTTTCAGTACAACCCCCATTTGGCCGTTATCCACTTTTTCTAGGATTTCAGCAACAACAGGTTCAAAAGGCACAGAAACAAATTTCACACGATGAGAAGCACCAAAGCGTTCCCACAAATGATAAGCGACTTGCTTCACACCAATTTCATGAGCTGCACCGCCCAAATTAAAGAAACAGTAATGTACACGAGAACCACGTTTCAATAATTTGTAACTAGAGACGCCTGAATCAAATCCACCGGAGATAAGGGATAACACTGATTCCTGTGTTCCTAGTGGGAAACCGCCTAAGCCTTTATAACGTTGATCAACCATGAATAATTTATTTTCATTAATTTCAATGTTAACAGTAACGTCAGGATTTTTTAATTTAACTGAAAGCGCATCCGTATGCTGATTTAAACCACCACCAACATAACGCTCTACTTCATTTGAGCCGAAGTCATGGGTACCGATACGCTTAGCACGAACACAAAATGTTTTACCCGCTAAACTTTCACCAAAACTGACTTTAGTTTGTTCGTAAATATCATGAATATCGGTAAAAGTACTTTCGCTTACTTCTAAAAAATGTGCAATACCAGGTGTACTTTGTAAATAATGAATCACCTTCGCTTTATTATCAGGATCATTATTTTCGCTGCGTACAATAATTTTATCCCACTCTAAAATCACTTTTATTTCTTCATCATGACGAGTAAGTACGTTACGGATATTGCCTTGTAACATTTTGCTGAAGCGCTTGCGCACAGGTTTACTTTTCATCATAATTTCTGGAAAAAGTTTGACGATAAATTTCATGGGTACCACTCTTGAATTCAGGACTGTAATAATTTTGAAGTGCGAATTATACGCACTACATTGTTGTGCGCAATCTTTACTCGGGCTGTAATCGTTTTAAGTTGATTTCACAACTGCCTTTATTGGCTGCAATATACAAAACATTGTCAGTAATCGTCATACTAAAATCCATTGTACGTTCAACTAAAGCGGCCAAAACTTGAATTTGCTCAAACTCAAATTGAAACACTTCTGCATTAATAGTCGCAAAATCTTTTTTTGACTGTTTCCACCACACACCAGATTTAGTGTTGAACGTATAAACGATTGTCTGTTTAGCTTGTCGACTAGCTTTTTTAATACGATCAAAAGCAGGTTCACCGACATCAATCCATAACAAAAATTCATCGCTATAATTTTTAGCCCAAATATCTGGGTCATCGGCCTCACTCAAGCCTTTAGTGAAACTTAAAAACTCTTGGTTATTAAGTACAAATGCAAGAATACGTGTCACCATGCGTTCCGTTGTTTCCGATGGGTGTTGTGCAATAGTTAACGGAATAGTTTCATAAACATCTTGATCTAAGTTAGAAACATTAATGTTCATTTTAAAAATAGTAGGCTTTAACGCCATGATCTTTCTCCAAAAAAAAACCACGTTATAAAACGTGGTTTAAAATTATTTAATCACTTGAGAAAATGATTATACAGGCATTTTCGCCAATTCTTCACATACCATATCACCAAACTCAGCAGTACTAACTAAATTTGCTTCACCTGGCTTAGATAGGTCTGATGTTGAGTAACCATTTTCAAATACGCTTTGCATTGCATTCCAAAGGTTTTTAGCTTCTTTTTCCATACCAAAGCTCATCTCTAGCATTAGCGCCACAGAACCGATCATTGAGTATGGATTTGCAATACCTTTACCAGCGATATCTGGCGCAGAACCATGAGATGGTTCGTAGTAAGATTTTTCAGGGCCTTTACAGGCAGAAGGCATAAGGCCTAAAGAACCTAAAATACCGCCGCCTTGGTCACTTAAAATATCACCAAACATGTTTTCCATTACCATTACGTCAAACATAGTTGGTTTTAGACATAGGTATGTCGCAGCAGCATCAACTAAAATGTTGATCACTTCCACTTCAGGGAAGTTTTTGCTTTCTTCTTCTACGATTTCATTCCATAAAACGCTTGATTTTAACACGTTTGATTTATGGATATTGTGCATCACTTTTTTACGTTTCATTGAAACTTCAAAACCAACACGAACGATTTGACGGATTTGATCTTCATCGTACTCTAATACTTCACGAACAAAACGTTTACCATCAGCATTTACGCCAGTTTCTTTTTCACCAAAGTATAAACCACCGACTAGTTCACGAATTAACATGATATCGATACCTTCACCCACTACCGACTCTTTTAATGGAGAAAAGTGAGCTAGGCCTTTTGGTAAGTAAACAGGGCGGAAGTTAGCATAGGTATTGTAACGACGACGTAATGGCAATAAGGCACCACGTTCAGGTTGCTCATCTACAGGAATTTTTTTAGAGTCTTCATGATTTAAACCAATCGTCCCTTTTAGAATTGCGTCAGCTTTGTCACAAGCGGCTTTAGTTTCTTCAGGGAAAGCTTTACCAGTAGCAAAATAAGCAGCGGCACCAAATAAAACGTCGTTTAATTCAAAGTTAACATCTGCATTACGCTGTTCAACTAACTTTAAAACTTTTACTGCCTCTTTCATTACTTCAGGACCGATACCGTCACCTGCTAGTAAAGCAATGTTATATGTTGTCATTTTTTTTCCCTAAATGAATTATCGAATTGTATTTATACTCGTCAGTTTTTAACCTTTATGCCTAGAATCTTTTCAACTCACAGCTTGCTGGTTTTTAGATATTGAATAATAACGAGTAAGCATGCTTGGCATAATAAAGTAAAAGCACACTAAGTTTCAATTTTTGAAACACTTTTTTAGCATATTTAAGCAAAATAAGTGAATATTAAACAGGATTATCAATATCTATAAAGATCACATCAAGATCCATTTCTACAGCTAACCATTCACCTAAGGCTTTTACGCCATAACGTTCCGTTGCATGATGCCCCGCCGCAAAGTAATGAATCCCCATTTCTTTAGCAATATGCGTAGTACGTTCAGATATCTCGCCGCTAATAAATGCATCAATCCCTTGTTCTGCAGCAATAGTAATGTAATCCTGTCCGCCACCTGTACACCAAGCAATGGTTTTAATCTCTGGTTTACCACCATCTATCCATAAAGGGGCTCGTTGCAACTGCTGGGTAATAGAGGCAACCAGTGTTTGTGGCGTAATCGCATTTTCAAATTTCCCAACTCGGCCTACACTGCGTTTATCCCAAGGTTCAAGTGGTCGTCTATCAATAATATTGAGTAGTTCAGCCAATTGTTTATTGTTGCCTAATTCAGGATGTACATCTAAGGGTAAATGGTAGGCATAAAGATTGATGCCGTTCTCTATCAGCGCTTTAATACGATGATATTTCATGCCAACAATTTGTTGTGCTTCCCCCTTCCAGAAAAAACCGTGATGCACTAAAATTGCATCCGCATTATGGGCAATAGCCGCATCAATTAATGCCTGATTAGCAGTAACCCCGGTCACCACTTTTTTGACTTGCTCACGGCCCTCTATTTGTAGACCATTAGGACAATAATCTTTAAATTGATGTATTTCTAAAAACTGATCCAGCTTATTAGCAAGTTTACGGTTATTCATAGTATTCACTTTTCTTGATGTATTTAATGGGGAATTTGATCATTATAAAAACAAATAAGACGTCATAAAATAGGCTGATATTGGTTCATTAGCCTTTGTTGTTAATAATCAAATTGTTACCCATAATAAAATGGTTTTTCATCATAAAATGTTCTGCATAATGAAAGCAAGAATCACTTTGATTCAAACGCACCAATATCCGGCGCTAGACCACTATAAGAGAGAGAAATTAAGTCGCCTTTTCCCCAAGTTATGTTTTTATCTAGGTATATTTTATTAGACAGCCTATCAATTTTTACAATTGTTGCAACTTGTGGCTTTTTAGATGCGATTGACGCTGAGCGAACCATAATTTGATCCCCTGTTTCATTAGTAATCCCTGCTCCGTCGTAAAAGAACTGACTATCTTGTACTTGAAAACTATCCCCCTCTCCCGTTGCGCTTATGATTTTACTTAGATGTAGGCCAGTATCAAGCATCGGGCTGTCGGTTGATAATCTATAATCATGCTGTTTTTGATTAACAAACAAGGGATCACTGGCTAAAGTGTCCTTAAAGCGAACCGGTATAAAGCTGCCTTCAAAGTCATACACGCTCATCTCGCGAGAGTTTCCCCACAAACCAATCACTTTATCACTGAGGTCACTGCTAATATTGTTATTAACAAACCATTCATCCCCTTCTTTTTGACGAAACAGTACTTGTTTTGCATTGTTATCACTGCATTGGCTTGCACCTAATCCTTGATTATTCCAAAGAATATTATTGATAAACTGATTATCAGTAAATTTTTCTATTTCACTGCCAATGGCAATGCCAACACACCAGTTATCATGAAAAGTATTATGATAAATTCGATTGCTATAATTATAGGTTGCTTCAGGTCGATAACTAGCCAGGCTGAATCCAACATTAGTATGATAGAAAGTGTTAAAGCGGATCAAACCATGTTGACCAGCATATTGGATCCCGTTACCACCACTTGCAGAATAATAACGCACCGCATCTTTAAACACATTATGCTCAATCAAATTATATTGGCTCGCATCCAATACCTCACTTTGCTGCCTAAAACGTCCATTGCCATGCCAATTCATGGTGCCCAGTTCGCAATCAAATACCGCCCCTAACTTTTGCTTTTTATTACTGAATATATTATCTCGAATAACATTAAAACTACCGCATTTGATATTCCAAACATCGTGCCCTGCCAGATTCATCGTATTGCCTTGAACACGGTTATAATTTGCATGCACGAGTGATAATAGATCCGTGCCTTTTTGAAACAGGTTATTAACGATTTGATTGTGATGACTAAAAGCGACATACAAGCCGCCTCGTTTGCTTGCACTTCGCCCCTCCTTATAAATACTTGAACCAGTGAACTTGTTATTAGTGAAAATATTATGGTGGGCATTTAAAAAGCGACCAAAACCAATGCTTTTATCGACGCTAATTCCGTTCACTACAATGTATGACACTTCATCTAACCATATCGCACCATACTCTTCCCCATGATCAATAGAATTAACATTATAAAGTGTCACTTTTTCATTTTTATAGGCGCTAAACGCGATATAAGCCTTTGCATTACCCGATTTAGTGACATGTAAAGCTTGTTTAAAACGTCCTTCACGTAACAGAAATAGATCCCCTGCTTTCGCCATTTTATTAGCCGTTGATAAATTGCTAACAGCCAACCAATGTCCTTGCCCGCATTTACGAGTCGTTGGTTGATAACGTTCACAGCTTGTTTTCAATTTAGGATCAATAAACACATACCTTGAAAAGGCAGGCAGGTTAAATTGTTTTAATAGCGTATTAAAGGTGGGATCAGGCAAAGATTGAGCTTGGATAGAAGTCGTTAATAAGCCGCTAATGAAGAACACCGAGCAATAAAATATTCGCAACATAAAGTATTCCTTTTGTAGCAGTCAATACCAATGAAAAATAATACAGCACTCAATACAATATATAATCTGGCTATATGAATTGGTTTGTAATGGTAGCAGTTTTAGCTGTAGTGCTATTTTATAGCAAAACGCAGTTAATGAAGTGCCTAAAATAATTTGAAGATAAATATCTTGTAACTACTCAGCACTCATTAAAACTGAGTGCTTTTTACCAAAATAAAAACGTAAATGCTCAGGGCTAAGCTATTTATGCTTAGTTCAAGGCGAAAAAGCGCAGTTTAGTGGTTTAAATGAGCATTTTTCAACGAAGAAATAGGCTTAAATAGAGACGGCCTGAGTAGTTACAATATCTTTTACTCTTGAGCTGTAATACATGAAAGTTATAAATCATGTAATTTTACAAACAATATCGATTAAAAAATCATGTAGAGTGGATATTTTAGAGCAATGCCTTGTTTAATAAAATATTGGTTCAGACGTATTGATTTAAAAAATGAAGTCTAAAAAGGCATTAATTATCGAGCTTGCTATTTAATAATGAATTCAAGTTTGAATCTAAAATAGCTTAAATCAGTATAATAAAGCTTGCCTAAAACATTCTCGGGCAACAAATAACGTGACTATTTAACAAATATAGTTGTCTGGAATAATAAAGGAAAACTGACTGCCTTCCCCAACATGGCTTTCAATATGTAATTTACTGTCATAATGAGATAATGCATGCTTTACAATCGACAAACCTAGACCAGAGCCGCCTGTATCTCGGGATCGTGAAGCATCGACTCGATAAAAACGCTCGGTTAAATGTAAAATATGTTCAGGAGCAATCCCATCACCAGTGTCCATCACACAGAAATAAGCACCTTCCTGTACTCGCTTCCAGATCACCTTAATAGTGCCATGCTCAGGCGTATAATTAATGGCGTTATACACTAAGTTAGCTATCGCGCTACGTAGTTGCATTTCATCGCCGACGACCGATAACTTAGGGTCTACTTTAAACGTGATAGTTTGTGATTTTTTACGCCCTAATGTGACCGCTTCATTTTCAACCTGTGTTAATAAAGCAGACATGTTGATACTTTCATGGAAATCTAAAGTCGCTGCCCCCTCTATTTTTGATAACGTCATCAATTGTTCAACTAATGCACACATACGTGCAGTTTGCTGATCTAGCACTTGAATGGTTTTTAATTGCATTTTGTCATCTTGCGCGCTCATCGCTAGCATTTCAATATACCCCTGTAAGACGGTAAGTGGCGTGCGTAGCTCGTGGGAAACATTAGCGACAAAATGGCGTCTATTTTCATCCATTTGACGATAACTAGTGACATCACGCACAATCAATAAGCGCTGATTTTTGGCATAGGGCATGACCCTAAATTCTAATACTTTTTCATGATTAATCGGGGAGACTAAATCCAGTGGTTCGTTATAAACATCACTGCTTAAATATTCTACGAAATCAGGATGACGAATTAAGTTAGTAATATTCTCTCCCGCATCCTCAGGCCACTTAAAGCCTAATTGAAATTGGGCAAGTCGATTACACCATACGATTTCACCGTCTTTTTTGAATACCACCACCGCATCAGGCAATGCTTCAGAACCTTCACGGAAACGGCTAATTACACTAGCTAAATTATTGCGGCGTTTGCGATGACGTTGCTGCATATTATGGATACCAATATAAGCATGTTCCCACACCGACTTACCGGGTGGTAAACGTGTACTTTTACTAATCCATAACCAATCATTTAACTTCTTTAAAAAATAATAATGCCAGCCAATATGTAACACTGTGGTCACTAATAATAATTCTAGTAATAATTCCGTTAATAGTCCCAAGATTAAAACGGGAACATAAACTAAGCACATTGCCCAGAATAGCTGCTTCCATGTATATACTTTCAAATGCGTCACTCTATATTAGGTGGCGGCTCACTTGTGAAGTGATTCCGTAATAACTCAATAATATTTTTAGATAATACTCAGGCTAATATCTATTATCTATGAACGTGTAGAAAAGCGATACCCTGCTCCACGTACTGTTTGCACTAGATGGTCATGATCTGACAAGGCTTTACGTAAACGACGAATATGTACATCAACGGTGCGATCTTCTACATAAACATTCGTTCCCCAAACATTATTTAATAATTGCTCGCGACTATAAACACGCTCGGGATGTGTCATAAAGAAATGTAGTAATTTAAATTCTGTTGGTCCCATGTCTAATGGTGTATCACTTAAGGTTGCACGATGCGAAATAGGATCTAGCTTAAGTTTACCAACTTTGAGTGTATCATCGAGTGAAGTAGGGTTAACACGTCGCATCACTGTCTTAAGGCGTGCCATCAGTTCTTTTGGAGAAAAAGGCTTAGTGACATAATCATCGGCACCATTTTCTAAACCACGCACTTTATCTTCTTCTTCACCCCGTGCGGTTAACATCACTACGGGTATTTGGCGCAGGATCTCATCTTGCTTTAAAAATTTTAATAATTGAATACCACTTCCGCCAGGGAACATCCAATCTAATAAGATCAGGTCTGGGTAAGGTTCATGGAGGTGGTCAAGTGCCGCTTGGTAATTGTCCGCTTCAAGAGTTTCATAGCCGTGTTGTTCCAATACAAAGCTCAACATATCTCTGATCGCGACCTCATCTTCAACCACTAAAATTCTACTTGCCATTAGGTTTACCTATTTATTGTTTGTGCTAAATGATGTCATTATCACCAGATATTATGACATTTATATGACAATCACACATAAAGTGTCATAAAGCATCAAATTGATATTTAGACGAATAGTTTTAAATAATAAACATGGCATTAGATAATTGGCTTCAGTGATTTGCAGAAAAATGATTAAATGTGGAGCCTAAGTGAGTATTAGTAAATTATCTTTATAGGCAATTAATTATTAAAGATGAATTGATTTTACCAAACTACAAAAAATAGGACATTTATAACACCTCATTTTAATTACTCAGATTGCTTTTTTCATCAACTCTACTTTATATTCAGTATCACCAATAGCAGGATTAACTTCCGCTAAATCAAGCAACGATTGGTGGCTAAAATAATACTCTTGAAATTGCAAAAACGGCATTGGTTTAGAGAACAAATAACCTTGACCAAATTGACAGCCTGCTTCTAGTAGGTACTGTTTTTGTTTTTCATTTTCAATACCTTCGGCAACAACTTGAATATTTAACTGTAGTGCTAACATGATCATCACTTTACATAAATCACGGCTATTACTCTCTGTTTCTAAACCATCTACAAAGGACTTATCAATTTTCAGAATATCAACATCCATCTTCTGTAAATAGGACAGAGAAGAGTAACCTACACCAAAATCATCTATCGCAATAGAGACACCTTGATCTCTTAATTGAGTCAGTTGATAACGAATATTTTCTTCGCTTTCCATTAATAAATTTTCTGTAATTTCAACAATAATAGCATCATGACTTAAACCAAGCTCAGCGATATATTCAAACCAGTTTTTCATCCACTGTCCATTACCTTTAAACTGTAAAGGCGAAACATTGATACTGATTTGAAAACCATCATCAACGTCTAGTTTTTTAAGTTCAGCAAGATCATAAGCAGCAGTACAAGCCACCCACTCTCCAATATCAGCAATGAGACCAATTTCTTCAGCAACAGAGATAAACTCTAATGGTGGCACGAGGCCTCGAATAGGATGGTTCCACCGAATCAAAGCTTCTGCTTTACAAATTTTATTTGTCGATAAATCAACAATAGGCTGATAATAGAGTTCGAATTCATTATTGCTAAGGCTATGGCGTAGATCTTCAATTAACTCTCGTTTTTTAACCACATCATCGAGCATAATGGGGTCGAAAAAATGATGGCAATTTCGCCCTGCACCTTTTGCCTTATACATTGCTAAATCGGCACACTTAACGATGCTTTCAACCGTTTCTCCATGATCAGGAAAAATTGCAATACCGATACTGGTGGTGACATATACATGCTTACCTTTGATCACAAATCCTTTTGATAAATGTTCATGAATATCAATAGAGATAGTGTCTATATCAGATAAGTTGATTACATTTTCCACTAAGATAATAAATTCATCTCCCCCTAATCTCGCTAATATTTCAGAATCAGTCAACACACTTGCAATAGATTTACTCACTGCAATCAACAGTAAATCACCGTAATCGTGACCTAAAGTGTCATTTATTTCTTTAAAACCATCGAGATCTAATGCTAATACAGCAAAACTTTTACCTTTTTCATATTCAATCAAGTCAGCTAGTTTATTCAGTATATAACGCCGATTAGGCAGACCAGAGAGAGGGTCACTAAAGGCTTGTGTGGTTAATTGTGTATTAGCCACTTTTAACGCCGTTGTTCTTTGTAACACTTTTTCTTCTAGAGAATGATCTCGTTGCTCAATGGTTTCTAACATCAAATTGAAACAGGAAGCTAAATTACCTACTTCATCAGTCGATAAAACTTGAGAACGGAGACTATAGTTATTAGTTTGAGTAACGCGTTCAGCAACTTCCGCGAGTCGAATAAGAGGGTAAATCAGACTTTTACGCAGAAATAATGAAAGGATAAAACTAAGCACTAAAATAAACACTAATATACCCAACAAAAAAGTAGTAAAAAACATTAAGCTTTGTTCAATTAACGAATAATCAGCCTTTATCGTCAATATGCCATACACAATCCCCTGCATCTGCAGTGTTGTTTTAATCACCATTAAGTCCGTGAATATTTGGGTTGCATTGTCCTTTGCTGCAACAACAGCAACAAAAACATTCCCTTTCATATCTTCTACTTGGGCACTAACAATATTACTTTGCCCCTGAAGAGATTTAATTTGTTCTGTTGCACTTGCTTGATCTTCAAAAATCAAAGCTGCGGTAAGATTTGGCGCCAGTATATTAGCGATTGAATTAAGCCTAGACTGTTCGGCGTTAGTCACTGCGTTGAGTTCATAGATAGTAAACATGGCGGCAATGGAAATAGTGCTAAAAAAAGCGACTAACATCAGCATCGCAAGTAGCTTGGCTTTTAATGATCTAAACAATATGCGCTTTAACAGCATTATAATGGGCCTTTGTAGATTCGACCTAAGCGAAGTACTTTAGAGCTCATATTAATACCTGCTTGCTTTAATTTATTGGGACTTATTTCGAAACGGACTTTACCGCCAACGATAAAAAATTTGATATGTCCTCCAGAGAAAATGAAATCATCAATTTCACCGACTAACATCGCGTTAGGCAAAATATTGTCAGCAAGAAGCGCGTTCCATGCTCTTGTATCACTTTTTGAGATAAAAAGTGTATTACAATCAACAATATCGTCAAATTCTGATGCTAGGAGGCTTACTATCACTGGTATATCTCTAATAGTTAAACCTTTAAGTGTATATTTAGCTGCCTCTACAAATTCAGGACTAAAACTACAAATTTTATAGTTTTTTGCAAATTTGTGATTAAACCATTCGCCCTGTGAATATCGAGCAAAGTTATAAATAAAACCAGATTTAATCGCATCTTCTCTTGGCGAGGCAATCGTTAAGTTAGGTACTAAAAAGAGTACCCACATTAACACTAAAAAGAGAGGCTTACATTTAAATAACATGTTCAGCTCTCTAAAATTTTGCTGTTATTCTAGCTAAATAACTCGGCTCTACGAATGTACCGATAGAATAAGTTTCTTTGGTATTGTTATATTCCAAATGTTTTCCGTACAAAAGATTATTACCTACTAAAGAAAATCTAACTAAAGGGGTCACTTGCCAATTCCAGCTTAAATCTAAGACACTAAAATCATCAGTGCGGTAAGCGGCTCCATCTTCAATACGATAAATAACAGAAAAAGAATGTTGTTCCGTTAATGAGAAGTGAGCTTTAGCTATAATTTGTCTTAAGTAAGTATCCTCACCTATCGCAGCTTCAGTGCCAACAGGTAAATCATATTTATAAGAAGTGAAGCTATAACCTAATTCTGTGCTTAACTTATCATAAGGTTGCCACTTAATAACAGCTTCGCCTCCGTAAGTGGTTAATTTACCATCAGGTACAAAATTAATAGAAATATAAGTAAACGTATCATTAATATTTGGCTCAACAATTAACACATCACGAGCTTTAGTGTGGAAGATAGAAACATCCAGTCCCCAAGAGTTCGCTTTATAACGATAACCTAACTCTTTCGATACTGATTTCTCTGCATCGATGTTATCACTCCCCACCAGTTCACTTTTTATTCTGTTAGCCGATGATATTAGAGCTTTATTATTATATTCAAGCAACGAGGGAATTTTTACACCCTGTGAAACAGATGCCCAAACGGTATGATTTAAATATGGAGTCCATAAGAGGCGAGCCATAGGTTGATGCTCCCAACCTGTAAAGCTATTTTTCTCTGATCGATTGCCAACAATTAACTTAAGTCTATTAGGAAGAAGATTAAATTGAGCTTGCAAAAAACCACCCACATGGCGATAAGAATCTAATGCTTTTATATTGGTAAAATAATCTGTTTCAGCAACTGATATATTGTTATGACGATAATTTACACCCCAATCAAATTGAATGTCGTTGATTAATGTGTTCATTTGATAATCAATATCAGTGGTGAGGAAGTCATCTTTATAAAATAGTTGATTGCCTTGCTGCGATGTAAGAGAAGCTTGTAACATTTGGTTAGAAGTAGACGAAATTCTGTGTTCTAATCGTGTCATGAATTGAAAATGATATCGAGTGTAAGTGTCTTGATAATAGCCTTTTTCATAGGTATCTATATTTGCTAGTCTTAAATTTTGTCCCATTGTCGTGTGTGTATATTGAGCTTGAGCAAGTAAAGAAAGATTATTATTTAAATTTAAATCAACTCGACCACCAATACTTTGTTTTTTACCGCTATCATTGACTTCAATTAAACGATTACTTTTTGATGATTTATCAGACTCTTCAAGACTACCAAAAACACGAAAAGCACTATATTGACCAAGATCCCCACCCACTCTAAAATCTACTTTATGATCTAATTCAGAGCCAGCAGCCGCTTGAACTAATACATTTCTAGTATCACCGGTATTTTTACTGATAATATTAACAACACCATTGGTTGCATTACTACCCCATAATAATCCACCTTGCCCTCGAATGATTTCGATACGCTCAATATCATTTAAAGGAATATTTAACGCTTCCCAATAAACACCAGAAAAACCAGGGTTATAAATACTTTGACCATCAACCATCACTAATAAATTACTTGAATAGCGTCCTGCGATACTACGTGTAGTAATAGCCCATTGATTAGTGTCTATTTTTCGTACTTGCATCCCAGGAACTAAAGCCAATGCTTGTGCAACAGAAGTCACCCCTGACTCAGTTATCTCCTTATTAGTTAACACATAAATAGAGGCCGCGGTTTCAGAAACACTTTGTAAACGCTTCATTGCAGCTGTCACTTGTATGTCCGTCGCCATCAAAGCATCAAAATCCAGACTGGGTAGATCTTCTAAGTCTTGTAGAGACTCCGCAAATCCAATATTTGGCATAATACATGGATTCACAACCAGTAAACATGTTGCAATTAATCTTTTGTAATTCAATGTTTTATTCATTTTTACACTCAAGTCTTTAATATTTAAGTTCTATATCAAAGTTCTGTCGTTTATTAAAGTAAGTGATCAAAGATTCATGCATCAGGTCACGACTTAATAGAGTTTTAGGTAATATTGATGATATTTCAGTTTAATCATTTATTTTTAGCGGCTAAATAAATTAGACATCTAAATAACATTAAGAAGCTAAGATAAAACACGTCATTATTATCACAAAAGTCATTAGATCTAAGCATATACAATTAAAAATTAATTGATAATAAATATCAATATCTATTTCTGTATAAGCAAATTTTGCCGCTGACTGTAAAATCATTTACACTCATGCTCTCTTTTATTTTCCATACATTAAGGTGTATTCCATGTTTTTCAAAAACCTTCAAGTTTATCGTTTTACTCGTCCAATGGAACAAGATGAAAATGCACTAGAAAGAAACCTAGAAGAATTTAAATTTAAACCTTGTGGAAGCCAGGATATTTCAAAATTAGGCTGGGTATTTCCAATGGGGAAAAGCGGTAGTATGTTTACCCACATTCATCAAAAGCAAATTTTAATCTGTCTTAAAAAAGAAGAAAAAATGCTGCCTGCAGGTGTGATTAAAGACCAATTAAATGAGCGTGTAGAAGCGATAGAGTTAGAGCAAGGCCGTGCATTAAAGAAAAAAGAAAAAGACAGTCTAAAAGAAGATATCGTCATGCAATTATTACCACGTGCATTTAGCCGTACTTCACAGACTTATGCATGGATAGATAATGAAACAAATATGCTATACGTCGATTGTTCAAGTACACGTAAAGCAGAAGAGCTCATTTCTTTACTAAGAAAAACCCTAGGTAGCTTACCTGTTGTACCTGTACAGCTACAAAATCAAACTGACGTTGTAATGACTGATTGGATATTAGAAGGCAATATTCCAGCCCATTACCAACTAGAAGATGAAGCTGAACTTTGTTCAGCCTTAGAAGGCGGCGGTATCATTCGTTGTAAGCAGCAAGATTTATTGTCTGAAGAAATTAAAAACCATATCAACTCAGATAAATTTGTAACTAAACTAGCACTCAATTGGTCCGACAGCATTTCATTTGTGATTGGTGAAGAGTTTGCTTTAAAACGACTTAAATTCTCTGATGTATTACAAGAACAAAATGAACATATTGAAGCAGATGATTTTGCTGCTCGCTTTGATGCTGATTTTATATTGATGACCGGGGAGATTAAACAACTTGTCCCGTCATTAATCGGTATTTTTGGTGGCGAACAAACTTTATAACGTTCCAGCATCATACTGCCCAGTTTAAAACCTGGGCTTTTTTTTAACTAACCTCAATTCTGGTTAATGAAAGCGGGCATTATATTTAAAAGCATAAGATTATATTTTTGGGCTATACAGTGCCGTTAGTTTTGCGTAGTTCAAGGCGAATTATTGAAGCAATAACTGGTTATTGAGAGATAATTTAACGAAGAAATCCGCGAAAATAAAGGTGTTGTATTGCTTTGCTTATCCAGAACTGAGGTTAACTATACCCGTTACTATCCAACATGCAAAAATCGACAAGCCATGAAGTTAATAGACTCTTCTCATGCTGTTGCCAGTCTTACGGATATAATACCGCGACTCAGTGTTGATACATGATTTTCAAATATGATTTACCCCCTTCTTTTCATCCATATAAGAGTGAATTAAATGACAGTTTCAATTTTAGGAAGTGCAACCAGCAACAGTGCTACTAAAGCCTTACTATTAGGCTCAGGAGAACTCGGTAAAGAGGTAGCTATCGAGTTACAACGCTTTGGTGTTGAAGTTATTGCAACCGATAGCTACGCTAACGCCCCTGCTATGCAAGTTGCACATCGTTCGCATGTGGTCAGCATGTTAGATGGAAAGCGCTTAGCTGAGATCATCCGCCTAGAAGCACCTGATCTTATCATTCCAGAAGTTGAAGCAATTGCAACGGACACATTATTAGATCTTGAAAGCCAAGGTTTTAATGTTGTACCAACTGCACGAGCGGCTAAATTAACCATGGATAGAGAAGGTATCCGTCGTTTAGCTGCTGAAACATTAGCAGTGAAAACCTCTCCATATATTTTTGCTGATACTAAGCAAGAATTTTTACAAGCTGTTAAAGACATTGGACAACCTTGTGTTATTAAACCTGTAATGAGTAGTTCAGGTAAAGGCCAGAGTGTTGTGAAAACAGATGCAGACCTAGATCACTCGTGGACTTATTCACAACAAGGTGGTCGCACTGGTAAAG
>Ga0316197_10000255_pt1 | contig 38248 bp, 34 predicted proteins | sample OudBiesiAoxic_MG_FD_204939 | JGI IMG/M metagenome (GOLD analysis project Ga0316197, IMG submission 204939) | Coastal sediment microbial communities from Oude Bieten Haven, Netherlands - site A oxic | ecosystem: Environmental > Aquatic > Marine > Coastal > Sediment | place: Netherlands... | reverse complement strand
GAGATGGTTAGCGCGGAGCAGGGGGCTGCCTCCAGAGCCGGGAGCATTCCTTATACAACAGAATCCAAGGTCGCTCGCACGCTGTGTGAGGAGGGCGAGTACCTGTCGGACGTTGGCAGAAATGTCCAGGCTCGCGAGAAGTTCATGGCAGCCGTGGCTGAGGACCCGACTTTTGTACGTGCGCATGTCGATCAAGCGAATGTTGCAGTTTCGTACATGGAATTCCAGAGCTGCCTCGACATGGCGGAGGTCAATATCGACTCCGTCAGCGAGGGTGAGCGGCTGATGGTCGAGATCAATCGGACACTATTGACCAACGACACCGAACAGGGAGTTCAGCTTGCGATCGAGCTCGTTCACACATATTCCGACAGCGCAAGAGCAGCGGTGATGCTCGGCAATATGCAGAGCGCTACGGGCGACAACGAAGCCGCCCGCGATTCTTACTCCAGGGCCCTCGAGATCGAACCGGACTCGCCCGGAGCACTCATGGGTGCAGCCGTCAGCTACCTCTATCGTACGCCAAAGGATTTCGCGATGGCGGAGGAATGCGCGCTGAAGATGACCGCTGCCTATCCCAAAGAGGCCAAGGGGTACGAGCTGGTTGGTGATATCAAACGCGCGCAAAACGACCTCGACGGGGCGCTCGAGGCTTACGATCTGGCTACCGAAACAGATCCCGGTCTGGCCCAGGCTCAGTTCAAGAAGGGTCACGTGATTTCCTTCCTCGGCAGCTACGGGGCCGCTCTGGATGCGTTCGATGCCGCGATTGCGGTTGTCGAGCCCGAAACCAAGGCCACCTATGCGACATACCGCGCCTTTACCTACCTCCACGCCGGTGATATCGACACCGCGCTCGATCTCCTCGACAGCGTGGCTGACGAGGTCGAGGCGATGGGAACGCCTGTGGACCAGGTCAAAGGCCAGCAGGTGTTCGCGTTGACGAGCGAGGCTACGGCGGCACTTCATGCCGGGCGTTATGACCGTGCGGCGGAAGTCATCGGTCGCCGCAACCAGCTGCAGATGGAGATCGCGGACGAAGTCGGAACCGACGACGCCCACCGCTTGCAGAAGGCCGATTGCAGGTTGTGGGACGGACTGCTGGCCGCCTACATGAGTGATCTGGACGCTGCGGTCGAGCACGCCGAGAGGATCGCGGTACTCGTGGAAGGTGACGACAATCCGCGCAAGCTGGAGCCCCATCACTATGTAATGGGGATGGCGTACCTGAAACTGGGCGATTTCCCGAAAGCGGCGATGCACCTGCGCCAGGCAGATTATGAAAACGACATGTTCATCCGCTACCACCTGGCATTGGCGGAGGAGGGCGCTGGCCAGGCCGAGCAGGCCGCGACCCTCTTCGCCGACGTTGCCGGCTACAACTTCAACTCGGTTGGTTTTGCGCTTCTCCGCCAGGAGGCCATGGCACGCACGGCGGGCTGATACCGCGGCGTGGTTGCTTCAACCCGCTCGGGCGGGCGTAAACGACCCGCCTACAGAGGACTTCCATTCGGCGAGTAGCCAGGAGTCAGCGCTTTTCATCACAACCACAAAGGCACAAAGTCACGAAGGCGCCCACAAAGAAATCCCTTCGTGTTGTGCTTTGTGTCTTTGCGTCTTCGCGGTTCAAACCGGTGGACGGGGAGGGCGCCTCCAAGAGATTGATCAATCGGTAGCTCCGAAGGACCTGCCTGTACAATATGCACCTCGATGATGCCGGACTACTCGTTTTCCAACCCCCTCGTTCCGCCTGAGGCCGTGAGCAACTGGCTCGACGGTTTTTCGAAACCCATCGTGATCACCGGCGGCACGGGTTTCGTTGGGTCACACCTTGTGGACACACTGTGCGCGGCCGGGATCGAGCCCCGAGTCCTGGTTCGTGATCCGGATGCCCCGCGCTGGATTGCCGATGCGCCGGTGAATTGGGTCGTCGGTTCGCTGGACGATCAGCAGGCCTTGAAACGATTGGTCAAAGGTGCCGGGACCGTCGTCCACCTGGCCGGTGTGTTGCGGGCCGGCCGCGAGAGTGATTTCGACACCGGCAACCGCGTTGGCACAGCCAACGTTGTCGCCGCGATGCGAGAGGCTGCGGAGTCGGCGCGGTTGGTTCACGTGTCTTCCCTGGCCGCGGCCGGACCGTCGCCGGCCCGAGACGGGATTGGCCCAGAGGTCGAGCCGGCGCCGATTTCCTGGTACGGACGGTCGAAGCTGGCTGCAGAAGGGAAGGCCCGGAAGTGGAACGATGGTGGCGGCTGGGTCATCCTTCGTCCGCCTGCCATTTACGGCCCGCGTGACTCCGATGTCTTTGAGTTCTTTCGGATGGCCAATCGAGGTCTTGTTGCCCTTCCGGGTGGTGAACGCTGGCTGACGGTCGCCTGGGTGGGCGACGTCATAAGGTCGATCCTCGCGGCCACGGCTGCAAATGCCGGGAGCCTCTTTCATCTCGGTGAACCGAATCCTCTGCTGCTCGATGATCTGATCGCGAAGTTGTGCGATGCGGGTGGTGTGAGGGCACGCGTTTTGCGGGTGCCGCCGGGGCTGGTGTCGGGGGCCGGGGCGATTGGCAGCGCGCTGCAAAGGCTGGGCTGGCGCCGGCTCGCCCTAACCTCGGACAAGAGTCGCGAGCTTTTGGCGAGGCACTGGACTGCGCGGACCGCTGACAGCCTGGAAAGTCTGGGAATCAGAGCCTCGAAGACTTTTCTCGAGGGGGCGGAGATGACCTGGGACTGGTATCGAAATCAGGGCTGGTTGAAGTGAGATTTGCCCTGTTCCTGCTATCATGACCGCGCTGCAGACGGTGTCGCACTGAATGCTGATTAGCAAGGAATGTCGGCGGACGACGGAGTGAAAGTGGACGTCTTTCAGAAGTGTTTCGAATTCAAAGACGCGGACGCGGTCCGCGACTCGGGGTTCTACCCGTACTTCCGGATGATTGCCTCGGGCCAGGACCCGGTGGTTACGATGGACGGACAGCGGGTGATCATGCTCGGCTCGAACAACTATCTCGGGCTGACCAATCACCCGGAGATCAAGCAAGCTGCAGCGGCTGCACTCGAAAGGTACGGCACAGGCACCGCTGGATCGCGATTCCTCAATGGCACCCTCGACATTCACGTCGAGCTCGAGGAGAAGCTCGCCCGATTCATGCGGCGCGATGCAGCGTTGACCTTCTCAACCGGTTATCAGGTCAACCTGGGAGTGATCTCAAGCCTCGTCGACCGCAAAGACGTGGTGGTCCTGGACAATCTCGATCACGCGTGCATCCTCGATGGAGCGCGGCTTTCCTTCGGTCGGGCATTGAAATACCCGCACAACGATATGGATGCGTTGGAAGAGCGGCTGCGGAGCATCGATGACGATCGATCACGGATGATCATCGTTGATGGCGTCTTTTCGATGGAGGGTGATCTTGCGGATCTCCCTCGGATTGTCGAGCTCAAGAAGAAGTTCAAAGCCCGCCTGATGGTCGATGACGCGCACGGGGTCGGCGTGTTGGGCGAGCACGGACGCGGAACCATGGAACATTTCGGGCTCGAGCACGAGGCCGATCTCGTGATGGGGACCTTTTCGAAATCGCTGGCTGCGGTTGGCGGATTCGTGGTCGGTGACAGTAAGGTCATCGACTTCATCAAGCACTGTGCTCGCTCGCTGATGTTCTCGGCCGCGCCGCCGCCGGCATCGGTCGCGTCGGTGATCAAAGCGATCGAGATCATCGAGCGCGAACCCGAACGCCGGCAGCGTCTGTGGGAGAACACCGATTACATGAAACGCGAGTTCTCCACGATGGGCTACGACACCGGCGACTCGGCGTCACCGGTGATTCCGCTGGTGGTGGGCGAGGACATGGCCGCTTTCAAGATGACTTTTCGGCTTCAGGAGGAAGGCGTTTTCGTCAATCCTGTCGTCTCTCCGGCGGTTCCCGAGGGGCGGGCGATGATGCGGACTTCGTACATGGCGACCCACACTCGCGATCAACTCGACACCGCCCTCGAAGCGTTCCGCAAAGTCGGACGCGAAATGGGAGTCATTGGGTGAAGGTGAGGGCCGTTCGAGGGCGCGCCGATCTGGCGCGATTCGTCGATCTGCCATGGAAGATCTACCGCGATGATCCGAACTGGGTGCCGCCGCTCAAGGCGTCGGTTCGCGCCCTCGTCGATGTCAAGAAGCACCCGTTCTACGAGGGCGGCAAGGCGGCCGAGGCCGAGCTCTTCATAGCTTGGGATGGTCGTGACGTTGTAGGTCGTGTGGCCGCGATCCTCAATCACAACCACAATCGCGTGCACGAGGAGAATGTAGCTTTTTTCGGGTTCTTCGAGACGATCGATCGGCCCGACGTTGCCCGTCAGCTCTTGGCCGTCGTTGAGAAATGGGCGGCCGAGCGCGGTTCGACCGCTGTCCGCGGCCCCATGAACCCGTCGACAAATTACGAGTGCGGTCTTTTGATCGAAGGTTTCGGGCGTCCGCCTGCGCTGATGATGACTTACAACCCGCAGTCATATGTCCGCTTCATCGAGGGTGCCGCCTACCGCAAGGCCAAGGACCTGCACGCCTACATATCGCCCGTCCACGGCGCCAGTCTCGGCCGGCTGCAGAAGCTCGCTGAACGAACTCGGTCACGGAACCCGGGGCTGACCACTCGCGGAGCCAATCTTTCGGATTTTCACGGCGAAGTGAAACTGGTGCAGGAGATCTATAACGCAGCGTGGGAGAAGAACTGGGGCTTCGTCCCCATGTCGGACCCCGAGATCGAATGGCTCGCCAAAGAGCTCAAACCGCTGGTACATCCCGAACTCCTGCGGTTCGCTCTTTACGACGGTGAGCCAGTGGCCTTCCTCCTGACGATGCCCGACTGGAATCCGGTGCTCGCCGATCTCGACGGCTCGCCGCTGCGCCATCCGTTGCGGACTCTCAAACACGTTTTGAAAAGCAAGCCCGAGACCATGGAGGGATTACGCCTCTTCACCCTCGGTACGAAACCGGAGCACCGGAAACGCGGCATCGAGGGCATTCTCCTCGGTGAGGGACTCGAGAAGAGCATCGAGGTGGGCTACAAGTGGTGTGAGTACTCCTGGATCCTCGAGGACAACGAGCTCACCAAACGCGCCGTTCGCCTGATGGATGGCGAGCTGTACAAGGTCTACCGCGTTTACGAGAAATCACTTTCGTGATTTCAAATTCGGAATTCGGAATTACCATCCGCCCAGTTTTGAGGGTTGAGTTATGAGTTTTGAGTTCCCACCCACCCTCCTCGTGGCCTTGTGATGGAAAACTAAAAACTCAAAACTACGAGCAGAGCTTCTTCCCGGTCGCGTTACGGTCGCCGGTGGCGCGTTCTCCTTGTCATTCCGACCGAGGGAGTGAAACGAGCGAGCGGAGGAATCCATTCGACTCGCGTTGCTCGCTCAGAACAAGCCTATGGGTTCAGGGCAGAGGCGGGGTGCCCCCTAACTCCACAGATCTCTCCGCTCGGGCCGTTCGGGCCCTCGGTCGAGATGACACGTAGGTGGTAGATGACGGTCCTCGATCGGGACGAGGTTGGTGCTGTGGGGGTGGGCGGTCGGAAAATTCGAAATCCGAAATCCGAAATCCGAAATTCAAATTGAGCGGAAAGGCGCTCAGGTGCAGAGCTTCTTCCCGGTCGCGTTACGGTCGCCGGTGGCGCGGAGGAATCGTCTCGTGAGATCGCGGACCATTTTCCGGATTTGACGCTTGCCATTGGTTCCGTTCAACGGGATCTGGGCTGCAGCGAGCGCCTGATGGCCTCCTCCAAAACCGCGCCTGCCGGCAAGGTTTTGGGCGATGCGGCCGGCGTGGCGATCGCCGTCCCCGGTACGGAGGCTGACGTGAAGCCAGTCGTCGACCACTCCCAGGGTCATGGTCCACCGGACCTCTTCCGCCCGCAACAGGAGATCGGCGGCCTCGGCGATCATTTCAGGTGACTCCATATGCCCGAGATAGGAGACGATCCGGTTGCCGTAAACCCGTGCTTCATCCAGGGCGGTGCGGAGCTTCGAAAAATAGCTTCGTGGCAGGGGCGCCTGGACGATGCGTCCGATGGCACGCGCGTTGGCGTGGGGGTAAAGATCGAGAAAGGCTTCGACGTCGGCCTTTGTGCTTTCGCGCCCCAGGTCCTGGGTATCGGACCGGATGCCGTAGATCATTGCGGTGGCCACTGGGGTCGGGATCTCAATTTTCGCCGCCTTGAGATACTCGTAGAGAATCGTCGAGGTGGCCCCGTAGCGGCTCCGGACGTCGGTGAACCGGGCAGACCGGGTTTCGCGGCGAATTGGATGATGGTCGATGACGACGTCGAGCCGGACGGAGGCATCGAAGCTGACATTACCGGCGCCGGGTTGGGCGTCGACCATGCTCAGGCGGTCGAATCGATCGAGATCGAGGTCGCTGAGTGGTCGTGTTTTGAGTGACAGATAGCGCAGTAGAGCGAGGTTCTCTGCTCTCCAGATGCCGCCAGAATATCCGATCGAGCATGCGATGTCGTGGCGTTGGTTGGCCAGTTCGCGGAGTGCTGCAGCGGCCGCGATAGCGTCGGGGTCCGGCGTATTCTGGACGATGATCAACATGCTGCGAGCGCCGTCGAGAACCGACGACAAACGCGCCAAACGCGTCGCTGGGGTCATGGCCTTGCCCATGACACCCCCCAATGCCTGACTGATATCGAGATTCGGTTACTGAAGTTCATTCTGCTCCAACGGGGGAGTATACCGTCGATCGCCCAATTCGGAATCCTTAATTCTGAATTCGGAATGATCGAGCCCGCCTCGAGGAATTCAAATTTGCTGTCGGCCTCCGGCCGACGCGTCGCACCGTCGCCTGCTGGCGGCTCATGGCCTGCTCTTTAAGATGACACCTGATCCGCCTCAGCAGCCGTCGGTGGGTTCGGATTTCGAATCCTCCCATATTTCAAGGGAATCGGGAGGCTGGGTGGATCTTGTATCTTGCATCTATCAAATTCTTGTATCCTGAGTTTGGCTCTTGGCTGAAAGGATTCCGTGATTTTTTACATCAAGATCTTCGTCGCCATCGATCAGAGCGAATCGTGACTGTGAGAACTTGATGATCCGTCGACTGTGGTTCGTGCTGCTGGCGACCCTTGTCTTGCTGGGAGTGATGGCCGTCGTCGCGCTCACTCACCTTCGGATGCGAGCGGCGTCGAGTCGTTTACCAGAACGCGGCTCTTTCACCGAGACCGTCGTTGGATGCCCTGCTCAGGTCGAGGTGCTGCTCGATGACCGGGGGATCCCCCACGTCGAGTCGGCCAGCGAGTCCGCGATGTGGTTCAGCCTCGGCTATCTCCACGCTCGCGAACGGTTTTTCCAAATGGAGCTGGGACGGCGCGCTGGAGCGGGGCGCCTCGCCGAGATTTTTGGTGAACCGGCCCTCGACAACGATCGCAAAATGCGGACGCTGCGCCTCGCCGCGTCCGCCAGGCGTCAGAGCGCCCTGCTGTCGCCCGAAGAACGGGAAGTCCTCGAATTCTATGCGGCAGGGATCAACGCGGCCATCAACCGGCACGGAAAGTGGATCGCGCCCGAATCGTGGCTGCTTGGCGTTGAACCTGAACCGTGGCAGATCGAAGATTCGCTGACCATTGGACTCCTCCTGCAGCTTGATCTGAGTTGGGCGATGGGCGAGGAGCTCAAGAGAGCGGTCGAGTTGGCACGGCTTGGCCGCGAGAGGGCGGTCGATCTCTGGGGTTGGACCCAAACCCAGGCGCGAGCCTGGATTCCGCCCGGTGAAGGCGTACGCCAGCCCAGGCGCGATTACGAACCGATTACCCCGCCGATGGGAGGTTTGGGCTCCAACAGTTGGGCGGTGTCGCCAGCGCGGAGTGCGGTGGGCCGACCATTGTTGGCCAATGATCCTCACCTCGGAGTGCAGATGCCCGGCAGCTTTATTGCGGTTCACCTCCGGGGGCCGCGGACACACGTTGCCGGAGTCACGATTGCCGGTATCCCGGGCGTTATCATCGGCCATACGGAGGACGTTGCCTGGGGCCTGACGGTGGCGATGGTCGATGACCAGGATCTCTTCACTGTAACCCTCGATGACGCTGGCACGCGGGAGCTGATCGACGGCCGGTGGCAATCGCTGAGGACTGTGACAGAGGACGTTTCGGTGCGGTGGCAGGATGCACCGGTGCTGCTCAAGGTTCGATTTTCCCGCCACGGCCCGCTGGTTCGAGAGCAGCGGGGAGAGACACTCGCGTTGTCGTGGACCGGTTTCCAAGGCCCGAGCATGGCGTCTGCGATTCTGGGGATGAACCGCGCGCGTTCGGTGGAGGAAGCAGGGGCCGCCTGGGACTCGGTCCTCGGCCCCGCCATGAATCTGGTGGCAGCGGATTCAAACGGGCACATCCTCCACCGGGTCGTGGGTTGGGTGCCTGATCGGGGTTTAGGTGCAGGTCGGTTGCCGTCTCCCGGCTCCGATTCGCGATGGGCGTGGAGCGGGTTTCGACGGGTTACAGCCAAGTCCCGGATGGATCCGCCGGAGGGATTTGTGGCCGCCGCCAATCATGACTTCTTCGGTGAGGGCGACTTCCCGGAGCGTGATCGTTTTCCGGGAGAGTTCGCGCCTCCATGGCGGGTACGACGCTTGCGAAGCGCGCTCGCAGCACGCTCCGATTGGACGGTGAAAGATTTTGCCGACCTCCAGGGTGATGTCGTGTCAGGGCGCGCGATCGCGGTCCTTCGGCAGCTCAGGCCCGAGTTCGAGGAACACCAGGGGATCAGCGCTGAGAACCTGATGGCGTGGGATGCAAAGATGGAAGTGGACTCCACCGCAACCACCCTCTATTCCTCCTTCATGCTCGAGCTCGAAGCCGCCATCGCTGGCGACGAAGCGAAACGTGATGGGCTCGAATGGAATCCTCTAGGTCAGGAGAGGTTGTTGCGGCTGTTGGCGGGTGGCCTCGACGAGTCGTGGTGGAACGATGTCAGCCTTCCCGGAAACCAGACCAGAAGGGATATTCTCGATCGGGTCCTCGCAGAACTCGACAGGCGAGGGCCGCAGGAGAGCTGGGGAGAGGTTCACCAGGTGACCTTTGACCATCCGCTGACCCGGCTTTCGTTGGTTCGAAACCTGGCTGCCGATTCGTGGAGCAGGGGCCCGTTTGCCGTCGCCGGGGGTAATTCGACGATCAACGCGAATTATTGGAGCGAGCAGCGCCCATTCGCGGTGACTGCCATTCCCGCGATGCGTTTTGTCGCCGACGTCGGAAACTGGGATGACACGGTCCTGGTGCTTCCGGTCGGCCAAAGCGGACGCCCTTGGTCGCGGCACTATTCGAATCAGATTTTGAGCTGGCTGCACGTCGAGGCGGTGCGATTCCCCTTCAGTCGCGAGGCGGTTGACGCAGCGGCGGCTGTGCGGATCGAGCTCAATCCTGCTCCGCCGAAGGAGTCGAAAGAGATTCGTGATCGATGAGTGAATCAACCAATGACCGGGTGATTTCTGAAGGCGCTGTCGTCCGAGTCGCTCTGGTGACCTGCGGGCCGCAGCTCGAGGTGGCGCTCGAGGCTGCATCTTCCAGGGTTGTCTCACTGGTGCGGCTCGGCGGAGTGGCACCCCGCTCGACCCTGGTTCTGGCGGCGGTCGATCTGCTCGTTGAGGATGCCGGTTTGACGGGTGAATCGGTGGATGAAGTCGTCGTGTCCCGTGGCCCGGGTTCGTTTACCGGCATCCGCGCCGGACTGGCGACCGCTGCTGGAATGGTCGCCGCGGTCGGCGCGAAGTGTCTGGCCTACGATTCGCTGCTGATGCTGGCCGCGCGGTGTGGGGCCCCTGGCCGGGTCTGGTGTGCCCAGCCGGGGCGCCGGGGCGAGGTCTATGCACGACAATTCGAGGTGACCGAGGGACGAGCGCCGGTGGCTTTGGGCGAGATCGAGGTCATGCCGATATCGGCTGTCGATGAACGGGGCCCCTGGATGGCCGCAGAAGCCCTCGATCTTGGCGAAGCTGCGAGGGCCCCGGCAGCTCGCAGCTCGGCGGAGGCGCTCCTATTCCTTGCCGAGCTCGGTGAGCCGGGCGATGCGCCCGATCCACTCTACGTGGAAGGCCCGCCAGTCCATCCTCAAAACAAAAAGGTCTGAAATGCGAGTTCATCGCGTGTCGGTTCGTCCTCCGCAGCTGGGTGACGCCCGGGCGCTGGCCGAGGCGGAACTGCTGTGCTTCTCGGATCCCTGGCCGCCACAGTTCTTCGTTTCCGAAATCCTTGCCGATGGACGTTTCAACAGGCTTCTGGTCGATGCGGGCGGCAACATGGTGGCCTACCTCTTCTGCGCCTGGCAGTACCTCGACCTGCATGTACTCAAAGTCGCAACATTGCCGCGGTTCCGGCGGACCGGACTCGCACTGCGGTTGATGGGCCTGGCCGAGGATCATGGGGCGGAGACTGGTGGCGAGTCCCTGACTCTCGAGGTGCGGGCTTCAAACCTCGCTGCGATTGCTCTTTACAAGACCCTCGAATACCAGCAGGTTGCTACCCGCACCAGTTACTACCAGGATGGCGAGGACGCTGTAGTAATGACCAAGAGAATTCTGAATTCGGAATTCTGAATTCGGAATGAGGAATGCCGCCCACTGGTCCCGTTCTTTCGATGTGCGAAAAAATCCGAAATCCGAAATCCGAAATCCGAAATTTGACTTCACGGACGTGCCATCTTGTCTGGCCGCACCAACTCATCAAACTCTTCCGCCGTGAGGAGGCCCAGCGCGACGGCCGCTTGTCTGAGCGTGATGCCCTCTGCATGCGCCTTCTTTGCCACCGTTGCCGCGTTGTCGTAGCCGATCTTCGGATTGAGGGCGGTTACCAGCATCAGGCTGCGGTCGACGAGCTCGGCGATGCGGTCTCGATTCGGTTCGATACCCGATACACATTTGTCGGCAAAGCTGCGGCAGCCGTCGCCAAGGAGTCTTATCGACTGTAAGAGGTTGTAAATCATCACGGGTTTGAAGACGTTGAGTTGGAGGAATCCACCGGATCCACCGATCGAGACCGCGACATCGTTACCCATGACCTGGGCGGCGACCATGGTCAGGGCCTCACTCTGGGTGGGGTTGACCTTGCCGGGCATGATTGACGATCCCGGCTCGTTGGCCGGCAGGATGATCTCGGCGAGTCCCGTACGAGGGCCAGAACCGAGAAGCCGAATGTCGTTGGCAATCTTCATCAGCGAGACCGCGACTGTCTTCAGGGTACCGCTGGTCTGAACGACAGCGTCGTGCGCAGAGAGTGCTTCAAAGAAGTTTGGCGCAGGCACGAAAGGAAGATCGGTGATTTCCGAAATTTCGGCGGCTGTGCGTTCGGCGAACCGGGGATGGGTGTTGAGGCCGGTTCCGACGGCGGTCCCGCCCAGTGCCAGCTCGTAGAGGTCTGGGAGGGTTCCGCTCACCCTTTCGATGTCCTTCTCGAGCTGGTGGGCCCAGGCTGAAAACTCGTCGCCGAGGGTCAGCGGTACGGCGTCCATGAGGTGGGTGCGGCCGATTTTGACGATGCTGTCAAATTCGGTGGCCTTCGCGGACAGCTCGTCTCGGAGATGGGTCATCGCCGGTAGAAGGTGGTGGACGATGCGTTCTGCAGCTGCGATATGCATCGCAGTCGGAAAGGTGTCGTTCGACGACTGGCCCCGATTGACGTGGTCGTTGGGGTGGACTGGGTCCTTCGAGCCGATCTCGCCTCCTGCCACCTCGATCGCCCGGTTGGCGATGACTTCGTTGGCGTTCATGTTGGTCTGGGTTCCGCTGCCGGTTTGCCAGACCACGAGAGGAAAATGATCGTCGAGCCGACCGTCGATGACTTCTTGAGCCACCTGGGCTATCAGATCGCCAAGATCCTGACTGAGAACTCCGAGTTCGGCGTTGCTCTTTGCGGCCGCCTGTTTGAGCACTCCGAGCGCACTGATGAGCTCACGCGGCATACGCTCGTCGCCGATCTTGAAATTGGCCAGAGAACGGGCTGTTTGCGCTCCCCAATATCGGTCGACGGGAACCTCCACCTGACCCAGGCTGTCCTCTTCAATTCGAGTCGCCATCGTCGTACCTCCGATCATGCATCATAGCGCTTGCTCACCGAAAGCTTCTTGATTTGAATGGATTATGGAACGATTTTTGCGAAAGTTGTAAGATAACGTCATGGGATTGTTGGGAGAAATGCTCATCGAGCGTGGGGCGATTTCGGTGGAACAGCTCCACACCGGCCTCACTGCGTGTCGGAAAGGCGACGCGCGGCTTGGGACTTATCTCGTAGATTACGGTTTCATCGATGAGCGCTCGCTGCTTGAAGCGCTTGCGGAACAGCATGGGGTGCCGTTTATTTCGGAGCCCACTCTGGTTGATTTTCTGGATTCCCTCGATCACGGTGTGATGCCACGTTCGATGTTGGAAGATTTGCAGGTGGTTCCATTCCGTAAGGTCAAGGACCGGATTCAGGTGGCGATGAGCAACCCGGCGGATGCCCGCGTCATCGATCGCGTCGCCAACTACACACAACTTCACGTTGAGCCCTTCGTAGCCTCGGATCGCACCGTCGCACTGGCACTCAAGCGCGTCAAAGATGTCGTCCCGGTTGCCGTCCAGCTGCAGGAAGACCTTCTGACCGAAGTTGTGGTGGAACAGAACGGCTACGAGTGGGACGACTTGTGGCAACCTCGAATCAACCCCGAGGTCCTCTTGAAGATTCACAGTCGGCCTCGATCTACTCGGATGGTGCTGGTGGCCACCTTCCCCGGGCTGGAACCTGTGGGATCGGGCGAGGGCAGAATGCGCGGCGCGAGAGTCGACAACACGGAGCTGTACAGGCAGCTCAGTTCGGCGGCAACCGCCGGCGAGATTGGTGAAATGTTGATTCACTACGCCGCCCAACGGCTCGACCGCCTGTGTCTTTTCGCCGTTCATCACGGGAAAGTATCGGGCTGGATGGGACGTGGACTGCCGCTCGATGCCCCGGACCTTCGATCCTTCTCGGTCTTTGCGGAGATCCCTTCAGTATTCTGGGAACTCGAGGAGAACGATCAATACATCGGCCCGATCCCCGGTGGCCCGGTCGATGACGATCTGCTGAGAGTACTTGGCCCGCCGCCGCCGAACGAGGCCATCGTATTGCCTCTCAAGATGAAGGGCCGTACCAAGGGGTTTCTGATTGGGGACATTCCGGGCCGGAAGGTGCCGGATGAGGTGGTGGATGAATTGGCGGCGGCCGCCCGGGCTGCCGGCGAGGCGCTGACGGCCATCCTGCGCGGAAGAAACTGACCCACCAAGCCCCAGGCCTCAAGCCCCAAGCCTTCTTCTCAGCTTTCCAATCTGTTCCACGTTAAGATAGTGCGATGAAGCGTCTGGGAGAGATCCTGCTCGACCGTGGAGCGATCGCCATTTCCGAGCTCCACACCGGTCTCGAGGCTTGCCACTACAGTGGTGGTCGGCTGGGCACGCAACTCCTCAAATTCGGTTTTGTCGATGAACACGCTCTGCTCGATGCGCTCTCCGAACAACTCGGCGTGCCGTCGGTATCCTCCACGATTTTACGCCGGGCTCCCGACAGTTTGCGACGAATGGTTCCGTTGCACGTCGCCCGACGTGTCCAGGTCGTGGTCTTCGAAAAAAAAGAGGGAAAACTGGGAGTGGCCATGACGATGCCGAGAAGTCCGCGCGCGATCGAGGAGATTGTGAGTTATCTCGGGCTGGACATCGAACCCCATGTTGCGACCGAAGTCGGAATTCTCACCGCGCTTGCCGAAGTCAAGGAAGAAGACCCGACGATCGCAGAGGCAAAGAACCCGGAGACCGGTTTTGTTGGTGCCACAGACGAATGGGACCAATTGTGGACGCCGGCGAAGCTGCGATCGATCGATCTTCTGCGATCGGGGCCGGGACAACGGGCCGGTGAGGCACAGTTGGCTTCGACCTTCCCGGGCCTTGCACCCGTGCCCCAGGGCGGTCGGTCGAGTGTCGGCGGCCCGCTCGAAGATGAAACCTACTGCCGACTCCTACGTGAAGTGAAAAGCCGGGACGAAGTCGGAGACCTGCTGCTGCGGCGATCTACAGCGATTCTCGATCGGTGTTTTCTGCTGGCGGTGCACTCCGGCAAGGTCGTCGGATGGCAGGTGAAGGGTCCCGGTGTCGTTGTCGACGACGTGCAGTCATTCACATTTGAACAGGAGACGCCGTCAGTCCTCTCCGAGGTCAACGGAATGGATGGGTTCTGGGGCGAGGCCCCGCCGGGAGAGATCAACGACGCGATGAAGAAGATACTTGGCGATTCGGAGCCCGTTGTGATCGGTGCCTTCCCTGTGCTGGTCAAAAACCGGGTGGTGGCGTACCTCGTAGGCGATGCTTCCGGCAAGACCGCGTCAGAGCCCGACCGAAAGAAGCTCATCGATGCCGTCCAGAAGGCGGGTCTCGCGTTTGAGATTCTGATCATGAGGAAGAAGATAATGGCATAGGCGTCCACTCAATTAGACACAAGATCCAAGATACAAGATACAAGTCCCATCAGCCTGTGTCGTCCTAAAATAAGTTGACACCTGAGGAGGAGCTCCGGAGGCGCGGCATATTCTTAGCCTGGGGCGTGAGCGGACCCGCCTCCAAAAATGACTCCCCCGCCCATTGTTTTGAACCGCAAAGAACGCAAAGAGCGCAAAGAAGATCCCTTTGTTCGCGATACGTAAAGGACCTTTTGCGATGTCTTTGCGTTCTTGGCGGTCTTAGCGGTTCAACCTCGTCGAGGAACTTAGCATGCGATTTGCAGGTCGATTCCACAATCAAACGTCCCTCATGCTTCAACACGGGAGGGGATAAACCCCTCGCCTGCGACGGGTTTTACGCCATGAAGAGACTCGAAAGGGCGGAATCCGGCTTCGCCGAGACAGGATTACGCCGCTCCGCGGCTCGGGATCGCATGACAACTTTTCGTCAGGACTTGACAATCGGGGTGCCGTCTATCACAAGGCCTGAGAGAAGAACGGTGGTTGGGCGAATCCTGCATCCTGCATCCTGCATCCTGCATCCTGCATCCTGCATCCTGCGCCTTGCATCCGGGATCGGTCGAACGGGTGGCAGGCGTATAATGGCCGGCCAGGAGGTATGCGAATGGGCGCAACTGAGAGTTACACCGAAACATTTGTGGAATTGATCCGGAGGGCCTCGACTGAGCTGCCAACGGACGTGTTGGAGGCGCTCGAGGAGGGGCGAAAGGCGGAACAGGCGGATGGCCTCGCTGCCATTGCCCTCGACACGATTCTCAACAACGTCGATCTCGCTCGAGAGAGTTCGGCGCCGATCTGCCAGGACACCGGCACTCCCGTGGTCTGGGTTTACCACCCGACCGGTGTCAGTACGAGAGATCTCCAAAACGACTTCACGGCGGCTGTGCGCGAGGCGACCTCCCGCAGATATCTTCGTCCAAACGCAGTTGACACCCTCACGGGATCCAACACTGGAGACGGCGCGGGGCGCGGCATCCCATTTCTCCACTTCGAGGAATGGGACGAACCGAGAGTCGAGGTGAGGATGATCCTGAAAGGCGGCGGCAGCGAGAATGTCGGCGCTCAGTACAAGCTACCCGACGCGAAGCTCGGCGCCGGCCGCGACCTCGATGGGGCGCGCCGGGCGGTGCTCGACGCGGTGGTTGACGCACAGGGCAAGGGATGCGCACCGGGGGTGCTCGGTATTTGCATCGGTGGTGATCGGGTATCGGCATTCGAAGCGTCCAAGCGCCAGCTGTTGCGTCCGCTCAAGGACACAAACCCGATTCCGGAGCTCGCCGAGCTCGAGGAGCTGCTCCTCAAGGAGGGCAACGAACTCGGAGTGGGCCCGATGGGTTTTGGTGGGGAAACGACGCTGTTGGCGGTCAAGGTTGGCGTGCTCGACCGTCTCCCGGCGTGCTACTTCGTGACAATATCCTATATGTGCTGGGCGGCTCGCAAAGCGGGTGTCAGCATCGACCAGGAGGGAGGCGTGACATGGCTGAGCTGAAACTTCCGGTCAGCGAAGAGTCGGTTCGCAACCTCAAGGTCGGGGATTTCGTAGAGCTCACCGGCCGCATGATCACGGGCCGCGATGCGGCTCACACGTGGTTGATCAAAGACCACAGGGAAGATGTTGCACCCTATTTGGAGGGCACTGTCATCTACCACTGTGGACCGGTGGTGGCCGAGAACGAGGACGGGAGCTACGATTTTGTCGCCGCAGGCCCGACGACTTCCATTCGTGAGGAGCCCTATCAGGCAGATGTTATTGGCCGATATGGGCTGCGCGGTGTCATCGGCAAGGGCGGCATGGGTCCCAAGACCCTCGCCGGCTTGGCCCAGCATGGGGCTGTTTATCTGCATGCGGTCGGTGGTGCGGCCCAGGTCCTGGCCCGCGCGATCCCGCGGGTCGAAAAGGTCTTCATGCTGTCGGAATTCGGAGTGCCCGAGGCGCTGTGGGTGATCGAGGTCGAGCGCTTTCCAGTAATGGTGACCATGGACTCGCATGGCAACTCGCTCCACGCCGAGGTGGAGGAACGCTCGCAGGCGAAGCTGAGGGAGCTGCTGGGATTCGCGGTATAGCTGATCTGACGGTGCCAGGTGAAACAAAGTTAACAAAGTGGTGAACCCCTCGGGCCGAGGACGGGCCGCCTATGATAGAGCGACCGACAATCGTCGAGGCTCCACTTTGTTAACTTTGTTTCACCTGGCACCGCGTCAGAGAGGCTTCAGCCTCATCGAGGCCCTTGCCGCCATCACGATCTTCGGGATGGCAGTTGTTGTCGCTGCTGGTTTTCTTGACGCCCACATGAGTGCTGCGCGTCGGCTCGAAGCGCGCTCCGACCTCGTTCGGGCCGTTGAGACGGTGCTCGAGAGCGTGCGTGGCGGTACTCTGCCGATGGTTTCGGGTGACGTCGATCTGACCGACGAGTTCCAACCTCTCTCTTCGATCAGGGTGCGGACCACGGTCGTAGTGACGGCAAAGAACCCGCAAGGCCTGTTTTCAGTCCAGGTCGAGGCTCGGGCGATGGTTCGCTCGGAAGACATGGCGGTCACAATTGCGACCCAGGTGTGGCGACCGTGAGCACTCGCGGTACCTCGTTGATCGAGCTCCTGGTCGTTCTTGCTCTGCTGAGCGTGATGATCTTGGCAGGGGCGCAACTGGTGGTGCATTCGATGGAGTTGCTTGGCGCGACCGGCCGTGCGGTGAGCAATCCGCTGGTGGTTCACGTCACGTCTCGGCTCCGGCACGATGTCCAGGAGGCGGCTGGCCTGCAACGGGAGGAGTCCGTCTGGACCGAGGAGCCGCTCATGTTGATCGGTCACGACGGTACCTTCGTGAGCATTGCTTTCGAGGATGGAAATCTGGTGAGGACTCAGATGTCGGGATTCGGAGCACCCCCCGAAAGTCGCGTGATTCTGCGCGGCGTGACCGCGTGGTGGTGGAGGAATCCTGTGGAGGGCGTCGTCGATCTCAACATCACCTATCTGGTCAATCCGGAGCCCGAACGGCAGGCGTCGCGTGATGTCGGATACGGGCTCGAGCGACGGCAGGAAAATCTCCGATTTGCGATCCGTGGTGGTGGTGGAGGCACCAGGTGGTGAGTGGGCACGAGCGTGGCTCAGCGCTGGTCTTCGCATTGGCGACTCTGACGCTGATTGCGATCACGATAGCTGCCGTCACTGCCGAGATACAAACCCGTGGTGCGGGCGTCGTGATCGAGGAACGCTCGGTCCGCCTGACCGCGCTGTCGGATTCGGCCATGGCCGAAACCCTCGCAGAGCTGTCCGATAAAGGCATAGCATACGCTGGTATTGCCGAGCGCCGGGTCGAAGGCGGAACGATGTCCAGCTCGGTGCGGGTCGTCTCCGCCTGGGAGGTCGAGGTCCTGGCTGTTGGCTCCCGAAACGGCTGGGGCTCGGTCATCCGGGCAAAGGTCTCTCTCCACAGCGGCCCGAGAGTCGTATGGTGGCAACGTACGCAGGGCCCGGTTCAATAGACTCGTCTCCGTGCCCGTCTCCGTCTCCGTGCCCGAATAGCCGCCCACCACGAACATCGACAGGTCTCCGGTGAAGCTTCGCAGATGCTGACTGACACAACTTTGAAAACGCCAAGACGCAAAGACGCAAAGAAGTCGCAAAGAAAGATTTTTTGTTTATCTTCGCGCTCTTCGCGTCTTCGCGGTTACAACACCGTTGAAGCAGCAGATGGCCGTGAATCAAGGGGGGCGGTCAATCAGGCCAATTTCACCGCAACAAAACGGCGTTCAGGTGGTCACTTGCCGCTGCAGCATCTGATTCCTCGGATCACGCGTCTCGCCGATCGAGGAGACCCGGATCGCGGCCTGCTGGCCGACCGGGCAGCGGTTCTCGCACAGACCGCAACCGGTGCACAATTCGGGTTGGACGGACGGTCGCTGCAGGGTGATGGCCTTGCCGTCGCGGCGGGTGACCTCGACGGTCTCCAGCCACACCGCCTTGGGCGAGGTCGGACACATCTCCTCGCAGACGATGCAAGGGGTTTCCATACCCCACGGCAGACAGCGGCCGCGGTTGACGAAGGCTGTTCCGATGGTGACCTCAGCAGGCCCGCCGATCGCCTGCTTGGCTTCCGGTTTGACGGTAGTTATGGCCTCGGTCGGGCACACCTCGCCGCAACGGATGCAGGAGGGTTCGCACCATCCACGACGCATGTCGAGGATCGGCGTGAACAGTCCTTCGACCCCGGTCATGCCGATATCCGAGCGGATGACGCCGGTCGGGCACGATGCCGAACATGCGCCGCAAGTGATGCAGCGAGAAAGAAACGAATTTTCGGCAAGGGCCCCGGGTGGTCTGATGGCGTCGTCTGCACTGCCCTCACCGCCACTACCGGCTGCGCGGAGCACCGGTGCGAAGGCGGCCGAACCGGCCACAGCTAGCAGGAAACGGCGCCGGCCCACATCCAGCGCCGGCATCGGCGCCGGGACTGCGGTTTTGGCCATACCGTAATGAAGGCTCTCTTCGGCACAGGAACCGAGACAGTTGAGGCAGACGTGGCACTCGCTGACCCGATGTTTGTCGAGGGGCTCGTCCGCCCCCTGACAGGCAAAGACGCACAGAGTGCAGCTAGTGCACGACCCCGATTCGTCGCGGTAAATCCTGAGCGGTGCGAGACGCGCAAAGACACCCATGAGAGCGCCAAGTGGACAGACAGCGCGGCAGAAAAATCTGGGGATCCATGCCGACAACAGGAGGATGGCCGCGAGGAGTCCGAAGGACACCCAGCCGCCGGGCGAGAGGCCACCGTGCCACAGGGGCCGGATTCCGGAAGCAAAGGCGCGGTGGAGCAGCGGAATGGGGTCGAGCCAGCCGATATGGTTCGTTCCGAGTGCCGCCCAGGTGAGAAACACCGTGAGGATGATGTATTTGATCGCGAACCACGAGTGATAGCGGTTGATCTTGTAGCGCTTACGCCGCTCCGGTCCTGCGATCCAAGACACCACCTGCTGCAACGTGCCGAGCGGACAGATCCAGCCACAGAAGAAGCGACCCAACACGGCAGTCAGGGCGAGCACCGCCAGCCCGAGCCAGGTCCAGCCGACGACCGTCCAGTCGGACAGTGCGGTGCCGATCGCGGTCAGCGGATCGAGAGCGAGGAGGATCGATGCAACCGAGGCCGGCACCCGCGGTTCGGCGAGGCCCCAAAAAAGCGCCACGAATGCGAGCAAAAACCCAGCTTGGATAGCAATGCGGAGGTGACGCGCTCGAGGACGGATCATTTCGCTGGTCCGATCCAAGATGCAGGATGCAGGATGCAGGATGCAGAAGCGGGCCCTGTATCCTGAACCCTGTATCCGTTGGGTTTGCTGGAATTCCTAATTCCTAATTCCTCATTCCTCATTCTGGCCTCAGGTTTCCACTACAACCGATTTCCAGTCGGCAGTGCCGAGGCCAAGGCGTGCTGCAATCGCGATATGGGGGAGTTGTTCTGGTCCGAGATCGAGGAGGCCGGCACCCCAGGCATCGGCGGCCACCGGATCGGTCGCGACCGCGATGCAGTCCGTTGGGTTGACCAGCGCCAGCGAGCCCCCTGTCGGCCCACCACCGGTGAGAATCCGGGTGGCGTCGATGACCGTGAGGGTGGGGCGAAAGGCCGCGCCGAGCTCGGCGCAGACCTGGGCAATTCTCTGGTGGAGGTTTGGCCGGCGTCCAACCACCGCGCCGAACCAGTTTTTCATTCCCAGGGTCGCGTGCGACAGGGAGTGGTGCTTGACCACCGGGACGTTGATCACCCGGTCCGCCTCGGCAATGGGTTTCAGGACCTTCCACGGTCCAAGGATGGTGCCGCCGAGATCGAGTTTCACGGTTCCCGTGTTGCGTTGGTGGGCAGTCGCCCCACCTGCGTCGCGGGCTGCTTTTTCGATACCCGAACGCGTGAAGGCCCGGCCGGGGTCGTGGCACGAGTTGTCGACCACGATGACCGATGCGGCGCCCGCCGAGAGGCACTGCAGGACCAGCTCGCCGATCAGCTCGGGGTCGGTGTTGGCGGCTTGCTCGGGCGAACGATCCCACGCGCAGTTGGGTTTGATGGCGACGCGCTCGCCGGGTTTCACGAATGCGTTGATGCCGCCCAGAGAGGCAAGCGCATGGCGGGTGTTGGCGGCCGGTCCTTCGCCGCAAGCGGTTGCCAGCGCGCCAGGGGCATCCGGATCGAAACGCCAGTCCCGCGGCCGAAGCAGTGATTCCACTGACGGCGGCTGATGACGGCCGGGCCGATTCGAAAAACCGAGGCCGAGGCCGGCCAGCGCCAGGCCCGCAACTGCGGGTGGCAGCCACTGCCGGAGCACCTCGCGGCGCCCGACCTGGCGGTACTGATCCACGACTGGGAGGTTTTTGTCGTTCATGACATTCAAGTGTACCGTCCACCGGACCAGATACAAGACTCAAGATACAAGATTCAAGATACACAACCCCCAAGAAGACTCTCCGATGTGGCGCCCTGATTTGAGCGCCGGAGGCGCGGCATATTCTTAGCCTGGGGCTCACGCCCCAGGCTATGTATCTTTCGCCGCTCCGCGGCTCGCGGTCGAATGACTACTTTTCGTTATGACTTGACCATTGGAATAAAGGTGAGCGGTTCGAGTATCCAATTTCGAGCATCGAGCGGCGTGTACAATGCCCGTCATTGAAATCTCTCGAGAAATGAGGCGCAAACAATGAGCAAAACACTGATCGGATGTGGTCTGGCGGTCCTCGGCCTGGTTGTTCTCATCGCATTGATGGTGAGTGGCGTGTACAACAACCTCGTCGGCCTCGAGGAAGGGGTGGATGCGGCTTGGGGGCAGGTCGAGAACGTCTATCAGCGACGGGCTGACCTGATCCCGAACCTGGTGGCGACGGTCAAAGGTGCCGCGGACTTCGAACAGGAGACCCTGCAGAACGTCATCGAAGCCCGGGCCAAGGTCGGGCAGACGAACATCGAGGGAGCGCCGACGCAAGCCCAGATGCAGTCCTTCCAGGCGAATCAGGATGCGCTGTCGTCGGCGCTTTCGAGGTTGTTGGTGGTTGTGGAACGGTATCCGGAACTCAAGGCGGTGCAGGCCTTCCGCGACCTTCAGGTTCAGCTTGAAGGGACCGAAAATCGAATTGCGGTCGAACGAAACCGGTACAACGAGGCGGCCCGCGGTTTCAATACCGCCCGGCGGCAGTTCCCCGCGGTTCTCATCGCCGGTTTCTTGGGGTTTGGCGAGAAGGGGTACTTCGAATCGAAGCCCGGTGCCGACGAACCGCCTCTGGTCGAGTTTTAGAGAAGGCCTGAGGAAACCGATTGATGCGGCACCGCACCATCTTCTCCGAGGCTGACCTCGAAGCGATCGGGAAGGCGACCGCCGCCGGTGAATCCCGGTCGGCGGGCGAGATCGTCCCGTACATTGTCGAGCGGGTCGTCGATCGCGATATGGCCCGATGGCGGGGCGCAACCTTGGGTGCCCTCGGCGCGGCGCTCGCCGCCGGGCTCGCCAATGCTTTCGGCGACTTCTGGGGCGGCAACGGTGTGTGGTGGATTAGCCTTCCGACTGTTGTCGGCGCCGGTGTGGGCTATCTGGTCGCCGGGCTTGACAGTGTCGGCCGCCATCTGATTCCAGAAGACCATCTCGACCGCTCCGTCCACCTTCGCGCCAAGGCGGCCTTCCTCGAGGAGGAGGTCTTCGCGACCCGTGATCGGACCGGGATCCTGGTCTTCCTGGCATTGTTCGAGCACCGGGCCGTCATCCTTGCCGACGAAGGGATCCACCGCGCAGTACCGAAAGGGGAGTGGCAGCACCTGGTCGACGATCTGATCGTCGGTATCAAGGCGAAACGAGCAGCCGCGGCCCTGGTCGAAGCCATTTCCCGCTGCGGCGGGCTTTTGGAACAGTACGAGATCGCACGCCGGCCTGATGACGAGGACGAACTGCCCGATGCGCCGCGGATCAGGGAGCGATGATGGGCAGTTCACGGAAGTACTGGGAACCCCGGCATCTGGTATCCAAGTGTCTCATTCTTGCGGCCCTGGTGTGCGCCCTGTCAGTTTCCTCAGGCGCATCCGCATTGGAAGTGCCGTACCTCGCCGGCCGGGTCAATGATCAAGCGAACATGCTCGAGGACGGTTTCGAAGCTCAGCTCGAGGAGCGCCTCCGCCTCCTCGAAGAGGAGACCGGAGCCCAGGTCGCGGTGCTCACCATTCCGAGTCTCGAAGGCGATCCTCTCGAGGACTTCTCGATGCGGGTGGTGGAAACCTGGAAGCTCGGTCGAGAGGATGCCGATAACGGTGTGCTGATCCTCATTGCCCGCGATGAACGCAGGATGCGGATCGAGGTTGGTTACGGTCTCGAAGGCGCCCTCACCGATGCGCAGAGCGGCCGCATCATCGACCATCTGATGACGCCGAGGTTTCGGGAGGGGGATTTCAACGGCGGCGTCGGCGCGGCGGTCGACGCGGTGTCGTCCGCGATCCGCGGCGAGCCGGTGGAATTTCCCGAGAAACGAACCGAAACCACAGGCTTCAATCCTGCCAGCTTCATTTTCCTGCTGATTTTCGGCCTGCCATTCATTGGCATTGCGTTGTCGGCCCGAGGCGCGGCCGGGTGGATCGTGGGGATCTTCTTGATCCCGTTCTTCTTCGCATTTCCGGCTGCGATCTTTGGAGTTACGATCGGAAAGATCGCCGCTATTGCGTGGACGATTGCCTTTCCTGCACTGCGTCTCATCCTGCCGAAGACTGGGACCGGCGGGGGAACAGGGTCGCGAGGTGGGACGTTTTGGGGCCCAATGATCGGTGGTGGCGGAGGTGGCGGGTTCTCCGGGGGTGGTTTTTCGGGTGGCGGCGGGAGTTTTGGGGGCGGTGGCGCGAGCGGGGGCTGGTAGAGCTGTAGGTTGACCTTCAGCCCACTATCTCAACTCCAACCTCTCAAGGTTGCGCGGTTGCATTGTTCAAAGCGCACTTGAACCGCCAAGCACGCAAAGCCATCACAAGAAAATCTTTTGCGTATCGCGGCCAAGGTGTTTTTCTTTGCGCTCTTAGCGTTCTTTGCGGTTCAAAAGGGTGGCTGATCAAGCCGATCTTCGATGCGATCCGTGTTACGATTCGTGTTCAACAAGCCGAAAACAGCGGGCGCTCGCGCAAAGCCCGAATCGGTCATCGTCAACTGGGTCGCTGCGCGACCCCTATCTACCGGGAGGTACAGCATGTCAGTCGCAAAAGTCACCGAATTGAGTTGCTCGTCGAGTGAGAGCTTCGAGGATGCGATCGCGAAAGGTATCGAGAGAGCCGACAAAACTCTGGACAAGGTCAAAGGCGCCTGGGTGAGCGAAATGAAGGTCGACGTCGCGGATGGCAAAGTGACGGCCTACCGGGTGAACCTGAAGGTCACCTTCGTCCTCAAGGGCTGAGCAACATGGCGGACTCATCCGACCTTCTCGGTTCCTTGATGGGACAGCTGGGTGGCGGTGGAATCACCGAGATTGCACGATCCGTCGGTGTCAGCGGATCTGATGTCACCAAAGTTCTGGGTGGCGCAGTGCCGGCTGTCATGGCCGGCCTCACCCGAAACAGCTCGTCGAGCGACGGCGCCGCCGGTCTGCTAGGTGCGCTCGACCGTGATCACGACGGCAGCGTGCTTGATGACGTGATGGGATATCTCGGCGGCGGCGGTGATCTCACCTCCGGCGCTGGGATCCTCGGTCACGTGCTCGGCGGACGTCAGTCGACAATTGAGTCGGCAGTCAGCAAGTCGAGTGGCGTCGACCTCGCTTCGGTCGGCAAGATCATGGCGATGGTGGCGCCCCTCATCATGGGTGCGCTCGGCAAGGCCAAACGGCAGCAGGGCTTGGACGCCTCAGGCCTGGCGGCTGCCCTCGGCCAGGAGGAGAAAGCGGCGCGTCAAACTTCGTCGTCGGCGGTGGATATGTTCACCCGGATGCTTGACAGCGATGGCGATGGCGATTCCATGGACGACATCGTCAAGATGGGATCGGGTCTGCTCGGCGGTCTGTTCAAGAAATAGAGCTGGAGCCACCTGGTGGCGAAAGTACATCGTTGATATCGGGCTCATCGGCCTCGGGAACAGAGATCCTCTCGAGATCGATGTGGCCCGATTTTTCAACTTTGAGCTTTTTGGTGCCGAATGCCCCCTGTGTATAGAGGCCGCCGCGCACGCCGTATGAGACCTCTTTGTCCTTGTCCTCCAGGATGTCCTTGAGTCTGAGGAGGGCAGACGCGTTGTTCATGTGGAAGATCACGTCGACGACGTAGGAGTCGAGGCGATCAACGGTAAAGCTCTCCTTGGACGTGCCGGTCCCGACCTTCTTGTCCTCGAGATAGAGCTTGAACGACGCGCCCTCGATCGTGAACGCCTCCGGGTTCGGGTTGGTGATCCTGAGCTTCGCCACCAGGGTGGTTTCGAAAATGGTCACCTTGGTGATATTGAGGTTTGCAAGAGTTACATCGAGGGGCTCGATCGAACCCATGGATGTGCAGGCCATCCCGCTCACGACGAGCAGGGCGGCAACAATGAAGCTGAACCACCGGCGACGGCAGATCACTTCCATGAATCTATTGTTAGGTTTGACCTGCGAGTCGAAACAGCTCATGATCGATCCTTCCGCGGAAGCCACGAAGTCAACGCGGTCCGACTTCACGCTTCCGAGTTCGTGTGGGGATTATACGGCACGTCGCGAAGCCTCGAACGGTTTCGCGACGATCTGGTACGATGGTCGACCAGTCCAATTGGAGGAGGAGTCGATGGCAGCAAAGTTCGAGGTCTTCAAAGGAAATGGGGGAGATTTTCGATTCCGGCTCAAGGCCGCCAACGGCAAAGTAGTCGCCCATGGCCAGGGCTACAAGTCGAAGGACGCCTGCCTGAAGGGCATCGAGTCGATCAAGAAGAACGCCAAGGGGGCCTCGGTCGTCGTCACCGACAGCTGAGGTCTGGCGCACTGAAGCTATCGTGTCGTCGTATGCTCGGGCCTCGATTTGCACGACGACACACGGGCTGACCGGAACCTGGACAATGGATAACACAACCCCTTGAGTGCTGTCTGCGGGGTTTTTCATAGAATCGGGAGCAGGGCCAACCCCGCGGCCATCGACTCCATGCTTGAAACGATGGCCGACCGTTCACCTGATGGCAGAACGGCTCGTTGCTCAAGGGCGGTCGGCCTCGGTCACGGCGCGCTCCACACGACACCGGAATCGCTCGATGAGGCACTGCCGCTCACGACCTCCGAAGGCCTCCTCATCACCGGCGATCTCAGGATTGACAACCGTTCGGACCTGCTCCGCGATCTGTCGATCGATTCTTCCGACGGCCGCAATGTGGGGAATGCCGAGCTCGTGCTCCGGACATATATGCGTAGGGGGATCGAGACGCCGAAGCGACTGCTAGGCGCTTTTGCATTCGCCATCTGGGACCCTCGATCAGGCGAAATGTTCTGCGCTCGAGACCATTTTGGGGCCAAACCATTCGTCTACCACCTGTCCAGAGATCTCTTTGTTTTTGCCTCCGAGGAGAATGGTGTGCTGGCTGGGCCCGGTGTTCCTCGCCGGGTCAACGAGGCCCGGGTTGCCGATTTCCTGGTGTCCGAGCTCGAGGGCATCGACCACACCAGTACTTTCTATCTCGATCTGTTGAGGCTGCCGCCCTCTCACATATTGATCGTGCGCCGTGACAGCTACCGCGTCAACAGGTACTGGAGCCCCGATCCGCGTTACGAGCTGCACCTTGCAGACGACGAGGAGTACGTCGAGGCCTTCCACCATACCCTCCAGCAGCAGGCAGTCGGGGCCTGCCTCCGAAGCTCCACGCAGCCGGCTGTGATGCTGAGTGGTGGTATCGACTCCGGCGCCGTCGCGGCGTTTGCGACGCAGTTGCACCAGCAGTCCGGAGGGCCTCGCGTTCAAACCCTCTCCGCGATCGATGACGAAGACCAGGATTGCGAGGAGTCAGCATGTATTCGAGCATCGATTGAGATGTTCGGGGCGTGCGCCGATATCGTCAACCCGGCATATGTTCGGTCTTTGTCGCCTGAAAGACGACGTTCGATTCTGGATTGTGGTAACCCGTTCGACAGAGCGATGACCGTACCGGATCTCTTGTACGAAAAGGCGCAGAGCTCTGGTGCCAGGGTGGTGCTCGACGGCGTCGATGGTGATGTCGTGATGTCGCTGGGCGGAACCCATATCGCCCACCTTCTCAGAAGGGGTCGCGTGTTGCGCGCCTTGAGGGAAGCGAATGGTCTGAGCGACCGACCCGACGGAGCGTCACCGTGGCGCGTGCTGGCGGCAGGGGGGCTGAACGCATTCTTCCCGACCGCCCGTAGACTCCTGGAACGGAGGTTCAGGGGTCGTTTCCATCCGGCCGACGGTGCGATCGCAGACAGCATCATCAACCCCGATTTCGCGCGTCGAATTGACCTCGCTGAACGGCTCGAGCGCCATGATCGAAACAGGTGGTTTGTGGCTTCCGGTGATGCCAGACGCGACCAGGGAGAGAATCTCCTCCACCCCTACGTTGCGGTGGGGCTGGAGCGGTACGACAGGGTGGCCTCGAAATGGGGAATTGACGTGCGTCACCCTCTCTTCGACCTCCGTTTGGTGGAATTGTGTCTGTCCTTGCCGTGGCATTTGAAAAACAGGAATGGGTGGACAAAGTACATCCTGCGTCGTGCGACCAAGGGAGTGCTTCCTGAGCAAGTTCGTTGGCGTCGAAACAACGCAAACGTGATGTCTCTCTTTGCGTCGATGGTTGTTTCGTGTGAACGGTCCTTCGCGCAGGAACTCATAGAGAATCATGCCGATGCGCTTGAAGCTTACGTGGATATCGGCGCCGTTCGCACCGCCTGTGCTCGTCTTGAAGGCCATCCGAATTGGCTGGACGAACTGCACCTTTGTGAAGCGGTTGCTCTTGCCCTTTGGTTTGGACGCACGCGGCTATGACTGACGGGTTGGTGCCCGCGTCACGATTCAGCTCAGTTTCGTTAAATTCGGATGAAAAGGCCTTTTTTGATATGGTTGCCGCGTGAGCAGGAAGGACCAAACCGATGAAGGTGGGCTGGAAACGGGACGTGATACCAAGCTGAATGAACGCTGCCGTGAGCGGCGTCCGTATCGAAGTCCTCGAATCGTGACCCACGGCAAAATCGAGGCTCTGGTCGCTGGCGGCAGCGGGCACTCACAAGAGGGAACCAACCCGAATCCGGCGAAGTGGCGTCCGTAGAGACCGAAACCAGATGCAGCCGTGGGCTAGTGCTGATGGGTAGCGGTAGTTCACCGACTCCGTAGACCCATATCCAGATTCCGGATTTAGTCACCGCTTCATTCGACAAACCCAAGTATGTCATCTCGACCGAGGGCCCAAGGGGCCAGAGCGGAGAGATCCATTCGACTCGGCCTTCGGCTTCGCTCAGGAAAAGCCTATGGGTTCTGGGCCGAGGCGGGCAGTTCCCTAAATCCACAGATCTCTCCGCTCTGGCCCCTTGGGCCCTCGGTCGAGATGACACATAAATGGAAATGAACGGTCCTCGGCCGAAGGCAGACAGCAAATCCGAAATCCGAAATTCGAAATCTGAAATCAATAGGGTAGGCGGACTTCCTCATTCCTAATTCCAAATTCTGAATTCCGGCCGGTCTTCCGGCCGGCCGGTATGCTACCTTTGCATCGCTCTTCACGGGGTCGGAATCTTGGACAGGATTTCTCGGTTATTCGATCGGAATGGGGTTGGGCAATGTCGGGTCAAAAAATGAGACTGAGACGGTTTCAGACCAACATTACAGCGTTTGTGGCTGCCATCTGTTTGTGCGCGGGCGGAACCTTTGCACAGCTTGCTGAGCAGGTGCCGGAGGTCCTCGAGGAGGTTGGTGTAACTGAGCACCTCAATGCCAAGCTGCCTCTCGATCTCGAGTTCCGGGATGAGCAAGGGAACTGGGTCGAACTTGGCAGCTTCTTCGATGGCGACCGACCGGTGATCCTGACTCTCAATTACTACCGCTGCCCGATGTTGTGCGGCCTGATGCTGAACGGGGTCGTTGATGGCCTCGCGGAAATGTCCTGGACCCCAGGTGCGGAGTTTGAAATCGTCACGATCAGCATCAATCCGCTCGAGACCCCAGAGCTTGCGCAAGCCAAGAAACAGAACTACATGAATCGCCTCGAGCGGCCCGCGGCGGCGAAGGGCTGGCACTTCATGACCGGACGTGAGCTCGAGATCAAGCGCCTGGCCGAGACCCTGGGCTTTTCTTACACCTACGATCCGGTTTCGCAGGAGTACGCACACGCAGCGGCGATCTTTGTCTGCACACCCGACGGGAGAGTCGCCCGTTACCTCTACGGGATCGAGTATCCCGCCAAGCGCCTCAAGTTTGCGTTGCTGGAAGCGGCTGAAGGCAGGGCCGGTTCCGCACTTGACCAACTGATCCTCTACTGCTATCACTACGACCCGACAAATCGCCGCTACTCACCGGTCGCCATGAACATCATGCGGGTTGGAGGCGGCGCTACCGCGTCGATTCTCGCTGTCGCTCTGGGCATGTTCTGGTTGAGCGAGTGGCGGCGAAAGAAAAGAACCGACAGGGAAATGAAGGATTCGGCTGCATGACGGCTCTCCATCTGGCACAAATGCTCCTGGCACGGATCGCGATAGCGCCTGATCCAGAAGACGGAAGTTTCTGGATGCCGCCTCAGGTTTCCACGGTGGCGCACAGCGTCGATTGGCTTTTCAACTTCATCCTTGCGATCTCGGTCTTCTTCTTCATTCTCATTACCTTCGTGATGGTGATCTTCGTTCTAAAGTACCGTCGTCGTGAAGGCCAGACTGCGCAGGATTCGCCAAGCCACAACCTGCCGCTCGAGCTTACCTGGACGGCCATCCCGTTAGTGCTGGTGATCATCATCTTCTTTTTCGGATTCAAGGGTTTCCTCGACATGGCGACGCCTCCCGCAAACGCTTACGAGGTCATGGTGGAAGGTCAGAAGTGGAACTGGTCTTTCACCTACCCGAACGGTTATGTCGATGAGAACCTCCACGTGCCGGTCGACCGACCAGTCCAGCTCGTGATGTCGTCTGCAGACGTCATTCACAGCCTTTACGTGCCGGCCTTTCGTATCAAAATGGATGTTGTCCCGGGACGTTATTCGAAGGCCTGGTTCGAGGCGACCCAACCGGGAGAGTATGACCTCTTCTGCGCCGAGTACTGTGGCACGTCGCACTCGGATATGTTGGCGCTCGTCATCGTTCACCCTCCGGGGGAGTTCGAGATCTGGCTCGAGAAAGCCTCGAATTTCCTCGAGACCATGTCTCCGGTCGACGCCGGTCGCAAGCTCTTCCAGGTGCGGGGGTGCACCCAGTGTCACAGCATGGACGGTTCGGCAAAGACCGGACCAACGCTCCTCGGCGTCTTCGGCCGCACAGAACAGATGGCCGACGGATCGTCCATAACCGTTGACGAGAACTACATCCGCGAGTCGATCCTCGAGCCCAACGCCCGCGTCGTTGCCGGCTTCGAGCCCGTAATGCCGACCTACCAAGGCAGGCTCAAAGACGCGGAAATCATGGCGATCATCGAGTATCTGAAAGCCCCGACCGGGGCTTCGCAGGAGGAGTAGCTGCTGATGGCTGAAGCGACTTCGGCTCCGGGCGGCGACGAACTCGTCGACCACACCGCGAGCAACGACAACTACCTCACACACGGCAAGGGGATTCTCTCCTGGCTCTTCACCCTCGATCACAAGCGGATCGGGGTGATGTACCTGGTGGCGATCCTGTCGTCGTTCTTTCTCGGCGGAGTTTTCGCCCTTGTCCTGCGCACCGAGCTGTGGACGCCGGGCCAGACGATCATGACCGCCGATACCTACAACAAGATGTTCACGCTGCACGGCGCGGTGATGATCTTCCTCTTCATCATCCCGGGAATTCCGGCGACCCTCGGCAACTTCGTACTGCCGCTGATGCTCGGGGCGAAGGATGTGGCCCTGCCACGCCTCAACCTGGCCAGCTTCTGGCTTTGGCTGGTCGGCGCCACGGTCGCTGTGGCCTCCATTGTTATCGGCGCGGTGGACACGGGATGGACGTTCTATACCCCGTATTCGACCACGACCAATACTGCGGTGACCGCCATGACGCTGGGGGCGTTCATCCTCGGCTTCTCTTCGATTTTCACCGGCCTCAACTTTATCGTCACCATCCACAAGATGCGTCCCGAGGGGATGACCTGGTTCCGCATGCCACTCTTTTTGTGGGGCATCTATTCCACCGCCATCATCCAGGTGTTGGCGACGCCTGTGCTCGGGATCACTCTGCTCCTGCTGGTGGCTGAGCGCACCCTCGGCGTCGGCATCTTCGATCCGGCGTTGGGCGGCGACCCGGTCCTATACCAGCACTTCTTCTGGTTCTACTCCCACCCTGCCGTCTACATCATGATCCTGCCCGCGATGGCGATCATGAGCGAGCTCATCTCGGTTTTCTCCGGCAAGCACATCTTCGGCTATAAGTTCATTGCCTGGTCGTCGATCGCTATTGCCCTTCTGAGCTTCTTGGTCTGGGGCCACCACATGTTCACCAGCGGCCAGTCGGGGCTGATGAACATGATCTTCTCCGCCCTGACCTTTTCAGTCGCGATTCCCTCCGCGGTCAAGGTCTTCAACTGGCTGGCGACGATGTACAAGGGCTCGATACGGCTTGCGGCGCCGATGCTGTATGCCCTGTCCTTCCTCTTCCTCTTCGCCATCGGCGGGCTGACCGGCCTCTTCCTCGGCTCGCTGTCGGTCGACATCCACCTCCACGACACCTACTTCGTGGTCGCCCATTTCCACTACGTGATGTTCGGCGGCACTGTGATCGCCTTTCTCGGCGGTATCCACTACTGGTGGCCAAAGATGTTTGGCCGCATGTACTCGGAGCGGTGGGCGCAGGTGTCGGCATTTCTGATCTTCGTCGGCTTCAACCTCACCTTCTTCACTCAGTTCGTGATGGGCAGCCACGGTATGCCACGGCGCTACTACAACTATCTCGAGCGCTTCACCGCCTATCACCAGGCGTCGACCGTGGGCTCGTTCGTTCTCGCTCTTGGCTTCTTCATCATGGCCGGCTATCTCTTGCATTCTCTGGTGGCCGGCGAAAAGGCGCCGGCCAACCCGTGGGGTGGAGCGACCCTGGAGTGGGAGACCACCTCGCCGCCGGCTTACTACAACTTCAAGAACGAGATGCGGGCCGGCGATCCCTATGATCTGGACGCCCTGCGCTGGGACCCGTCGATCAAGGGCTATGTGCGCAAGGACCCGAGTTCGGTGCTCCTCTCCACTGGGGAGGAGAGCTGATGTCCGACCGCGAGCACGCTTCGAATGACGGCATGGCCGTAGACCACCACTTCGAGAACGCTGACCAGCAGTACCAGTCGGCCAAGCTCGGGATGTGGGTCTTCCTCACCACCGAGATTCTGTTTTTCGGCGGCCTCTTTGTTGCCTACGCGGTGTATCGCGGAAACCATCCCGAGGTCTTTGTTTTCGGCCATCACTTCCTCGACAAAAACCTGGGAGCCCTCAACACGGTCATTCTGATCTGCAGCTCGCTGACCGCTGCGTGGGCTGTACGGGCGGCCCAGCTCAGACAGATCGGCATGCTCAAGCTGATGATCCTGTTGACGATAGTCTTCGCCTTCGGCTTCATGGGCGTCAAGGCGTTCGAGTACAACGGCAAGTGGAAGCACGGCCTCCTGTGGGCCGGTCAATACGACCCGCATCTAGAGGACCATGGAGAAACATCCCACGAGGTTATCGGCGAAGAATCCGCTGAAGATGCACACATCGAGATCGTGACCGAGGAGACGATCGTTGAGGCGATCGAGGCACAACCGGCTGCCGACCCCAATCGTTCCACAATCGAACCGGCGGCGGAAGGGCCGGCGGGTCTGGCTGCCCCGGACTTAGTTGCGGCCGATGAGACGGAGGTCGAGATCGAGCCGGCGAACGCTCAGACCTACTTCTCGATCTACTTCCTGATGACGGGCCTCCACGGCATCCACGTTATCGGCGGGATCGGCGCCTTCGCCTGGCTCTTGCTCTGTGCTCGCCGCGGCGATTTCGATGGCGGTCACTTCACCCGAGTCGACATGGTTGCCCTGTACTGGCACCTGGTGGATCTGATTTGGATTTACCTCTTCCTGCTTCTGTACCTGATTGATTAGGGGTTGAGAATGAGCGAGCACGAATCCTCTTTTGTCCATGTTTCCTCGGTGAAGCTGTTGCTGATCGTGTGGGTGGCCCTCATGGTCGGAACCTGGTTCACGGTCTCGGCCTCCAATATCGATCTCGGCTTCCTCAATATCTGGGTTGGTCTTGCCATCGCCACTGCGAAGGCGGTGCTCGTCGGGCTTTACTACATGCACCTACGGTGGGACAAACCGTTCAACTCGTTCTTCTTCCTCGGCGCATTTCTCTTCCTCTTCCTGTTCATCGGCTTCGCAATGATGGACTCAGCCCACTACCAGCCCGACCTCATCCCGGGATACTCCCCGGGGATGGGCGACTAGCAACCGATCATGGGCGATGGACGAGAAAAGAACGAGATCAGCCTGAACCGCACCGAACTCGCGACTTCGGCCACACCACCTGCGGCATTCCGCAGGATGGGGATGTGGCTGCTGTTGGCCTCGCTCGGCATGCTCTTTGGCGCGAGTCTGGTCGGTTTTCTGGTTCTCCGCCTGCGGGCCGAGCAATGGCCGCCACCGGGAACGCCGTCGCTGCCGGGTGGGCTATGGGTCAGTACCGGGCTGTTGATTGTTCTCAGCCTGGCGTTGGTGATGGCCGCTCGCGCGGCCCAGTCTGGGCGAATGTCCGCCCTGAACCGGATGCTGGGGGTCTCAGTCCTATTGGCGGTAGCCTTTCTCGCTGCCCAGATCTCGAACTGGGTGAGAATGGCGGCGCACAGCGTCCTGCCGGACCAGAGCTTGTTAGTCTGGTTCTTCTACCTCCTGACCATCCTCCACGCGGCGCACGTTCTCATCGGTCTGATTCCACTGTTTGTGGTCGCCGTGCGCGCCCGCGCCGGTCGCTACACCCCTAACGATCACGAGGCCATTCACCTCGTGGGGATGTATTGGCACTTTTTGTTGGTCACGTGGGCCGCGATCATGGTAGTGATGAGGATCTGAGTCCAGCCGCCCACCATCCGGATACAGGATTCAGGATCCAGGATCCACCCTTTCAACCGGGAGAAGACTTCACATCTGGATGCATCTTGCATCCTGCATCCTGCATCGAGTATCGAGTATCGAGTATCGCGAAGCGACAGCGCCTGTCGCCTAAGAACTCTCGACGTACCCCTTGATCGCCTCGTATTGGCTCTTCCCGTCAAGGCCCGCTTCCTCGAGGATCCGGTGGCCGGGGCCGCTGCCGAGGTAGCGTCCCTTCTTGAACGGATGGAGAGTCGTTGCGCGGCCACGCGCTGAGGTCACCCACCGGTACATCGTCGGTAGGGTGAATCCTGTGATGCCCATCGCGGCGTGAGCACGAGACTCCGGGAACACTGCTTCCTTTTCGTCGTCGGGAAGGAGGTCGAAGAGCTCAGCCGACGCAACGTAGAAGGCGTCGATATCAATCCCATCGCGTTCGAGCAGCGGCAGCGCGTCCTGGATGAAGGCATAGGCCACCTCGGAACCCTGGAGGATTACAGTCCCGTCGGCACTTCCGACGGCCTGCCGAAGTGGGTAGAGGCCCTTTCTGGCGTCCTCGGCGGGCGCGAGACCGAGAGCACTCCGGTCGAGCACGGTTTCCGAGGGTCGGGTGACGACGGGAGCGATGACTGCCGGCCGTTTCGAAAGGGCCTCGCAGACAACGTGCCAGACCTCCTGCGGATCCCAGGGTGTGAGGCTGATCGCGGTGCCGGTCGGGAAGTTCTCCTGGATCAGCTGCAGGGCCTGCGGGTCTGCGTGGGTGGGGCCGTCTTCGCCGGTCTTCAGCCCTGCATGGGCGAGAACCAGGAAGAAAGGACGATAGGGCCCGGGAGCGACCTGTTGGCGACCCTGGTTGCCGATTGCGTGCAGTCGAGACGTGATATGTCCTAAAGGCGCCATAAACGCGCCATAGGATGCACCGACGCCGATATGGTGGCCGAAGCTGGAAAGGCCGGTCATGAACCCCGCGATGGCGTCCTCGCAAATGCCGCCGACCGCCATCAGGCGCGCGTTTGGGTTGGAGCGGGCATTCCAGAACCCGTCGGCGAAGGCGTTGCCGCCGGTGGCAACGCTGGTAGAGCCGAGCAGATCGGCTGCGGCAAACATCAGGGCTCCGCCGCTGACTCGGCTGCAATGGTCAAACACCTTTCCGAGCTCGCCCCTGAGAGTCGTCACGGTGCCGGGCTCGAGGTGGAGACTGTCAGGGACGCCGACGGCGGCAGCAGTGTTTTCAAATACGGCTTCGACCCGCGGCGCCTTCGGATGCGGCGCCCGTAACCTGGCGTCGAGGCGTTCCCGAGCCGAATGCAACCGTTTGGCTAGGATCGTGACCATGTCGGGTTTCGCCTCGATCGCCTGCCGGATCGCGACCAGGGCCTCCCAGTAACACTTCTCGACTACAGCAAGATCATCACCGCGGCCGCAGGGTGGGGCCGTTTGATCGCAACGCGGGATCTCGAGGCGGGCCATGTCCTCGAACGGTTTGAGGGCCTCATAGAATTCGGCGGAACAAAGTCTATGGCCAGCGCCGTGTGAGGCACGTCCTTCAATTCCGTAGAGCCAGCCCTTGGTGGTCCGATAGACGATGATCGTCGGCTGGCCGTTGTCGAGCTCGAGGGCGTAGCGCTGTGCAGCAGCGATCTGCTGGAGATCGGTCCCGTCGGGGACGGAGATCACGTTCCAGTCGTTGAGATAGGCGAGTTCGGCTGGGGTCCATTGGACGTAATCGCCCGGTTCTTCGTCTTCGCGGCAAACGCGATTGGAGTCGATCGACGCCTGATTCCAGTCGAGGTGCATGATGGCGTTGCCGAGGGAAGAGGTGCCGGCTGCAGCGAGCGCTTCCATCGCCCTGCCCGGGGTGAGGCCACCTTCACCTTCGACGATGTGAACCCGGGGTGGGTCGGCACGATAGAAATCTGTCGCGCCAACAGCAAGGCCGAGCGACGTCGGCAGGCCGACACCAGAGGCACCTGTCGAGAGGGGTACGAAGGGAGTTGCGGGTGTCGGATGACCGTCCAGAGGTTTGGCCTCTTTGGCCCGGAAAAGAGGTGTGTCGGTGACAGGATTGCGGCGAAAACCGAGCAGATCCTCGAGCCTGAGTTGGAGGTTCTTTTGGCTCGGCTGCAGCTCGGGGCATCCGACACGGGCAATCTCGTTGCGAAGGGCCCACATGGCGTAAAGCCCCAGGGCCTTGTGGCCCGCAGCGTACGAAATCAAATCAGCGTCGGCGCGCTCGGGCTTCGATAGATCGTAGTCCATCGAGTCGAAAAGAGCGCAGGCCACGAATCGGCCGGAGGAGACCGAACCACCGGGATGGCCCGACATCGGGACGTAGTTGAACATCAGTGCGCACAGGGAGCGGTAGATAAGATCGAAATCGGTGAAGGCGTCGATCTCTTCGGGAGCAAACGGCGGATGCTTCGCCGCTATTTGGTCATCTATGAGGTGGACCTCAGCGCGCCGGTGTCCAAGTTCAAATGGCATGCCGCCTCCAATTACCGGTGGCCGAGTTTACCCGACCAGCGCACGGCGGCAGGAATCGCAGCCAACCCGAGGGCGGCGAGACCGATGGCAGTGGCGGTGAGACCGGCCCAGGGTATGGCGATGATCCCGACGACCAGGGCGCCGGCGGCGGCGCCTGCTTCATCGGCCGCGAACGCGATTCCTGCGGAACGTCGACTGGCGAGACCGCTGAGTGTTGTCAGGCCCGGGAATGCCATCCCGGTCAGGCCTCCGCCAGCGAGCAACAACATCGGCACGGCAGCAAGAGGAACGTGGATGGCCGCGCCGCCGGCGATCAGCCCCGACAGAGCCGCGCCGGCGCCCAGCACCAGGGTCAGCCGACGCGCAGGTCGGGACCAATTGCAGGCAAGTCCGGCACCACCCGCGAGTCCGGCCATGAATATTGCGGTGAGGATGCCGATCTCCGAGTAGACCGAACCTCGGGTTGCCTGCCAGGTCGCGATGAGCAGCAACCACCAGCCCATCGAACAAAAGCCAATCGTGGCGGCGGTGGTGAAAACTGGAGGGCGGCGCCAAAAGCTCATCGCCAGAAGACAGAGGACCGCGGTGCCGAGAGCGATAGTCAGAGGCCAGGCACCGCGGCGCTCGAGTCCAACGAAGAGCGACAAGACAGCAGGGTTCGACCGGGCTTCGTGCAGCCCACCTGCCAACATCACCGCCCTCGGGTGAGAAATGGTGTTGAGTCGCGCCTCGCTTTCGAGCCGCGCGCGAAGAGTGGCTGCCCGTTCGGGGTCAAGAAAGAGCGGGATCATCTCGGGAATCAGTTCCGAGCCTTCGAGACCGCGGCTTCGCAGCCGTTCACTGAGTCGATCGGAATCGAGATCGAGTTGGGCGTCGGGACCACCCGCAATCAGCAGGATCTCTCCGCCCGGCAGAGCGGCGAGCTGCGGAAAGACCTCGCGCAGGGTGGTTGCAAGAGTCGCGACCAACTGTCCCGCGGCGCCACCGAGGTAGGTGTCGGAAACCGCGACCCGCATGACCAAAATGCCGTCTGGTTTCATGTGAGCACGGCAACGGCGCAGAAACTCCAGGGTTCGGGTTCGATTGCGTCTGAGGGTCGTAGGGTTGCCGTCGCGGAGAATTACGAGATCCCACGGGCCGGAGCCCGACAGCGCGCGCAGTGGATCTGACGTCACCGGCCGAACATGTGGCTTTTGAAGCGCAGTGGCCACATCGACCCCGTACCAGTCGGGGAGGTTGCGGAGAATTACGGGATCCTCCTCCACGACAACCAACCGTTCAACCGGATGGCGCGCCATCGCTTCGACCGACCCGTCGGCGACACAGCCGACGGCGAAAACCGCGGTTGGGCTCGGGTGGAGAAGCATTGCGAGGTGGGCACGTGGCAGGGTTTCGTATGGGTCTGGATAGAACGCGACCAGGCGACCGTCAGCGAAGAGGGCGGTCGGTGGGCCGTCGCTGACCTCGAGACGTTGCAGCCGGGTTTCGCGCCAGTCGTGGAGCGCTCCCGGATTGCCGGACCAGATCCAACCGGCCTGGGCCAGGGAGTCTGCCGCTATCGGCGCCAACAGGACCCCGGCGACCATTACGATGAAAGCGATCACCCGGCTTCGGTGCCACACCGCTGCAGCGGTCACGACAGCGAGCGTCAGACACACAGCAGCCGTCGTGCCGAATCCCATCAGGATTACGCTCAGCAGAATGCCGCCGGCGAGCGCCCCGGCGGCCTCAATCGCATAGGCTCTGGCGCCGCCCAATTCGCCGAGTAGACCCGCTAGGATCGGGAAGGCGAGGCCGCCGGCGAAGGCCGTCGGCGTGACGGCCACAGTCCATAGCCAGATGGCGCTGGCGGTGGTGAGGGTCTCTCCGGAGGCGGCTCCGACCAGAGCTGGGGAGGCTCTGAAGAGGACGATACCGAAACCGGCGATGGCAAGCACGACCCCCGGCAGGATCCGAGCGAGCCGCTCCGAACCGGTTGTTGCCCCAACTTTCGAGCCGAGGCCCATCCCGAACAGCCACAGCGCCATCACCGCACCCCAGGCCATCTCCGAGCCGCCCATGGCGGCCATCGCCTCGCGCAGGAGCAGGGCTTGCGCCACGA
>Ga0316197_10000254_pt1 | contig 38270 bp, 34 predicted proteins | sample OudBiesiAoxic_MG_FD_204939 | JGI IMG/M metagenome (GOLD analysis project Ga0316197, IMG submission 204939) | Coastal sediment microbial communities from Oude Bieten Haven, Netherlands - site A oxic | ecosystem: Environmental > Aquatic > Marine > Coastal > Sediment | place: Netherlands... | reverse complement strand
GGGATTATACTCATTATTGGATGGGTATAAGGCACTGAAAATGTATTCGGAACCGCCGTATGCGACCCACGCTTGTACGGTGGTGTGAGAGGACGGAGGCCGCGAGGCCTCCTCCTACTCGATTCGAAAGTTATTTTATTTTTTGAAATACGAGATTATTAGATTAATTTTGTATTGATATTTATCTACTAACAAATATCAAATAAAGAGCATTTTGAATAAAAGCTTGTAGTAACAACGAACTTTTGTTTTTTACATGAAATGCAACGAGCAGAACCATACCAAGCAGAAAAACACTCACAGCATGTGTAGTGATTATCTTGGCTTTCTGTTTCGATAAGAGCATTCCCTGATAAGGGGGGGCAACTTGATTTTATTTGATTAATAGAAACTTTCATTATAGCCAACTTAGTTGTGTTATTAAGATCATTGTCTTAATAATCATTATACTTATAAAGTAGTATTCAATAAGTCAGTCTAAATTACAAGCTACCACCCAGTAAAATATTGGTGTAATTAGTTATAAAAAAGAAATTTTTGTTATATAAAAAAGCACCAAATTAAAAAATAATTTAGTGCTAAATATAAAGAGTTTAATTATATAGTTTAGGCGGTGTAGTTTTCTTTCAATGCAGTAAAGCGATCAACAAGATCATCAATAGCCGCTTGATCGTAAGCCTTTAGACCTGTTGCGATCATACGTTTAGTGCCGTGACCCACTTCTTCACCGTTTTCAATGAATTTGAAGTTTAATTTAACAAGGCCACGTTTACCTTCTATATCCATGGTCGCACCTGTAAATTCAACGCTTGGTGCTGAAAGATCTAAACGAGTAAATTCCAGATCCATGCTTTCATAAATCACCAAAGGACGTTGGCAGTTGATCATTAACTGCTTTTCTTCCATGAGTGGCACCATGATATGAGGAAAGTTCATTCCAGAAAATTGAACATACTGTTTTACAACATGTTCAATAAACTCAGGTTCTAAATTCTTTTCACCGCTACGCTTAACATGAAGATATTGTTTATCGTTATCATCAGATAAAGAATACTCACCTTCGGCTGTATGGTTTATATGCAAAGGCGTACCGCTAGAAACCATACCAGCAAAATCAAAATGCATTTTGTGGCTAATACCAGTCTTAGACAGCAAAACTGCAAACAACAAATCGCCAGGAACACAAAAACGTTTTGACTCTACATCATGAATAGGGTTGAAATCACCCGCTACTTTTTTTGCAAAATCACTTGCTTGTTGGCGAGTGAATTCGAATGAGTTGTCCGTTTCTGAAAAATATTGATTTAACTGCATAATATGTTTTTGGAAAACCTAGCTAATGAAATAACTGGGCTAGTATAACCAATATATCTTCATTAAATGGTCTATCCAGTCAGAATAAAAGTAAAAACAATCAGTTAAACGTTTCAAATTATAAAAATTGACAATTAATTCACATGATTATCGTTATAATCATAATAAATGATGCCACAAATGGAAGTTCATTAACATTAAGGCGAGATTAATGAAAGGGTTTGAAAAAGTAGTATTTATCAGTATAGCAGTCATGCTAAGTGCTTCTGTACAAGCGGAAGATAAGTCGCCAGATGATAGGAACGCTGATATTGGTGCGGTAGGTATTCCTCTGATAGCAGGATCCATTGCATTATATAAAGAAGATTACGATGGTTTTTGGATGTTCACTAAAGGAGCTGCTTACACTTTAGCTGCAACACAAATATTGAAGCGAACAGTGAAAGCGGAACGACCAAATGGTGAAGATGAATTAAGTTTTCCATCTGGTCACTCTTCGGCTGCCTTCCAAGGTGCATCATATCTCCAATTTCGTTATGGGTGGGAGTATGGATTACCTGCTTATATGGGGGCAAGTCTAATTGGTTATTCACGAGTAGAGAACGATCATCATTATTGGCGTGATGTGATTGCTGGTGCTGCGCTGGCCACCGCGATTCAATACGTGGTCACTGATAAGTATATGGATTCAAATTCTGTCATGATTATGCCTGTCATTAATCAAGATCAGGTCGGAATTTCAGCTTCTTTCTCATTTTGATTGGCAAAGAGGTAACAAGCGAGTAAAATCAGCTCCCTTTTATCGAAGCTAGGTGTACAACATGTTTATTGGATTTGACTACGGAACCGCTAACTGCTCAGTGGCGACTATTCTGGATAATCAAGCGAAGCTATTAAAGCTAGAAGGGGATAGTACTTTTATTCCTTCTGCATTATGTGCGCCTACAAGAGAAGCCGTTTCTGAATATCTTTTCCGTATTTGGGGTGTTCAACCAAGTACTGATATTAATGAACGTTTACTTCATACCGCTATCTCTTTTAACCGTGAAGAAGATATTGATGTTGATGCTGAATCAATGACATTTGGTCAAGCAGCATTAAATACTTATATTGAAGATCCTGAAGATGTTTATTACGTTAAATCACCAAAGTCTTTCTTAGGGGTTTCTGGTCTACGTGATGTTCAAGTGAGTCTGTTTGAAGATCTTGTAACTGCAATGATGAAGAACATCAAAAATAAAGCAGAGCAAGAACTACAACAAGATATTACATCAACGGTAATTGGACGTCCTGTCAATTTTCAAGGCGCAGCAAGTGATGAGGCGAACAGCCAAGCAATTTCAATTCTGTCTCGTGCAGCAATACGTGTAGGCTTTAAGAATATTGAATTTCAGTTTGAACCAGTTGCTGCTGGTCTAGATTATGAACAAACATTAAATGAAGATAAAACCGTTCTTATTGTCGATATCGGTGGTGGTACAACGGACTGCTCAATGCTTCAAATGGGGCCATCATGGCGTGATTATCATGATCGCACAAAAGGGATCTTATCTCACAGTGGTTCACGAATTGGTGGTAACGATTTAGATATTCATTTAGCTCATCGTCAATTAATGCCATTATTGGGCTCTCAAAGTCGTACGCATAAAGGACTTGAGTTACCAATGACACAGTTCTGGAACCCAATAGCGATCAATAACATTGTCGCTCAGTTGGAGTTTTTTGGTTTTGGTAATCGTAAGCACCTTTTACAGATGATGAACGACACTCAAGAGCCTGAGAAGCTAGCTCGTCTAATTAAATTATATGATGAAAAACTAAGCTATAAATTACTACGTGATGCTGAGCAAACAAAAATTGCATTATCAGAGCACTTAGAGAATGCGGTAGATTTAAGCTACTTAGATGAAGGGTTATCGCTATCAATCAGCCAGTCAGATTTGACAGAAGCGATAGCTAAACCACAAGAGAACATTAATAAGCTAGTAAAAGAAGCCATTCAGCAAGCAGGAAAAACGCCAGATATTATTTATGTTACTGGCGGTTCTGCTCGTTCACCAATTTTACGAGCAGCACTACAACAACAATTACCAAACATTGAAATTGTAGGTGGTAATTACTTTGGTTCGGTAACTGCAGGTTTAGCTCATTGGGCAAATTACTGCTTCGGTTAACGCTACGTATTTTTTATTAATATTACGCTTCGAGCTGCATTGTCGCAGCTCGAATTGTATTTAGGAAAAGACAATGAAATCAGCACCAACAAACATGACTTTTTTTGAACGTTTTGAATCTGATATTTTATCGGGTAAAAAAGTAATTACCATTCGTGATGAATCAGAAAAAGATTACGTCGTAGGAACAGAAGTGGAGGTTAGTACATATGAAGATAACCGTCGTTTTTGTCGATTAGCAATTGATTCAGTAGAACCAATTACTTTTGATGATCTTAATACCTATCATGCAGAGCAAGAGAACATGACGCTTGAAGAGTTAAAAAATATCATTGAAGAGATCTACCCAAACAAAGGTCAACTGTACGTTATTTCGTACCATATAGTATAAATACTACTACGCGCATCAATAGTGGCAGTAGCTTAATATTATTGATGCGATGTACTACAGACAGGGAAAATAATGGAACTATTATCTATCGACTTTCTAGGGCAACCATTGCGCTTAGAAGGATCAATGGCCGGTTGGCAACAAGTCTTCTGGAATAATACCTTAGTTGCTCAACAAGCGGCTTCTGCTGATCATCAAGATAACTACCAACATGAATTTCAGCTCAATCAAGGCGAAACAGTGTTAACCTGCCGCTTAGAAGCAAAAGTGACATGGCAACCTTTCTTAATAGAATATCGAGCAACCGTTGATGATAAATTAATTTCTGAAGGCTCACGTAATACTAAAGACATTGAACAACAAGTCCCGCATACTCCAATTAAGGCAGAGCGAAAATTCAGTCTAATTGGCCTTATCTCATTAGGAATGAAAGCGTTAAAAAGTGCAAAGTTGATCAAAGTGGTATTGGCCTCTGCCAGTATTGCCGCGTATTCTTGGTTGTTCTCTATTGAATTTGCATTATCACTTATCGCTTGTCTTGTATTTCATGAATATGGGCATATCCGAGCAATGAAATACTTTGGTATGAAAACCAAAGGCATTTATTTAATTCCATTTCTTGGCGGCTTAGCGCTCAGTGATGAGAAAATAAATACTCGTTGGCAAGATGTTGTTATTTCCATCATGGGACCTTTCTTTGGCTTGGTATTGTCTCTCGTGCTAGTCGTTGTGTACTGGATAACCGGAGAAATGTTCTTTGCTGGCCTTGCTGTATTTAACGCCTTTTTGAACCTATTTAACTTACTACCAATACTCCCTTTAGATGGTGGTCATGTTCTTAAGAGTATTAGCTTTTCAATGAACAGTAAGTTAGGCATTACATTATGCGCGTTGGCTGCGGTTGGTGGGGTTATATTGAGTTATCAATTAGGACTCGCACTTTTTGGTTTCTTACTGATTATGGGAAGTCTTGAAATAGTATTTGAGTGGCGTGCTCGCCATCATAGCCATTTATTACCATTAGATAAATATGGACAGATTGTATCAACAGCATGGTACATCGGATTAGTCAGTTCACTTATCGCGATTATTTGGTATTTTGCTAGCAGTGGTGATGCGTTGTTACAATTACCAATGCAGATTTTAGGAACGTAATCTAAAAAACTAAAAGACATCGCCTCAAATATTCGTGACTGATCTGAGGCGATGTTAACATCTAAACGTAGTCTATTTCATTAACGAAACGAACGCCCTCTTAGAGGTAAGCGGATTTGCTTGAGGGTGTTTGCGACTCTAGGTTTACTTACCTTAGTGTGTTTGATTGATTCAAATAATAGAGGATTGAATGCTCCCGGTTGCTTAAGATCATGACATAAACTATTGATCAGTGATTTGTCTACATTCCACATCGTAAATAGATGAACATAGTGCCGTTGTTCAGTATCTTCCTCTCCTAAACTGGCGCTCTCTTTAGCAAGGGAATAACGAAAAATAATCTTCTCATTCGGTTGGCAGAAGATCAACGAGAGTGACTGAGGAGTCCTTTGTAGCCACAATCCTTCAGGTAAGTTAGCGTCTTTATTGCGCCAATACTCAGCAACCAAAGCTAATTGCTCATAGGCATACTGCGCCATCTGTTGCCCTTGCATGGCAAGTTCTACCTGCTTCTGATAACTGTTATTGGCGAAATACTCCCAAAGCACTAATGGAGAAAGACCGTTACGCGACCCTGCAAATGTGGTGTCGGGTGAGCCAATATATTCTGGGTTATCGGGAGGTGAAACCATGAATTTTTGCTTGGTCATGTAGACGCCCGTTGGCCATGGAGCACCTGGCCACTTATGCCCGCTAGTGACAATGGAGTGAACCATGGTGTTACTGAAGTCAAAATTTGGTCCTGTTTTGTGATTATGCTCGGCAAAATAGCTTTGGTATTCTGGACAATCTTTTGCCATTTTTATGAAAGGTAAATAGCTTGCGCCGAGCGCACCATCAATATGTACCCAATAGCCGGCTCGCATCTCAAAATCACTTTTGGGGTCTTGTGGATCGATAGGTACCTTTCTTTGCCATAAACCATTTTCTTTTAAAATTGGCTCTAATAGAGATGTTACTTGATCAACATCATCATAGGCTCCTTTGAAAGTTGTTCCACAGTTTAGAACCAATAAGATTGGATATCCTTTTTGGGCAAAAAATGTGACATATTTGATTAGTTTTTCAACGTCAATAGCACCAGAGCCTGCAGGAAGATCGGGGGTAGGTTTTTCTGACTCAACCTCTCTTGGCCAAGGTTTTCCCGGATCAACAGGGTTTTGCTGTGGGTAAAGTCGATTTCCAAGATCGCCAAAGGTATCAATTTTTTCAACCGCCATAGCCTTTACAATAGAGTAATGGGTATCTTGTGAAAAAAAAGCTACAGGCGTGTAGGCATTAGTTTTTTTCGGTGGTGGACAGGGGTAGTGTGCATACACCTCATTATTAACCAAGGTTGCACCACTGATTGTTTCAGATTTTATTTCCTCCTCCAATAACATCACACCGCTCAAATAGTCACGAGCATTAAGCATTGCATATAAGTTTCCTTCTGTGCTACCCATAGTGAGAACATAACCCCAGTAGCTGTCAGGATCTCCGGGTTGAAATTGGTCGTTTTTATCCATATATGGACCTTGTGAGGGCCATTTAGCATTCCACAAACAAGCAAAATAATCTAGAACGGAGCGTTCAACACATTTTGAGTTAATCGTATAGTTCCCATTAACGAAAGGGTCGCCGACGTTATTTAGGCTGGCGTTAAGAAATGGAGAAAGTCGATTTTGATAATTAAGATTTTCTTCTGTCTGATAACCAAGAAAATGCTGTTTTTGAACACCAACATAAGCAAGTAATTGTTGATAAACTTGATCTTGCTCTTCTGAAGTTTGTCCTCTGGGTGATAGTTCGACATCAAAGCTATCGACTGCCTGCTCGGTGTAATGAAAATCATAGTTTCTTTCTGCATAAACCTTGGTTGGGTCCGCTGAGGGTGGGGAAACTTTTCCAAGCGCGAAGTCCGGTACTTGATCTATCCATGGTTCTTGCCTTGGGCCGTACTTGATTTTTTTCTTATCACTCATAGTGTTGCTCCAAATTCTTAAAATTGTTTTATCCGGAACAAGTAGCGAGAGCTTTATCGCTACTTAGCCAATCACGAAACATCCGTGCCTCGCTTACTATAGGCATTTTATTGAGCGTGAGAATAAATGGTGTTCAAAATGTTAAATAAATCTCATATTGTTCTCAATAAAATCAAATAAATATGATTAGTGATACTTTATAAAAATAAATATATTGAAACTATTGATAGTTATCCATTCAGCAGCTAAATTTTACTGACGGCTTAGTTGTATACAAACAAAGAAGCAGTCATGGCTAGGTGATAGATTGGTTGCAATCTTCATGTACTGAGCATTCAGCTACGTGAAATATAAAATAAAATGACCAATATCATCAAAATATCGCTCTAATATATACGTAAACAGTGAGGTATAAGATGAATTTAGGCTTTAAATCGAGAATTTACGTTGGGGTTGGGGTGCTTGTCGCCGCTTCACTCATCGTGTTAGGAACGCTTAATATACTGGCGATGAGAGACAATATGATTGAAGGTTTGGAGGCAAAAACTTCTGATAAGCTCAGTTTTCATGTTGCAGAACTAGAACAGATGATGGCGTTTAAGACTCAGGCTATTAAGAATGGAGCGAAAAGCTTTAATCGCGAACTTAGTGATGAAACCAATCAAGGTTTAGTTGAACTTTTGGCGCAGAGTGCGTCGCTCTCTAATGTCATCATGACTTACCAAGATGGCCGTACCTTTATGTCATTAGATGGTGAGAAGTATGATTTTCGTCAGCGTGATTGGTATCAAGACGCAAAAAATGCTCGTGACGTTATTGTTACAGGTGTATATCAAGATCAATTGACCCAACAGAAAGTGGTTAGCGTCACGATACCTGTAATTCAAAACGGGCAAGTTATCGGTGTACTGCTTGGTGATATACAGCTAGGTGATGTAATAAGTGCAGTAAGTAATATGCGCTTTGCTGGTGGTGCAGCAACATTGACGGATAAGAACGCGGTATTTTTTGCTAGTGATGATCCGAATGATCTAGGAAAAAAACCATCACAAATTAGCGAAAATTTTGTAGATATGGAGCGAGCCTTTTTTTCTCAGCAATTAGGTCATTTAAGTTTTCCTTACCTAGGGATTCAGTTTGATGGCTATTTTGAACGTGTTAATCTTACCCCCGATATGTATTGGACTTTGATGGTGTTTGTTGACCAAGAAAGTGCTCTAACAGAGGTTTACACGGCAATGAATGAGTCGCTAGTGACTGGAGGGTTACTGCTGTTTGTAAGTTGTGGTGCTATTTTTGTTATTTTACAATACGCTTATCGACCGCTACTGAAATTAAAAAGCGCAGTATTAGATCTATCTCATGGTACTGGCGATCTCACCCAGCGGCTTAACATAGAAGGCAATGACGATTTAGCTCAAATAAGTCAGGGCTTTAATCGATTTGTAGAGAATCTACAAGAGATGATGCTGCATATTTCTCAAGCAAGCCAAAATATTTCAGTTAGTGCTAAGCAATTAGATACTACAGCGCGAGAAAACGAAGTAATGCTTGTAACTCATTCAAGTGAAACAGAACAAGTGGTTACCGCAATTACAGAGATGAGCGAAAGTGCACGAACGGTTGCCGGAAATGTAAATCAGTCGAATCGAATTACAGAAGAGGCAAGTAAAGAAGCTGAATCATCGTTGGGTATTGTTAACAATGCGGTTAGTACAGTCAGTGCATTAGTGATCGAAGTGGAGGATATGTCCAACAATATTCTTCGCATGAATCAAGACGCAAATAAGATCAGTAATGTGCTCAATGTGATCGGTGAAATCTCTGAACAAACTAATTTACTGGCGCTAAATGCGGCCATTGAAGCTGCTCGTGCGGGTGAGCAAGGACGTGGTTTCGCGGTAGTTGCTGATGAAGTTCGTGCTCTTGCTGGCAGAACACAAAACAGCACTATGGAAATTTCAGATATGCTTAATCAATTACTTAGTGGGACAGAGAGTGTTGTGAAAGCGATGGACTCAACCAAAAAACAATGCCAAGAGACTGCCGACAAGACTGCAGAAGTATCTGAGAGCTTGACCGTGATGAGTACTTCAGTGCAAGAAATCGATGATGTTAGTACTCAGATAGCTGCAGCCACAGAAGAGCAGAGCACTGTGGCTGAAGAGCTCAGTCGTAATATGCTTTCAATTCGAGACATTGTTGAGTCATTAGTAAGTAGTGGTCAACAAACAGTGCAAGCGACCGAGTTACTTAATGATACGAATGATGATCTCAAGCGTCAAGTTGCCAATTTTAAATTGAGTTAGTGTTGATAATTATCGATAACCAAAGCGGCTTACCTTTATGTTAAGTCGCTTTTTTATCATAGTGCAATGAGTATTATCGATGGTCATATACTAAAAGCATTCGCTTCTTAATGAGCAGTAAATTGTGAACTAAATTGTACGCACTATCTGACATCATAATAAGTTACTAATTAGGACTCGCATTGTTTGGATTCTTGCTTATCATGGGAGGCCTAGTATTGGCTGTGAATAGCGAGCTCATTATCACAGTTGCCGATGTAGATTTTAGGAACTTAATCTAATAGGTTCACTCTAACATTTATATTGAAAGTAAAAAAATTAGACAGCAGCATAAGAATATAAAAAGGACGAAGGATGTTTAAAAAATTAAAAGCTTCATTAGGTATAGGTGCCGCAAAGGTAGATACCATTTTAGAAAACCCAGAATTATTTCAAGGTGATCTTCTAAAAGGAACCGTCCATATTGAAGGTGGTGATATTGAACAGCAAATTGATGCGATTCATTTGAAATTGAATACCGAGGTGAAAGTAGAAAGTGATAATGGCACCAGTTATCAAACGTTAACTCTATTTCATACTCAGGCAGTAAATCCCTTTGTAATTCAAGCGGGGGAGAAACAGGAAATGCCATTCACCATTAACTTACCTGATGAAACTCCAATTACAGCGCTTAATGTGCGAAATAATCATTGTGATGTTTGGATTGAAACTGTACTGGATATTGATTTTGCGATAGACCCAACAGACCGTGATCTATTAGTCGTCAAACCTATGCCTGTCGCTGCAGCAATTATTAATCAAATTGAACAAGCTGGGTTTAGTATGGTAAAAGCAGATGTAGAAAAGGGCTACCTTAATGGTGGGCATTTCAAATCGCATTCTGGTGGTTATCAAGAAATTGAATTTAGAAGTAATGGATTCATTAATAAAAAAGAAATCGAATTGTCATTTATCTTAGATGGTCAAGTTATTCACTGTTTAGCAGAGGTTGATCGTTCAATGGGCTTTAATCGCGGTGATCAATATGTTTCTTTTTCATTGGGTTTAAATGCTTCAGGTAGTGATATTAATAATGCAGTACAGAAAATATTGCGTGTGTAAGTAAACAGTAATAAAGAGTCATCTAAAAGAATCGACATCATTTTTGTGATCTCGATTCTTTTTTGCATTAGGTGATTAAGAGTCGTACAATAGCGGCTTGTAAGTGTTCCCGACCTTTGTGTGGTTGATTGATCCTTACATCATATATAAACGTTCTATTATTTAGACTTATTAATTTTTAGCATGTGTTGCTTCGTATGCAACACCACTGTAAAGGATAAAACATGCCTGTAATTACTCTTCCAGACGGTTCTCAACGTCAATTCGATAACGCTGTTTCTACTATGGATGTTGCTGCTGACATCGGTCCCGGTCTTGCGAAAGCTTGTATCGCTGGCCGTGTTGATGGTGTTCGTGTTGATGCGTGTGATTTAATTGAAAATGACGCACAACTTGAAATCATCACAGCAAAAGATGAAGATGGTTTAGAAATCATTCGCCACTCTTGTGCGCACCTTTTAGGTCACGCAGTTAAGCAGCTTTTCCCAGAAGCAAAAATGGCGATTGGTCCTACTATCGATAACGGTTTCTACTACGATATCGATTTAGAGCACTCTTTAACGCAAGAAGATCTTGATAAGATTGAAAAGCGTATGAAAGAGCTAGCTAAAACCAAGTACCAAGTAATCAAGAAGAACGTAAGCTGGCAAGAAGCTCGCGATGCATTCGATGCTCGTGGCGAAACTTACAAAATTGAAATCCTTGACGAAAACGTTTCTAAAGACGATCGTCCAGGTTTATACCACCATGAAGAATACATCGACATGTGTCGTGGTCCTCACGTTCCAAACATGAGCTTTTGTCAGAACTTTAAGATTCTGAGTGTAGCTGGTGCATATTGGCGTGGTAACAGCGACAATAAAATGCTTCAACGTATCTACGGCACAGCATTCCAAGATAAGAAGTTGCTTAAAGCACACCTTATCCGCCTAGAAGAAGCTGCAAAGCGTGATCACCGTAAAATTGGTAAGCATCTTGACTTGTTCCACATGCAACAAGAAGCACCAGGTATGGTTTTCTGGCACCACAACGGTTGGACTATCTTCCGTGAGCTAGAAGTATTTATTCGTGAAAAACTAACAGAATACGATTACCAAGAAGTAAAAGGTCCATTAATGATGGATCGTGTACTTTGGGAGCGTTCTGGCCACTGGGACAAATACGCAGAAGCGATGTTCACAACAAGTTCAGAGAACCGTGAATACGCTATCAAGCCAATGAACTGTCCTGGTCATGTTCAAATCTTTAACCAAGGTCTGAAATCATACCGTGATCTGCCACTACGTATGGCTGAATTTGGTTCATGTCACCGTAATGAGCCATCTGGTGCTCTACACGGCATCATGCGTGTTCGTGGCTTTACTCAAGATGATGCACACGTATTCTGTACAGAAGCTCAAGTACAAGCTGAAGTTAAGTCTTGTATCGAAATGGTTTATGATACATATACTACATTTGGTTTTGAAAATATCGTAGTTAAGCTATCTACACGTCCTGAACAGCGTGTGGGTTCTGACGAAATGTGGGACAAAGCTGAAGCAGATTTAATCCTTGCGCTAGAATCTATGAACATCAATTATGAAGTTCAAGAGGGTGAGGGTGCGTTCTACGGACCGAAAATTGAATTTACTTTGCATGATTGTCTGGATCGTGCGTGGCAATGTGGTACAGTACAGCTCGATTTTGCATTACCAGAACGTTTAGGTGCAACTTACGTAGGTGAAGATAACGAACGTCACACACCAGTGATGATTCACCGCGCGATTTTAGGGTCTCTTGAACGTTTCATCGGTATCTTAATTGAAGACTATGCAGGCTTTTTCCCTACGTGGTTGGCGCCAGAACAAGCAATTGTGATGGGCATTACAGACAAACAAGCCGATTATGTACAAGAAATTGCAAAAAAACTGCAAAAAAATGGATTTAGAGTCAAAGCGGACTTGAGAAATGAGAAGATTGGCTTTAAAATCAGGGAACATACTTTGAAACGTGTTCCGTACATGCTTGTCTGTGGTGACCAAGAAATGGAAGCTGGAGAAATAGCAGTACGTACTCGCAAAGGTAAAGATTTGGGTAAATTTAAAATTGATGATTTTGTTGCATTCCTGCAGCAAGAAGTTAGTACCCGAACGCTCAATACTGTGGAGGAATAAGGTATTAAAGGCGGAAAAAGAGGCCAACAGCCGGCAAAACAAAATGCTCATCGTCTAAACGGTGAAATTATTGGCGTTAAAGAAGTGCGCCTTACAGGTCTAGATGGCGAGTCAGTTGGCGTCGTTTCACTAAATGAAGCGTTAGACGTTGCACTTACAGCAGGTGTCGATCTAGTTGAAATCAGCCCGAATGCCGAGCCACCAGTTTGTCGTGTGATGGACTATGGCAAATTCCTCTTCGAAAAGGCTAAGGCTGCTAAAGAACAGAAGAAAAAGCAAAAACAGGTTCAGACTAAAGAAATTAAATTTAGACCTGGAACTGATATTGGAGACTATCAGGTAAAACTACGCAACCTGACTGGTTTCCTTGAAGACGGCAACAAAGTGAAGGTAACAATTCGCTTCCGTGGCCGCGAAATGGCTCACCAAAACATCGGTGTTGACGTTCTTAATCGTTTGAAAGCGGATACTGAAGAGTTTGCTCTAGTTGAATCTTTCCCAACGAGAATTGAAGGTCGCCAGATGATTATGGTGTTGGCCCCTAAGAAGAAGTAATTTAGTGCATTCAAGTAGTAAAGTGGGGTAGCTGCTCGCAGTTATCCTGTTTTATTCGCCTAATTACTATTATGTTTAATCACGCAACAATGCGGAGTTATATTCATCATGCCTAAGATGAAATCGAACAAAGGTGCTTCTAAGCGTTTTAAGAAAACTGCTGGTGGTATCAAATTTAAGCACGCTACGAAACGTCACATCCTGACTAAACGTACTACTAAAAACAAGCGTCAGCTTCGTCCAAACTCTCTACTTCCAAAATGTGAAGTAGCAGCAGTTGCACGTATGCTTCCATACGCATAATTTTTAGTATTTATTTTAATTTTAGTTTAGGAGAGACACAATGCCTCGCGTAAAACGTGGTGTACAAGCTCGTGCACGTCATAAGAAAGTTCTAAAACAAGCTAAAGGTTACTACGGAGCACGTTCACGTGTTTACCGTGTAGCTTTCCAGGCAGTTACTAAAGCAGGTCAATATGCTTACCGTGACCGTCGCAACAAAAAGCGTGTTTTCCGTCAACTTTGGATCGCTCGTATCAATGCTGCAGCTCGTCAAAACGAGATGTCTTACAGCCGTTTCATTAACGGTCTTAAGAAAGCATCTATTGAAATCGATCGTAAGATCCTAGCTGACATCGCTGTATTCGACAAAGTAGCATTCGCTGCTCTTGTTGCTAAGGCGAAAGCTGCTCTTTAATTAGAACAGTTTCAAAGGCTTTAAGACTAAATAAGGAGAGCACTAGCTCTCCTTTTTTTATGCCTGAAGCTTAATCAACTAGAGTGAAAAGATAGGTAATAGAAATAATACCAATTCCAGTAATTCTCTAGTCATTATTACTGGTTAAATCACATAATAGCTTCGTTAAAAATTATTTAAGTAGAATAACTACTTATCAGAATTTTTTCCTTGCTCTTAAGTGGTTTTCCTGCGTAATAAATAGACCATTTAATTAATGGCAATGGTATAAAAAGAATGGTTACGCACTTTTAGTTCGGTCACATAAGCTTAAGCCGCGTACACCACAGGAAAATCATACATCGGGTGTGCTTGTATTAAGGTTTTATGTCCGTAAACATTTTCAATCATCTCTGCTGTTATAGCCTCCCAGGGCTTCCCATCCGCTTGTAGTTTCCCATCTTGCAATACAATCACTCTATCTGAGTATTGAGCCGCTAAATTTAAATCATGTAATACCACCACAACGGCTGCTCCTTCATTTGCCAACTTCCGCGCTAAACGTAACGTATTATGTTGATGAGAAAGATCTAATGCAGAGGTAGGTTCATCAAGCATCACAATTTTCTGTTGGTACTGGCTTACTTGCGTTAATACACGAGCTAAATGCACACGCTGTTTTTCACCACCAGAGAGAGAAGGGTACAATCTTTCAGCTAGATGGTTTATCCCTGTTTTTTGCATCATAGATTGTGTGATTGGCTTTAATATTTTATTTGGAAGATCTAAAGGTAAACCGCCAAGTTCTACCACTTCATTGACGGTAAATGAAAAGGTTAAGCTGCTTTGCTGAGGAAGAATACCTAACTGCTGCGCCAATAATTGTTTATTCCACTCTTCTTTCTTTCTATTGAAATAACGGATCTCACTGTCAGACTCAATTTCATCACACAAGATCTTTAATAAAGTACTTTTACCGGCACCATTAGGGCCAAGTAGAGTCGTTACTTCGCCACAATAAAGGTCCAAATTAAGGTCATCTAAAATGATCTTATTATTTACTTGATAAGAGATTTTTTTGGCAGAAATTGCCATAGAGTGATTGGGCATTAGAGCTTTCCTCTTTGAGTGAAAAGTAAGTATAAAAAGAAAGGAGCTCCAATGATTGCGGTAACAATACCTACGGGTAATTCAGCAGGGCTAACAGCAACGCGAGCAAACATATCTGCACAGGTTAAGAGCAAACCACCAAGAAGTGCAGAGAGCGGTAATAAGGTTTTATGATTCGGACCTGCGATCATACGACCAAGGTGAGGGATAATAAGGCCGATAAAACCAATCATGCCAGATAGACTGACAGTTATCCCAACCCCAACAGCGCTTAAAACAATCATACGTTTTTTTAAAGATTGAACATTAATACCTAAGTGTTTAGCTTCAGCTTCACCAAGCAGTAGTGCATTTAGACCTGATGCGTTTTTCATAAATAAAAACAATAGTACAATCAGTCCAATTGCTGCCAACATTAAATCTGGCCATGTTGCACCAGCTAATGAGCCCATTGACCATAGAGAAAGATCACGGAGCATTTGATCGTCAGCAATGAAATTTAAATAGCCAATTCCAGCCCCAGATAAAGCACTAATAGCAACACCTGCTAACAGCATAACCGTAATTGAGGTGCCAAATTTACTGGTTCCTAAGCGATAAACGATTAAAGTAGTGATAGCGCCACCAAGAAAAGCAAAAATAGGCACAGCAGCAAAATTCATAAAGAAAGGAAATTGTTCTGCGATAGATGAAAAGAGAACGATTGCCAAAGCAGCACCAAGCGCAGCACCTGCAGAGACGCCTATGATTCCTGGCTCCGCTAATGGATTACGAAATAACCCCTGCATCACCACCCCTGAAATAGCCAAAATTGCTCCGACAAGCATACACAATAAGGTTCTAGGTAATCGTACTTGATGAATGATTAAATCAATATGAGCAGGCGTCTCAATGGTAGACCAAGGAGCTAAACTATTAAAACTGTCATTTAATGTAATGTTCATTGGCCCTGTAGCAATAGAGCTAAGTGCTATGAAAATAAGAAAAAGTGAACTAATGGTTAATAATTTTGAATAAGGAATGTATTTCAACAACATAATGAATTTATCCTATGGGTAAAGCAGAGTATTAAGACGAGCAGCTTCATCAAGTGTTGCTAACCCTAAACCGCCAACGAGTGCTGAGCCATTAATACCAATGATTTTTTTATTGATACCAGCGGGGGTTGCTGCCAACGTAGGAATAGATTTAATGATGTTATCAATACCGTCTAATTTAATTAAACTGCGATTGCTAACCAAAATCACATCAGGTTGCATTGATATCATCGCTTCGATAGAAAGGGGTTTGAAAGATGAAATTAATGACTGAGCGGGATTAATTGCACCAGCAAGGCGGATCATTTCATCCATTGTGGTATCACTTCCTGCTACATAAGGCGCTCGCCCTTCATGCAATAGTAAATACAGCACTTTTTTCTGCTTAGTTTTAACTGGAATGTTGCTTTTTAATTGAGCGACTTTTTTGTTCACTTTATCTTTAATTTGTTGTGAATTTTCTTGATGGTGAGTAAGCAATGCGATTTCATCAATGCGTTCCAATAGACCTTTAATTGTAGGCTTAGTATTCACAACATTCACTTTAATATTAGATTGAGATAATAAATCTAATGTAGTTTGTGGCCCCATTTCATCAGAACCAATAATTTGAGTTGGTTGTAATGCTAACAAACCTTCGGTAGAAAGTTGACGATGATAACCAATTTTTGGTAATTGGTTTGTTTGTGGCATTTTACTGGTGACATCAACAGCAATAAGAGAGTCTTGGGCATCTAAGGCATAAATTAATTCAGTTACTGCGCTGCCTGCACTAATAATTCGTTCTTGAGCGAGAGCAACAGACGAGGCAGAAAAGAGAGAGAAAGTAAGTAAAGCAGAAGTCAGTATTGAGTTATTCATTATTTATTTTCATCCATTAAAATTTGAGTCGCTTTTATTTTATTATCTTGTAGAAAGGCGAGTAGTTTAACCATATGTTGGATCTCAGCTGATTTATCGGAGGCGATCACTACTTGGAACTCAGGTTTTAGATTTACTTGGGTTAATAAAGCTTGAGTGAAATCTTCCCAAGAAGAGTAAGATTTGCCATCTAACCCCCAATAAGGTGCCTCTTCTAAAATATTGACCGTAAGAGATTTACTATCGACATCCGAGATTGATTCGGTTTCTGCACTAGGTAAGCTAACCTCAAGGGATTGAAGTTTTACCGTAGCCGTTAATAATAGAAACACCATTACAATGAAGATGATATCTAAAAGAGGGGTCAGGTCTGGTTGAAATGACTCAGATGAAGTGTCTGTTGTTAGCGTTATCATGCTATTACCTCTGAACGTGGTTTTTCTGTTTGATAATTACTCTGTTGAGATTCAACCGAGACAAAAACACCTTCAATCCATAAATTAGTGTAATTTAATGAATGCTCTAAGCGTGACAATATACGATCAGCCCATAACCCAAGAAGCTGAGCGCTAGAAATAGCAGGCAGAGCAATGATTAAACCAATCGCAGTCGTTCGCATCGCAAGTCCTAAACCATCGGCAAGAATATTGGGTGTAATTGAGCCTGTAGTTGCAGCGACATCTTTGAACATGTCAATCAACCCAAGTACCGTTCCCAATAAACCAAACAAAGGACTTATCATGCCAATTAAAGAGAGTAAACGAAGCCCTGAACGTAATTGATGTCGTTTTTCTTGCAACCACAATCCAGCGACATCTTCACGTAACGTTTTTGTAAAATCACGATGAGCAAGTAGCATAGCATTACCTTTGGCTGATAAAGCTCGGCGCTGTTTTAGTGAAGAAATGAGAGAATTAATTCCTTGATCATCTTTTTTATTTAATTGATTTAATGATTTTCTTATAGAACGATGAGAGCAGCCAGAAAAGAGCAATAGTTGAATGCTACGCTCAATTAGTAATGCTAAGGTAATGAGAGAGCAACATAAAAGCGGTAATGCCATGATGCCTAATTGAGAGTACAAGTGAGAAAAATTGAGCATGTTGATGTCCATACAGCTAGTTTAGAGAGAATCGGACAGGTATCTGAACGCGGTGCGCAATAGCCTGACCATTAATAACTTGGGGTGAAAATTTCCAATCACGTATTGCATTAAGAGCCGCTTCATCGAGCACACTTGCACCTGAAGAGGTGATTAATTGCTGTTTTACTTGTTTACCATTTTCGTTCAACCAAATTTCATATAGTGCCGTCCCTTCAATACCTCTACGTTGTGCAATACGAGGATAGCGTGGGGCACTTGGACGTTTAAGAAAACTTGGTTTTTTTATCAATTGTGGTTTTTCTGTTGCACCAGCCCTTGATGCAACAGGTTTTGCTGCGCTGTCGGCTTTAGTGACTTCTTTCTTGTTAATAGTCTTGGTTTTTTTTAAAGGCTCATTTGGCTTTACTTTCGCTGTTTTCTGTTTCTCAGTTTTTACAGGGGCTTTTGTAATGCTTTTTTCTTTTATTGTAGGTTTAGGTTTAGGTTTGTGTGTTTTTGTTGGTTTTTTCACATCAGCAATTTTTTTTGTCACTGTTTTTTCAGGTTGAGTCGGCTTCACTTTTGCTTTTTCAGCTACGATTTTTTTTTCTGATGGAATAGAAGGCGAACTCGGAGCTACAAATTGGATATTTACTTGTGAAGATTGGCTACCCACAGGCATGGCAAAAGCTTTTTTTTCCGGCACAGACCAAATAAGCGCAGTATGAATGGCTAATGAAACGCCAACAGCTGCAAAATAACGAAAGTTCAGCACAGGGATCTCCATATCAAATTTAGTACTTTAAAAGAGAGGATTATTATAACCATAATGAAAATGAGATCAATTATCAATTGCATTATCATTTAAAAATAATTTATGATGGGAATAGAAACGAAGCTCTTAGCGGTAAAGAGTAGAGAAGTAGAATTTAAATCATGAATAAACAGATAAATTTACATCACCTTCCCAATAGTATTTTGGGTAAAAATACACCAGATCCCTTGCTGTATTCTTTTCAACGAAAATCTGCGGCCCATGCAGGTAGTGGAGCAATACCTATTCAGGCTCCTTATTTTACTGAGCGATTTGATACAGCTTTGTCTGAAACGATTGAATTAAGTGATCATCGTTGTCTGTATGTTCACATCCCTTTTTGTCGAGTGAGATGCACCTATTGCAATTTTTTCCAACATGCCTCAAGTAAAACACTCGTTGCTGATTACTTTGATGCGCTTATGGTTGAATTGAAATGGAAAGCACAACTGGCTTGGACACAGTCTGCTCCATTTCATGCTGTCTATATTGGCGGAGGAACCCCAACAGATCTTACTGCGGATCAAATCGAACAATTAGGTAAAGCTATCCGTCGTTATTTCCCTTTAACAACAGATTGTGAAATTACATTGGAAGGACGTATAAACCGCTTTGATGAAGAGATGTTTGATAAATCATTAGAAGGCGGTTTCAATCGATTCTCATTTGGAGTGCAAAGCTTTAATACCAAAGTGAGGCGATCAGCTAAACGCTTGGATGACAAAGAATATGTGTTACGACGCATTCAAGAACTTAGTCAAAGTAATCAAGCGCCAATTGTGGTGGATCTCCTTTATGGTTTGCCTTATCAAACTCCCGAGATCTGGCAACAAGATTTAGAGGATTTTCTAGAAACAGGTGCACATGGCGTTGATCTGTATCAATTGATTGAAATGGGCGGCACACCAATGAAAGGCATGATTGAGCAAGGTAAGTTGCCTGAACCAGCTTCAACGGAAGAAAAAGCCTATATGTACAAATATGGTGTTGATTTTATGAATCAACATCACCTACGCAGGCTTAGTGTTAATCATTGGGCTAGAGATAATAGAGAGCGTAGCATTTATAACAGCTTGGCTAAAACGACAGCAGAAGTATTACCCGTAGGTTGTGGTGCCGGCGGTAATGTGGGCGGGGTTGGCATTATGCAGCATCGAACATTAAATGCCTATATAGATTCAATTAAAGCGAACCAAATGCCCATTGCGATGATGACACAGTCTGCTGCCTCTGCTGGTTTATTTTCAATGATAAAAGCAGGGTTTGACCGTGGAGTGCTATCTCGTCAGTTGCTATTACAGCATGCGCCTCAAGATATATTTCAATACCTAATGCCTTTGTTTAAGCATTGGCAAAAAAATGGTTTGGTGATGGTTAATGACGACTATTTAAGTTTAACTCTTGCTGGTGAATTTTGGGCGGTTACGTTAGCGCAAGGAGTCATCTCAGCATTGTCTCAAGCAGATCAAAAAGCCGCATAACCCTAAAATAATGATAGAAATATAGATAGAGAATTAATCGTGAAAAAAGAAGTTATCGAGTTATTAGAAAAAGACCCTAGTTTATTACCAAGTGATATCGCAAGACAGTTAGATCTTTCAGAGTCAGAGGTGGTGAAAGCATTACCAGAAGAAATGGTTACTGTTATTGATGGAAGTAAAGCGCAAGAGATCTTAGAAGGTCTTGTTGGCTTTGGTGATGTGACAACCATCGTACACTCGTTTGGCTCTATCTTTGAAGTTAAAGCCCCATTTCCAAAAGGAAAGCTTGCTCACGGTTATTATAATTTAATGGGACGTAACGGAGAGTTACACGGTCACTTAAAATTAGATTTAATTACCGACATTGCTTTAGTTAGTAAACCCTTTAGAGGAACAGAGAGTCATTACTTTGGCTTCTTTGATAAGCAAGGCAATTCAATCTTTAAAATTTATTTAGGTCGAGATAAAAAACGACAGCTTATCCCAGCACAAGTCAGTGCTTTTAATGCATTAAAACAAGAATATATATAACAAATTTAAAAGGAAATAGAAATGAGCTCAACGGTTAAGCAAGAAAGATTACAAAATCGCCTTGGACCTGAAATTCAAGAGTTTCGTGATTCACGTAAAACACTTCAATTAGCGACAGTGGATTGTGAAGGTAAGCCCAATGTAAGTTATGCGCCATTTGTTTTATTGGAAGATGGATATTATATCTTGATCTCTGAAATTGCTCGTCATGCTCGTAATTTACAGCAAAATCCTGATGTTTCTTTAATGTTGGTTGAAGACGAAGAAAGCTCAAAGCAATTATTTGCACGTAAGCGATTAACGTTTGATGCGATTGCAATCTTAATTGATAGAGAAGAAGTAAATTGGCAGTTAGCTGTTGATGAAATGAAAGGGCGCTTTGGTGAGATTATTGATGGTTTAAGCTCACTTGAAGATTTTAAAATGTTCCGATTAAAACCGATCCAAGGCTTATTTGTGAAAGGGTTTGGCCAAGCTTTTCAAGTTAGTGGAGATGATTTAGTCGATTTCGTTCATTTAGATAAAGGCCATAAAAAACGAACGGCTTAATAATTATCATATAAATAAGAAACGAAATGTTATTTATAAAAGGTCAAGTTAATCGCTTGGCCTTTTTATTGGTTTATATTTATAACTTGTTTCATTACTGATTCAAATCGTATATTTATTTGTGATAAAAATCCCAAATAAAATTAACAGTATATAATTCTAGGTAATTTGGCATGCTTTTTAATTTGATTGATTTCCAAGCGTAGAAGTGCTGTAGGTCGCATAATTTTTATTCAGAATAGGCATCTTAGCGATTACTGATATTATCTGTCTTTATACATTATAAGTTATTGATTAATTTATTATTTAAAGATGGTATAGGATCATTATGCAGGATGCAAATCAAACTCAATTTCAACTTGACGTAACAAGTATAGAGTTACCACTTCAAGTTTATGAATTTACAGGTGAAGAAATACTTGGCGAAAATTATTGGTTTGATATTACGTTTGTGTGTGATGGTCCAGAGTTACCACTTGCTCAATGGCTACAACTTCCAGCTAGATTAACGATTCACTATTTTAATAAAGAAGATCCTGAAAATACAAAGCGTTATATAAATGGTGTGATTGAATCTATGGAGAAATTAAACTCTTCATTTCGTGTCAGTACCTATCAATTAAGACTAGTTCCTATTTTTAGCTTGTTAAAATATCGAAAAAACATTCAGATCTTCCAACAGAAGAATGTTCCAGAAATTATTTCAGAAATGTATCAGCAAGCAGGAATATTGTCCCATCACTTTAATATTGAACTGTATAAATCACATCAAGCACGAGATTACTGCGTGCAATATGGAGAATCTGACGAAAAATTCATTATGCGACTAATGGCTGAAGAAGGGCTTGTTGCTTATTTTGAGCATAAAGATACAGGTTCTACGCTTATTATTTCTGATGGACAAGAGACCTACACAGCCTTAGTTCCATTATCGGTGGTGGTTGATAATGGAATGGTGAAGGAGGGTAACGTTATTAACTCCTTGAGTGTTAAAAATCAGGTGCAAGTGGGAAAAGTGTCAGTAAAAGAATACCTTTTTACTCACCCAAAGCAATATCAAGAATACCAAAAAGAAGAGGTACAAAGGGCTGAATCAGCATTAGAACATTATCAATACCCAGTGACTCACTCAAAAGTATTATATACAGAGCAACAGGCAACCTTGAATTTAGAGCAACGACGAATTGCAGCCATAACACTGGAAGGAAGCAGTGACAGTGCGCAGTTAACTGCAGGTCACTTTCAACCAATAAATCAGGCTCCAAATTCAGAGTGGGATACCGATTGGTTGGTAATAACAGTTTCTCATGCAGGAAGGCAACCTCAAGTAATGGAAGAACTAGCAGAAGGTGGTTTGAGTTATCATGCTAACTTTACCGCAACGCCTTGGTTCATACCTTATAAATTAGCAGAGGTAGGCAAACCATACATTCGTAATATTGATACTGCAATAGTCACAGGCCCTGAGAATGAAGAGATCTATTGTGATGAATATGGGCGAGTAAAAGTACAATTTCATTGGGATAGAAATGGTCAAGCCGATGAGAAAACTAGTTGTTGGCTTCGTACTTTGCAAGGGTGGGCTGGTAATCAATATGGTCAATTTGTATTACCAAGAATAGGGCATGAGGTAATCGTCAGTTTCATTCACGGTGATCCCGATAAACCCATCATTACAGGCTCATTGTATAACGGGGATAATAAACCGCCATATACACTGCCGGAGCATAAAACACGCAGTACATTCAAAACATCTAGCTCAATTGGTGCAGATAATTTTAACGAATTACGGTTTGACGATAAAAATGCGTCAGAGCAGATCTATATTCATGCGGCGAAAGACATGGATAGCCAAATTCAAAACAATCGCACTAGCGAAATATTTAATGATGATCACTCTGTTGTGCATCATGATCAATTTCATCAAATCACCAAAGATAATCATCTGACCGTGCAATCAGATAATTTAAGCTCAATTAAAGGTGACGCACATCTGCAAGTATCAGGCTCTATTCAACAAAAAAGCCAAGGAAGCCGGCTTGAACAAATAGGCACCGAGTTACACATTAAGGTGGGTAATAAAGCCGTCCTTGATGCAGGTAGTGAGCTGACCATTACTACAGGCAGCAGTACCATGAAGCTAGATTCTGGTGGCATTCATCTACTTGGTGCTGCCATTGATTTAAATAAAGGCGGCAGTGCAGGAAGCGGAAGTGGATATGCGGGTATTACAGCTACTCAACCTATCATGAAGCAGAGTGAAACGGCAGGCAGCACGGCTGAAACCGCAGTAATCTCTGAATACACAAGAAGTAAAATTCACGCCACTCGTCAGGTCGAGGCATTAAAAACATTAGATCCAATCTGCGAGGAATGTGAGCAAGAACAGGAACAAGAGTAATGGAAATGCAGTGCTTTGAATCTCTGAATATTGATGATTTATCCTCTTTCTATTTGATGTTAGATATCAGTCAGAGTGTTGGCGTATTAAAACAATTGTATCAATTGGACACTGTGATTGAGCAAGAGCCTCTTTATTTGTATGAGCCTTGGGATGAGCTGCTTTCGGTCTCTCCTTACTTGGTAAAAGCAACGCCTGTTATTGTACAGTGGTTTGAAAGCCAACGTGAGCAATTAGACGGCTTCTTATTCAGTTCACCATTAGCGCTAGAAAGCCTTGTAGAACATTGTAGAGGTTTGATTAAGGTTCAATCGCCTTACGGTTCATCCATCATATTGAAATTAGCGCATTCAGGCTGTGCCAATGTTTTATTCTCAACAGGAACAGATTGGTATTGGCAACATATTAATGAAGTTTGGCTTCCATATAAAAAAGGATGGGCGCATTACTTATCGCCTTGCTCTGAGATGAAAAGCGTCAAACCTTATCGTTTAACGGACGAACAATGGCAAGCGTTAGGAGAGTTAGCGACTGAAAATGCCTATGCCTATGTACTTAATCATGTGGAATATTTCTTCCCACATTGTTTAGAGGGCGTGATAGATAAACAAAAATGGATTCAGTATTGGTTCGATGCCGCTTACAGCAGAGGGTTTCAAAATGAGACAGAAGTCTGTCTATTTATGAATGTGATGGGATATTTAGGAAAAGAAGCGATCACAACCGATAAATACCCAAAAATCACCGAATTGATCTATCAAACATCGCAGCAAACCCCAGAACAAAGAATCAAACAAGCGGCGGATTTGGCCTATCAATATCGTCACTCTATGCAAAAGGATGTACAAGAATGAGCGAAGCAAACAATGCCGCCATGTGTGGCAGTAAAAAAGATGCGAAAAACCCGGTAGGAGCTTGCCCTGTAAAGTTTGGCGTTATTGACATTATTCCGGTTCGTTATGCGATTGATGATATGGATAATGAAGAAAAAGAGCAAAAACACCCATTACTTGATACGCATAAAGGCCACGGCTTTTTTGATGTTGCTCATTCAAAATATACATTAAGACAATTAAGAGACGGTTGGCTTTACGTTTATAGCAATAAAGATAAAACCTTTCATGAATATCAGGTTAAAGGCACTCAATTCATTAAGATAGATTGGGGCTCAAATGAAGCCGATAAAGCACCAGAAGAGAGAGGTCAAGCAGGAGAGGCTAAAAGCTGTTTGTCTTACTCTAAGAATGACACATTAACCATATCATTTTCTCACCAACGTTGGACATGGCGCTTATGTGAGCACATGCGATCAAATACCCAATGTCGTAATGAATGGATGCGAACTGTCGACTTAAAAACCTATTCAAACACATTAGAGATAGAACACGGTGGTGGCATGCGTGATTTTGTCCATGCCGTTGCTGATATTGGTACGCCAAAGCCCTCTGATACCTTGTTTGGAAAAACATGTTCACCATTAAAAGACGATGATCCCTCCGATGATGAATTTCATCTCGCTAGCCATAAGAAAACCGTATTAGAGACCGATTATCAATGTGATTTACTAGAAAAGAACAGCGCTTTGTATATCGCACTGGATGATCAGTTGGCTGATATAACGGATCTGTTTTTGAAGTTGTCGAATGAAGTGGCAGAGAAAGCGGCAATTATGGGGGATGAATATAAACAATATAAACTTCAAATGGCGGAATTGACTCGAACCTTAGGACGAGTAAGGCTTGATGAAAATGAATTACCTAAAGAGATAAGAGAAGACCCAATTAGCATATTTCAGTTTGAAAAAGAATTAACTGATTATTTGTATATTCAAGGTTTAGCTAATGAAGAACAAGCATTGCCCGCAGCAGAAAGTGTTCATTATGAACCAGTATATACACCGCAGGCGAAAGCGAAGTTACAAGAACTGAAAAATACCTATTCTTATGAACCAGACTCTAAATTACTTAAAAAATTTAAAGAAACAACTGCATATACGAGTGATGTTAATTGGGAAGAGTTAGATGATTTTGTGACATCGCATTACTCACAGTTAAAAGGCACAAGTGAACGAATAAATAAATATTTATCTGATTTTATAGCAGCAGTTACACAGTTAGGCATTGACCCATTAATCTTGGGGTTAGATAACCAATATGAAAATCATCAGGCTTATTTACTTAATATAGTTAGTCAGTTTTTGATCGTTGTTAAGCAAGTTCCTGAGCTAGAAGAGCAAATGAAAGAGTTAGATGAATTACTTTCACTTGATTCACCTAACAACTTATTGGCTTTAGCACCAGTTGGATTCTCTTTCGATAATTGGGAAGCGCTTAATGATCATATAAATGAAGGCGGTAAGCCTCTTATCGATCCTTTTAGTGCTGGTGATATGGATGCGTTTTGGTCTCGTTTTTCGGAGTGGGATTCATTTACAGGTGATGCAAGAATTCAAGAAAAAGCATGGTTTCAATCTTTAGTTCTTCCTATTAAAAAAAGTTTTGCAGCATTAGAAGGTGCAGTTAAAAATCAAGTCGGTACAAGTTGGCGAGCAACGATGGATCTTCTATTTCCAAGTCAATGGAAGAAAGGTGCATCATCAATTAATGTTGTGAGTAATTTACGTTTGATTTTCTTAGAAAGCATGATGACAGACAGCGCTATTGTTGAAGTAAACAAAAGCTATAAAACTCAGCGTGCTACGTTTTTAAATAAATTAAACGTCCATATTGAGGAGTTAAAAAAAGCAACTAAACCAGTTCCCGGTCAAAGAGCATCTAAAAACCATCAGATTAAATCCATTCAAGCTATTCAACAAAGAATTCAGCAAGTTCTAAGTAGCGAAATGCCAACGGTATTAGCATTAAAGAACTCAGCAGTTAATGCGCAAGCAAAGCAGTTAGTAAATAATTATGTTGATACAGTATGGACTCAAACAAAAGAGATAACAGATCAGAATTGGAAGGGTTTAGGAAAGTGGGGAGGCGTTCTTGCCGCGTTAAATATTTGGGAGTTAGCTGTTGTAACGAAGGATGTTAACTACAAAGCAGAGCAAGCTGGTGATACCTTTTATGAGCAATTTAAACCTGTATGGAGAGAAGTAACTCATGCATCAGCTTATGTGGTGGCTAATATCTCTGCATTGTTTAGAGATAAGGCATGGGGTGAAATAAAAGGAAATAAAAGATTACTTGAATTGAGTTTAAAAGATGTTTCTTTAGGTCATAAGTCAGTTGAAAAAAGTACAGTTAATATATTTGCCAAGCATGCATTGATCACTGCAAGTTTTGGTTTGATAGCAACAGGTTTAGAAGCATGGGAAAGTTTTGATAAAGCAATGGATAGAAATAAAAGAGTGGATGAGCGTTTTGGATATTGGTTAAAGTTTGGTGCTTTGACTGGACAGTTTATTGTTTTTTTAGCTCAGGGAGCTTTGACACTATTAAGTCGATTTGGTGTTCGTAGTATTAGTTCAATATTAGCACCATGGATGCTGTCATCGCTTATGGTAACAGGTGTGTTGTATCTAATTGCCACAATAATTATCAATATATTTACACGTACAGAATTACAAAATTGGCTTTATGAGTCGTGTTGGGGTAAGGGAGATCTAAAGTGGGAAAAAACTGAAGCGGTAAGTAGATTAGAATCTATATTATATAAACCACAATTAAGTTTAAAAAAAATTATAGGAAGAAAACCAACTCATTCACAAGATCCTGGAAGTATGCAATGGCAATTAATTGTGGATCTTCCGTCGTTTACTGAAAACAAATACATTGAACTAAAGGTTAAACGTATTCCTTATACTCCAACGTTTCAATACGGTTTTAAGGCACCAGAGAAATTAGAACCAATTGTTGTTAATGAACAAACTGGTCAATGGATTCAAGAAAACAATGACTCACCATGTTATGTTATTACGATGGGTGGCACGATAAAAGATAGTGTGGAAGTCAAGCTGAAGATGCCATTTAAGTGGTTAAGTTCTAATATCAAAAGTGATATATATTATTTAGCACGAGGAAGTAATGAAGGAGGTGTTGTAGTTAAAATAGTAAATGAAACAAAAGCTTGTGATGATGCTGTAAATAAGCTGTTGGTTCCTGGAGATAAAGACAATGCATGATAAAGAAAATGAATTAAAACTTAAGAATGATCTTTATAACGCTAAGGTTATTTATCAATGGGAAGCTATAAGGTGTGACAGACTTGGAAATAAACTTCGTTGGTTTTTATCTATAGGGATTCCTTTTTTTGGTTATAGTTTACTTATGCTATTAATACAGGATATGGTTGCGGTTCCAGTTTTATTTTTCATCGGTTTAATAATGACTTTTGTTATTCGTTATTTATTTCTTGCTGATGAGCATATTTGTTTTTATTTAACGAAAAAAGGTATTCACTTTACAACAGAGCAGATAATTCCTGAAATGGCGTATAAAGTGATGAGAGGTTTTGCTTGGTTTGGTGTGGCGGTAAGTTTTTTGGCTGTAACTATAATAGGGCCAATGGCTTTTATTGGGGCAGGGGCTTGTGCATTGTTGTCATTTAAAATGACAGGGTTTGAGTCAAAAATCAGCAAGTCATACATACTTTTTTCTGATGAATATACATTATTTGACATTAGAAAAGAGGATACTTTTGCAATTATAAGCCATCCATATGATTTATATGCTTCATACGAATGGTTATTTTATTTTCCTAACGATCGAGAAGAAATAAAGAAAAATCTATTAAGTGTATTTCGTAAAAGTAGATATATTGAAATAAATCACCCTAAGGAAATAGATAACTACGGCCCATTTGAACCCTCTGGAAAATATGAGGTTAAATAATGCATGATAAAGACAATGAATTAGAACTTGAGCGCGAGCTTCATGAATTACCAATTATTTATCAATGGGAAGCTATAAGGTGCGATAGGGCTAGTTATGCTTTGCGCTGGATGATTGCTATTGGCTCGTCATTAATTGTTTATGGTGGTCTATATTTACTTATTAAAGAAAGTGAGACGATAATTCCATTATTGCTAATGGGCATAGCTATGGCATTAGTATCGCGTTATTTATTTCTTGCTGATGAGCATATTTGTTTTTATTTAACGGAAAAAGGTATTCACTTTACAACAGAGCAGATAATTCCTGAAATGGCGTATAAAGTGATGAGAGGTTTTGCTTGGTTTGGTGTGGCGGTAAGTTTTTTGGCTGTAACTATAATAGGGCCAATGGCATTTGTTGGGGCAGGCGCTTGTGCATTGTTGTCATTTAAAATGACAGGGTTTGAGTCAAAAATCAGCAAGTCATACATACTTTTTTCAGATGAATATACATTGTTTGATATAAGTAAAGAGGATACTTTTGCAATTATAAGCCATCCATATGATTTATATAATTCATACGAAGCATTATTTTATTCTCCTAAAGATCGAGAAGAAATAAAGAAACATCTATTAAGTGTTTTCCGTAAAAGCAGATACGTTGAAATAAACCACCCTAAGGAAATAGATAACTACGGCCCATTTGAACCCTCTGAAAACTTGAGCATAAATAATGCATGATAAAGACAATGAATTAGAACTTGAGCGCGAGCTTCATGAATTACCTATAATCTATCAATGGGAAGAAATTAGGTGTGACAGGTTGGGGAATAAGCTGCGTTGGTTTGTATCTTTAGGTATTCCTTTTTTTGGTTATAGTTTATTATTATTACTAATACAAGATATGGCTGCGGTTCCAGTATTATTTTTTATTGGTTTAATAATGACTTTTGTTATTCGTTATCTGTTCTTAGCGGATAATCAGCATCATTATTTTTTAACGAAAAAAGGTATTCACTTTACAACAGAGCAGATAATTCCTGAAATGGCGTATAAAGTGATGAGAGGTTTTGCTTGGTTTGGTGTGGCGGTAAGTTTTTTGGCTGTAACTATAATAGGGCCAATGGCATTTGTTGGGGCAGGAGCTTGTGCATTGCTGTCATTTAAAATGACTGGTTTTAAATCAGTACCTCGTAGTTCTTTTGTATATTTCGTCGATGAATATACTGTATTTGATATTCAAAAAGAAAATACTTTTTCAATAATAAGTCATCCACATGATATATATGACTCATGCTATCGCTTGTATTATTCTTTTGAAGATAGAGATAAAATAAAAAAACAATTACTTCAGGTGATTAAAAAAAGTCACTATAAAATAATCAATCATCCAGATGATATTTATGACTATGCTCCATTTGAACCCTCTGAAAATCTGAGTATAAATAATGCTAACTCATAAAGATATAGACAATAACGATAAAATAGAAGCCATGAGAATGGCCTTATACAACGAAGAAGTACTCTATGAGTATGAAACCATAGATCATCAATATTTGGGATATTTTGTGGCATTGTTATGTTCATTATTTATTGTTTGGATGTCGTATGATTCTAGTCATGATGGGCTTGATATCGGGGAGATTATTATTTACGCAGAAGGTGGGCTTTTACTTAATTTGGTTTTTATTTTTTTGGTTCAGCAGACATAAAGCGGATTTACAAGTTCACTAAAAACGGAATATTAACTGAGCAAGCAGATGTTGTGCCAGAGTATGCTTATCAATGTATACGAATAATAGGTCGAGTGGGTGTCGTTGTATGTTTGATTGCCGTTGTTTTTATTGGTCCTATGGCGTTCATTGGAGCAGGGGCGAGTGCGTTACTCTCATTCAAACTGGTTAACTTTAGATTAAAACCTATGTTGTTTGAAACATTGTATTTTGATGAGTCAGTGATAATTAAATCATCAAAAATAAACTATATAACGATAGTTCCAAATGCTCAATTATTACTGTCATTGGATGGTATTTTTTGAAATAAAAAAAATGCAAATGATATTTTCAATACCTTAAGGGAGTTCTATCCAAATGGTCATTTTTATGAGGTTGAGAAAGAAGATGATATTTATGAGCATGAAAAATTTAAAGAGTTCTTACATCCAATGGATCAAGATTGATGTGAAATAGTAAGGGATGCGGTTAAATAATGTATGATAAAGACAATGAATTAAAGCTAGAGAAAGAACTTTATAATTCTCCAGTACTTTACGAGTGGGAATATAGTGGATTTCATGGAAATAAAACATCATTAACTCAATGGTTATTAGGTATATTTATTCCGTTCTTTCCAATAAGTATATTATTGTTATTAATCAACGATATCAATGCGGTGGTACCATTTCTTTTTATTGCATCCATAATGATGTTTGTTGTTCGTTATTTATGGTTTTCAGATTGCTATTATAAATTTTATCTAACTCAAATAGGACTCTATTATACCTATGAACAAATCATTCCTGATTCAGCTTATAAAGTTGTACGAGGATTTGCATGGTTTGGCGTTGCAGTTTGCATTGTTTCTGTGGCTATTATTGGACCTATGGCCTTTGTTGGAGCTGGTGCATGTGCGTTACTTTCATTTAAGATGACAGGCTTTCAATCTCAAGTTAGAGACTCATATGTTTTGTTCTTGGATGAATATACATTATTTGATATTCTGAAAGAGGGTGCATTTTCGATAAGAAGCCACCCTGATAGGTTATTTAACTCGTTTGATGGGCTGTATTATCAATTAAAAGATAAAAATGAAATTAGAGATAATTTATTGAATGTATTTAAGAAAAGTTATTTTATTGAAGTGGAACGTTTGAAAGAAATAGATAACTACGGCCCATTTGAACCCTCTGAAAACTTGAGCATAAATAATGCATGATAAAGACAATGAATTAGAACTTGAGCGCGAGCTTCATGAATTACCTATAATCTATCAATGGGAAGAAATTAGGTGTGACAGGTTGGGGAATAAGCTGCGTTGGTTTGTATCTTTAGGTATTCCTTTTTTTGGTTATAGTTTATTATTATTATTACTAATACAGGATATGGCTGCGCTTCCAGTTTTATTTTCCATCGGTTTAATAATGACTTTTGTTATTCGTTATTTATTTCTTGCTGATGAGCATATTTGTTTTTATTTAACGGAAAAAGGTATTCACTTTACAACAGAGCAGATAATTCCTGAAATGGCGTATAAAGTGATGAGAGGCTTTGCTTGGTTTGGTGTGGCGGTAAGTTTTTTGGCTGTAACTATAATAGGGCCAATGGCATTTGTTGGGGCAGGAGCTTGTGCATTGTTGTCATTTAAAATGACTGGTTTTGAGTCAAAAATCAGCAAGTCATACATACTTTTTTCAGATGAATATACATTATTTGATATAAGAAAAGAGGATACTTTTGCAATTATAAGCCATCCATATGATTTATATGCTTCATACGAATGGTTATTTTATTTTCCTAACGATCGAGAAGAAATAAAGAAACATCTATTAAGTGTATTTCGTAAAAGTAGATACGTTGAAATAAATCACCCTAAGGAAATAGATGACTACGGTCCATTTGAACCCTCTGAATAGCAAAATCATAATACAACAAACATAAAAAAAGCGGCAATGATGCCGCTTTGAACTAGCCAATTAACGTTGAGTGCTATTCATTTTTAGAATTTATAGTCTAATTCAATACCCCAGTTACGACCTGCTTGAGCTTTACGGTCAATGCCGTTATCACCAGCTTCAGTACCAATCATGTCGTTGTACAACCAGTACTGCTTATCAAACGCATTGAATAAACCACCACGAAGGGTTAAATCTTTCATTGGTTTATAGTAAGCGGTTAAATCAACCAAAGTGTAGCCAGCAACATTAATATTTTCATAACCCTCATTTGCCCATTTGTCTTTGCTAGCCACCATATTAATGTTTAATAAAGCACCGTAGGTGTAACTAACAGAATCATAGCCTAAACCTAGATTTGAAGTTAATGGGGCAACGCTGTCTATTGATGCGCCTGTTTTTTTATCTCGACCTTCAGCATAAGCAATACTTAACTTAGAGTAGGTACCTTGAGGGGCATCAAACGCTTCATCTAGTAAATAAGTAGAACTAAATTCAACACCGTAAATTTCTACAGAATCGATATTCTCTTTAGTGTAGTGTTCTTTACCATCATTCGGTCCACCAACGACTTTACCTAAGTATTGTTGGTTGATGAAATCAGAATAATCATTATAGAAAGCGATCAACTCAATTTGTGCTGCATCAGATTGTGCTCGAATACCTGTTTCATACGAAATACTGCTTTCAGCTTTAAGATCTGGGTTTGCATCGATTACTGCGCCACTATCATAAAAATAATACATATCTTGCAGAGTAGGGGCTTTAAATCCTTGGCTAACTTGAGCAAGTACACTGAAGCTATTATTAATATGATAAACCGAACCTAATTTGGCAGTGAATGCATCGTTTTTGCTGTCAGGGTATTCAGTATCAAAACCATCGTTTGTTTCTGGTTCCGCTTTGAATGAGTCATAGCGTAAACCTGCGGTAAGAACCAATTGTTCATCTAATAAGAATGCTTGGTCTTGTGCAAAAATACCATATTGAGTCATGGTTGCATCAGGCATATCAGTGTGCCCTGGCCCAACGGTTCCTTTATCGTATTTGTAATCTGTGTTTTCAGTTGCGAATTTGTTTTGTCTAAAGCTAAAACCGTAAGTAACTTGATGGAAACTCTCACCAAATTCGGCAATTTTATCAAATTGAGCATCAAACTGAATTGAATCATCATTGGCAATACGTTCGCGCATACGACGACCACTGCCATACATACCAGTAGATGTATCATAATTCTCAGAAAGAGATTCAGTTTGTTGAATATTAATTTTAGACTCTAGTGTATCAAACAAATAATTATTAGCTTGCCATTCGTGTTCTAATCCAAAACGTAAACGTGTGGTCGTATCTTTGTTGTAGTTATCGTAATACGTAATGATTGGCGTTGTCCCCATCATCATTGAGTAACCTTCTTGAGATAACTCATCCTCATCATATTGTGATGTGTAGTATTCAACGGTTGTACCGATACGATGTGAATCATTTAATTGATAAAAAGCTTTTGCTAATAAATTACCTATTTCAGCATCCGCAGGATTTGCTGCTCCGCGGTTAGGCCCTTCAATATCAGCGCCGTTAGAGTGAGTTTGTGATTCGTTGCCTGTTTTATAGGTAAGCATTACTAATGTTTCTAACTCTGCCGCGCGCATTGCCCACGTACCAGTAGTTTTTGAGCTTGCATCAATGCTGTTATAGCTTGTTTTTACTTCAAAAGCGTTTTCATTGCCATCTGTTCTTAAAATGTCTTCAGGATTTTTGGTCTGCATCAATACGGTGCCACCTAAAGCATCAGATCCATAAAGAGTAGAAGATGGGCCTTTATTTACTTCAATCGCTTTGAGTGTGTCAATTTCAATTGCGCTTGGGTATTTGCGCTGTTCATTAGACCCGGGGTTATAAGGGGTAGGCTGCTGAACGCCATCGACTAACATTTTAATGCGACTGTCACTCATACCACGGATTGTAAACCCTGATAAACCAAAACGACCACCACCGTTAGCACTAACGCCGGGTGTGTATTTAAGGGCATCTTGAATATCATTAGCCATGGTATTTTCGATATCATCAGCCGTTACTTTTGAAATAGAGCTAGACACATCTTTAATACTTTGTTCAGTACGGGTGGCTGAGACAACAACCTCGTCAAACATTGTGGCATTTTCATTAGGAGTACTTTGAGCATAAAGAGCAGGAGAGATAGCAGCCAAAACAGAAGCAGCTAAAAATGTTTTTTTATTAGACATGTTAATTCCTTGAAAGTGTCTGTTCTCATAACTTGGAAAGATAATACATATTGCGAATGAGAATTACTATCATTTTTATTTGATCTTTTGTTTTTTTGCTCTATAGCGTAAAAGTTGTATGAATCGCCGTGATAGGTAAATAAAAAAGAGAGAATTAAATGAGCTTTAAGAGACAATTGGTTAAGAAAGACACTTTTTTCTATTAGATTGATTATTTTATCCAATTCAGTTTGGATTTAACGCTGTGATTTATTACTATGTGTTGTTATATATATTTTACTCGCAACGGATACCACCTATAAGTGGATGAGGAAACGATGCAACATCTAGACGAGATCATTGCCAATGCAACGGCAGAAATTGAACAAGCAGGCTCTTTAGTCGCTCTGGACGAAGTCCGTGTTCAATACTTAGGTAAAAAAGGGCATTTGACACTTCAGCTTCAAGGACTAGGTAAACTAGATCCTTCAGAGCGTCGTGAAGCAGGTCAACTGATCAATAAAGCAAAGCAAGCGGTTCAAACGTTATTAGTTGAACGCAAAGACTCTCTTCAAACTGCAGAGCTTGAAGCGAAACTTGCTGCTGAAACTATCGATGTAAGCCTTCCAGGCCGTCGTATTGAGAACGGTGGTTTACACCCAGTTACTCGTACCGTTGAGCGTATTGAACAATTCTTTGGTGAATTAGGTTTCAGCACAGAATCTGGCCCTGAAATCGAAGATGCATTCCATAACTTCGATGCACTAAATATTGCAGACGATCACCCAGCACGTACTGACCACGATACGTTCTTCTTTAACCCTGATCTAATGCTACGTACGCATACATCAGGTGTTCAGATCCGTACAATGGAAAATGGCAAACCACCATTCCGCTTTATTGCACCTGGTCGTGTTTACCGTAACGATTACGATCAAACTCACACACCAATGTTCCACCAAGTGGAAGGTATGTTAGTTGATGAGAACGTAAACTTTGCACAGCTTAAAGGTATTCTTCACGATTTCCTTTGTAATTTCTTTGAAGAAGAAGTTGAAGTGCGTTTCCGTCCTTCATTCTTCCCATTCACAGAACCTTCTGCTGAAGTTGATGTGAAGCGTAAAGATGGCAAATGGCTAGAAGTATTAGGTTGTGGCATGGTTCACCCTAACGTACTTCGCTCTGTTGGCATCGACCCTGAAAAATACTCAGGCTTTGCGTTTGGTATGGGTGTTGAGCGTCTAACTATGCTTCGTTACGGCGTAAATGACCTTCGTGCGTTCTTCGAGAACGACCTTCGTTTCCTTAAACAATTCAAGTAATTCGGGGCTAGAAATTTATGAAATTCAGTGAATCTTGGCTACGCGAGTGGGTTAAACCTGCTATTAACAGCGAAGAGCTAGCTCACCAAATCACAATGGCTGGTTTGGAAGTTGATGAAGTTGCACCTGTTGCTGGTGTTTTCACCGGCGTTAAAGTAGGTAAAGTGGTTGAGTGTGGTCAACACCCAGACGCAGACAAACTTCGTGTAACTAAAATTGATATCGGCGAAGAAGAGCTTTTAGACATCGTTTGTGGTGCATCTAACTGTCGTCTTGGTCTAACGGTTGCAGTTGCAACGGTTGGTGCTGTACTTCCTGGTGACTTCAAAATTAAGAAAGCAAAACTACGTGGTGTTCCATCACACGGTATGCTTTGTTCTTTCTCTGAGCTAGGTATTGATGTTGAATCTGACGGTATTTTAGAATTACCAGAAGGCTCTACATTAGGTATGGACGTTCGTGAGCTTCTTGAGCTTAACGATGTTGCTATCGATGTTGACCTAACAGCAAACCGTGCTGACTGTTTCAGCATTCGTGGTTTAGCTCGTGAAGTGGGTGTTCTTAACCGTGCAGACGTAGTTGAACCAACTATTGAAGCGGTAGCAACAAGTATCGAAGATACGGTTTCTATTGAAGTTAAAGCAACTGAAGCGTGTCCACGTTACCTTGGTCGTGTTATCAAGAACGTAAACGCAAAAGCTGAAACGCCAATTTGGATGCAAGAGAAACTGCGTCGTTGTGGTATTCGTTCAATCGATGCGATTGTTGATATCACAAATTACGTAATGCTTGAGCAAGGCCAACCAATGCACGCGTTTGATCTGTCTAAGATCGACGGTGGCATTGTGGTTCGTATGGCTGAACAAGATGAGAAACTAACTCTTCTTGATGGCAATGAAGCGAAGCTAAACAACAATACACTTGTTATCGCTGACCAAAACAAAGCACTAGCAATTGCGGGTATCTTTGGCGGTCAAGAGTCTGGTGTTACTTCTGAAACAACAGATATCATGCTTGAGTGTGCGTTCTTCGCACCTGATCACATCCGTGGTCGTGCTCGTGCATACGGTCTACACACTGATTCATCTCTACGTTTTGAGCGTGGTGTAGATTCAACGCTACAAGCAACAGCGATGGAGCGTGCAACACAGCTTCTTGTTGAACTTTGTGGTGGCGAAGTAGCGCCTATCTCTGCAGCAGAATCTGACGCTGATCTTCCAACAGCAAACACGGTTGAATTACGTCGCAGTAAGTTAGATGGTCTATTAGGTCATCACATCCCATCAACAGATGTGGTTGAGATCTTAACGCGTCTAGGTTGTTCTGTTGAAACGACGGATACTGGTTGGACTGCAACATCTCCATCATGGCGTTTTGATATTGCAATCGAGCAAGACCTAATTGAAGAAGTAGGTCGTATCTACGGTTACAATAACATTCCAAACCAAGCACCTGTTGCTGCACTAAACATGAACGATCACAAAGAAGCAAACCAGCCGCTTAAGCGTGTTCGTGATCTTCTTGTTGACCGTGGTTACCACGAAGCAATCACATACAGCTTCGTAGAGCCAGAGCAACAAAAACTGATCGTGCCTGAAATTGAGCCGTTAATTCTGCCATTCCCAATTTCAGCAGACATGTCAGCGATGCGTCTAAGCCTATGGACTGGTTTGATCAACACGGTTGTTCATAACCAAAAACGTCAACAACCACGCGTTCGTTTATTCGAATCTGGTTTACGTTTTATTCCTGAAGAGTCAGCTGAAAACGGTATGCGTCAAGAAATGATGCTTGCTGGTATCATTGCTGGTACTCGTGGTGAAGAGCATTGGGATATCGCAACAAACACAGTTGATTTCTTTGATCTTAAAGGCGATTTAGAAGCGGTTCTTGAACTAACTGCTAACGAATTAGCGTATGAGTTTAAAGCAGCTAAGCACCCAGCACTTCACCCAGGCCAAACAGCAGCTATCGTTGTTGGCGGCAAAGAAGTTGGTTTCATCGGTACAGTACACCCAGAGCTAGAGCGTAAGTTTGGCTTAAATGGTCGTACAATCATGTTTGAAATCGAGTGGGACGCAATCAACACTCGCGTTATCCCTGAAGCGGCAGCAGTATCTAAGTTCCCTGCAAACCGTCGTGATATCGCGATTGTAGCAGATGAAGCAATTGCTTCTGGTGACATCGTTACTGAATGTTTAGCATCAGGTGGCGAGCTATTAACTAGCGCGAAACTGTTCGATGTATACCGTGGTCAAGGCGTTGAAGACGGTAAGAAGAGTCTTGCAATCGCACTGACACTTCAATCAGTTGAACGTACATTAGAAGAGGCTGATATCACGTCAGCTGTTGACGCTATCGTTGCAGCAATTGGTGAGAAGTTCTCAGCAACATTGCGTGACTAACCGTTAATCAGCAAGATTAATACTACGAAATCCAGAGTGAATACACTCTGGATTTTTTTAGTGCGCCGAGCATGGCGTTGTTCTAGGAGGTGAAAGTCCTCTACGGGCTCAGTCGAACGAGAACCGTTAGCCTATGCAAGGGTGTTCACCGTGAGGTGAAATCTGAAGGAAGCAA